>ERZ773038.13-NODE-13-length-153305-cov-47.857677_pt1 | contig 153305 bp, 131 predicted proteins | sample MGYA00511665_ERZ773038 | MGnify/ENA primary metagenome ERZ773038 (study PRJEB29015, sample SAMEA2737966) | human oral metagenome | biome: human oral; feature: human-associated habitat; material: dental | place: China | collected 2028 ... | reverse complement strand
CTTACTAAGAGAATATTTCCCAAAGAAAACAGATTTAGCCGCTATCTCTGATGAGGTTTTGAATAAGGCTTTATATGATATCAATCACCGACCACGAAAATGTTTAGCTTACAGAACTGCTAGTGAAGCTCTAGAGGATGAGTTCAAGTAAATGTTGCACTTATTCTTGCAATTTATCATTTACCCATTTATAAACATATGACATAATCCACACACTTAGAATAATAGGTAAAATGGTTGATTTATAGTTTACAAAGAGTACAGTAAGACCTAAAAATGAAAGACTGGTTACACCAGATTTTGCAGCTGCAAGTGCACCATTCTGAATCGTGGGATACATCAGGGCACCAGCTAAGGCAATAGCTAAGAATTCATGAGTTCTAAATTTTTTCGCAGCACTGACCGCTAGGAAGAAGGGAAAGAAATAAAAAAGTAAATCGCCTATCAGGCTAATGACTTGGTAGGTTCCACTTGTCGCATCAAGCAATTTTACCGCAACTAAAATTGCTGTAACCGACTTGACCATACCACATCCAATGAGAACTGGGATAACTGGACCAAAACACCCAGATATCGCTTCAACAATACGGGAAACAATATTCTTTTTAATTTCTGAACTCTGAATATTATCCTCTGCCAAATCTACAAACTTTTTTGCCTCATCAAAAACTTGAGCAACCTTGGCACCGATAATAACTTGTAACTGTCCACCCTTATTCTGTGCTTTTATAACACCTTCAACTTGATCTAAGGCATCTAAATCAACTTTACCGTCATCAACAACATTAAAACGCAGTCTGGTTGCACAATGTGTCATAAAGGTAATATTTTCCTTGCCAATAATCTGAATGATTTGTTTGGTCGTTTCATAATTGCTGCTCATCAAGAGTACCTCCACTAAAGATTTTACCTAGGTTTAAGATAATCTTAGCAAACAAATAGAACGCTTACAATATATTTCCAAATTATGAAAATAATATTCAATAAGTGAAGATAAAAAAGAAGCTAGGCGAAAAATTCGTCTAACTTCAGTAAATAATTGATTTCGAATCTGCTTTTCATCTTTTCTCCTTAATGAGCCGGCAGGTCGGAAATCGCCAGACACTTATTCTGCATTACGCTTCAATAGGGCAATGCATTCGACGTGGTGCGTTTGCGGAAGTCCAAAGGTTTGGTGAACCTTTTGAGCAGCTTGCCCAAAAATGTGAATGCAAGCCGAACTCTTATTCTGCCTTACGTTTCAATAGAGCAACACATTCTATGTGGTGCGTCTGAGGGAATAAGTCCACCGGTTGTACCTTCTCTAGCTTGTAGCCCAGTTCTTGGTAGAGTTTGATGTCACGCGCCATGGTGGCTGGGTTGCAGGAGATATAGGTGATTTTTGCGGGGGCGGTATCAACGCTGGCCCTGATAAAGCTTTCGGTCAGGCCCTTGCGAGGAGGGTCAACTATGATGACAGTCGGTTTGATACCCGCCTTGACCCAGTCTGCCATGGTTTTCTCGGCTGGAGCGCAGACATATTCAGCATTGCTGATGCCATTTGCTCGGGCATTTTCTTTGGCATCTTGGACCGCCTTCTCTACTACTTCCACGCCGTAAACCTGCTTGACCTGCTTTGCCAGGGATAAACCAATGGTTCCAATACCCGAGTAGGCATCAATGACCACGTCCTCCTTGGTCAAATGGGAAAAATCAATAGCTGTTTGATAGAGCTTCTCTGCCATAACCGTATTGACTTGGTAAAATGATTGGGCAGAAATCTTGTAATGGTTGCCCAGAATGCTGTCAGTGATGGTGGCCTTGCCGTAGAGGGTGCGGAAATCGGCCCCAAAGACGACGTTGGTATTTTTCTCATTGATATTTTGAATAATGGAGACAACTTGAGGAAAGGTCTGGGTAATTTTTTCAATAATTTGCTCAATGCGGAAAATTTTTGGCCGGCTGGTCACGATAACCAGCATGGTTTCACCGCTGTAGTGCCCCCGACGGACAACCAAATTACGAATTAAACCTGTCTGCTCCTTCTCATCATAAGGCTTGAGGTCAAAACGTCTCAGGAGGTCCCGCACAAATACAACCAGCCTATCAATTTCCTTGTCCTGAATATAAAAGTCCTCAATCGGAACCAGATCATGGGAGTTCTTGCGGAAGAAACCAGTTTCTAGCTGACCCTTGACCCGACGGACGGGAACCTGAGCCTTATTGCGGTAGGCATAGGGTTGGTCCATCCCCAAGGTTGGCAAGACCTCGATATCGTTAATTCCTGCAACCTTGCTCAGATTGTTTGCTACCTGCTGGCTCTTGAATTCTAGCTGCTTATCGTAGGTCAGGTGGCCCAGGTCAGCGATTCCCGTTCGCAGGTAGTTGGCATCCAAGTCCTGCACCCGATTTAGTGACAGTTCTAGATATTCTTCAACCTTACCGTAGCCAATTTTCTTTTTGATTTTCAAAATCCGCATCCGGATTTTTTCACCTGGCAGAGCATTGTCGACAAAGAAAACCAGCCCATCAACCTTGGCCAGACCTTGCCCCTGATGGGTCAAATCAACAATTTCAACATCTATCACATCATTCTTACTTAACATGGTTTCTCTTTTCTGTCTTGTTACTGTCTCCACTTTATACTCTTTGAATTTCAAAACTTCTGTTTTACAAGTCTAGCATTCGAACTAGAACAATATCATCGTTTTTTAGATAATAATGCAGGATACTCTGATACTTTCGCCAAAGTGGAATTATTGGCAACAAGCTAGTTGTTGCTAATAACGGAAAATTTGAGACTGAGGCTCAAATTTTAGTAATGAAACTCCATCAGGAGTTTGCTTGCGTCCGCACTTTTTAAGAAAGTATCAAAAATGAAAATTTTGCATTTAAATGAGTATAAAAAGAGGAGACTTTTGTCTCCTCATTATAACATATCACAATAATTGGCCCAGCCATCTTAGGAAATAGCTTGCCTCGTTTTTTCAGTTACCAATCAGCGCATGCCCATTTTCTTGAGCTCTGAACGATAATGGTCAAAGTCAATGGATAGGCCTTGACCGCCGTACATATCGTAACCATCGACCCAATCACCATTTTCAGGCATGGTCTTTTGCTTGATTCCCTTAGAGGCATCCGACATGACAGAAGCCCCATTACTAAATAGGAAGCTATAAGGCATGTTGGTTGAAGTCATGGCAAAAACCTTACCGATCGCCTCAGAACCTGTAAAGAGCTTGGTTGGGTTCTTAACTTGACTAACAATAGCCTTCATAACCTGCTGCTGCCGCTTGGTCCGACCGAAGTCGCCTTCGTCATCGTGACGAAAACGAGAATAGTTAAGCAGAGTTCGACCGTCCATCTTTTGCTTGCCAACCTTGATTGTCTGTTGCGGTGTCACGCCGTCCTTGGCCCTAAGGTCATCGGGTACATCCACCTCGCCAACCTTTTGGCCATCAACCGTGGCAAATTTGGCATCAATTTCTACCCCATCTGGGAAGAGCGTATCAACAGCCTCAGCAAAGGTTTCAAAGTCCAGCATGACATAATACTTAATCTTGAGACCAAAATTATCCTTGAGTGCCTGGCGCATATACTCAGCTCCTTGATTACCATCTTGTTCGCCCAGATTAAAGGCCGTATTGAGCTTCTGGTCCTGAGTGTAGCTATCGGCGCTAACCCCATAAATATTAATCAGGGTATCGCGCATAAAGCTGACCATCTTAACCCTATTGTCGCTGTTGCCAACATTGACCACCATAATGGAGTCAGTTCTGGCATCGGTCGACCCCTGGGTGACCCGCTGGTCACTCCCCAGAATTAGGATATTAGTACCATCGTCTGCATCTTCACCATTGAATTTTTCCTTGATGGCTGGCTTGTACTTACTATTAGCTCCATTAACCGCTGAAAGGCCCTTATAGAATTTATATCCCATACCCGCAAAAACCAGCAAAACAAGGGCTAAGATGCTTAAGAGAGTTCTTTTTACCCAGCGACGCTTATTCCTAGGTTTCCTGGGGCGAGTGACCTGATTTTGGCCTTGGTCAACTTGGCTAGCTGCCTTAGCTTCTCTTTGGGCCCGCTTTCTAGCGCGACGGCTCTGATAGTTGGAACGACCATCATCATAGAGAGGAAGACCCGAAGCCGTGTACTGCACCTCGTCTTCCTCATAGTTGTCATAGTCACCATAATCATCATAGCCATAATCCGCATCCTTGTCTTGGTAATAATTCTGGTACCAAGAGTTGGTATCATCGTTAACCTGATAATCACTGGTATTATCATAGGCAAGGGAACTCCTAGACCGCTGTGCTTGATTAAAAGCTTCAACCTTGTCTCGCAAATAATTGAATTCTTCCTGCTCCTTTGGTGACAGGTAGTTATAATTGCGCATCAAATAATTGTAGCGTAGCTCCTCATGGTGCGTCAAATTGTGATTTGCCATAGTTTACTTATTTTCCAATCGTTTATGTCGTCTATATTGAATAGACCTGGTATTGGCCCAAAATTTTATAGTCAATGCCCAAAGTCTTGAGCTCTTCCAAGGCAAAGGCAACCAAATCCCTTGCCTGATTATCCAAATCAATGATGAAGAAATACTCACCCAGCATGGTCTTGAGGGGCCGACTTTCAATCTTGGTCATATCAATGCTTCGCCAAGCGAAAACGGACATGGCCTTGTAGAGGGCCCCTGGTAAATTATCTGGCAGGGTGAGAGCCAGGGAAATCTTGCTGGTCTGGACTGATAGGGGCAATTCTGGCGTCCTTTTCCCTAGAACCCAAAAGCGGGTGTAGTTTTCATCAATTTCTTGAATATCCTGAGCAATGATGGTTAGGCCATATTCCCTAGCAGCCATGCTGGGTGCGATGGCGGCAAAAGGCTGGTCTGGGTGCTCTGCGACATAGCGAGCAGCATAAGCCGTACTAGCTGTCACCTCAACCTTAGCATCTGGATAATGCTGGTCTATATAGGCCTTGCCTTGAGCCAGAGCCTGGGGATGCGAAAAGATTTTTTCAATTTTCCTATCCACCTGACAGACCATAAGCTGTTGTTGAATAGGTTGAACCACTTCTGCCACCGCCTTAATATCGGCCTGATGAAAGAGATAGTCTAGAGTTTCATGAACCGAACCCTCAATAGAATTTTCCACCGGAATTATAGCGAAATCAACCTGGGCATTTTCATAGGCCTTAATAACATCAGTAATATTGGCATAAGGTACTAGGTCTTGTCCAAGAAAAGCCTTGAGGGCAGCGTTATGGGTAAAAGAGCCACTAGGACCCAGATAGGCAATTTTCATCCGATTTCCTCAACAATTTCTTGGGGTGTTTTATTGGTCACATCAATAATAATAGTGGCTGCATCCTCGTAGAGAGCCTGGCGTCCATCAAAGATAGCCTTGAAATCTTCCTTGCTATTGTTAACAAAGAGAGGACGAACATTGGCCTGGTCCTCAGAAATCCGCCGATAGAGAGTGTCAAAGTCTGCTTTTAAATAAATGGTTTCAGGATTTCCCGCTAGGATTTCTCGGTTGGCTGGACTGGTAACTACACCACCACCTGTCGCAATGACTCGGTTACTGTGGGCCAATTCTGCTAGGGTTTCTGCCTCAATTTTCCGAAAGGCTGCTTCGCCTTTTTCCGCAAAGAAATCAGCAATTGGCATGCCAATCTTTTGCGTAATCATAGCATCCATATCAATGAAGTTTTCATCCAGAAGACGGGCAATGGTTGATTTACCAGACCCCATAAAACCAATTAAAATCTTAGCCATTGATTAGTCCTTTCAAATCATCAAAAAAGCTTGGATAGCTGGTATTGATGGCCTCAGCCCGCTCCAGCTCAACCTGACCTTCCTTGACTAGGAGAGCGGCGATAGCCACCATCATGCCAATGCGGTGGTCGCCCAAGGTATTGACCTGAGCCCCATGCAGAGCGGTCTTCCCTTGGATAATCATGCCATCTGCAGTCGACTCAATATCAGCCCCCATGCTATTAAGGGCATCAGCAACCACCTGGATCCGGTCGGTTTCCTTGACCTTGAGTTCTTCCGCATCCGCAATCACTGTCCGTCCTTGAGCCTGAGTGGCTAGCAGAGCAATAATTGGGAGTTCGTCAATCAGACGTGGAATAATATCACCAGCAATCTGGGTTCCCTGCAAATCCGAGCTTTCGACAGTAATGGTCGCTGACTTGGCCACAGGGTCCACCTGGCTGAGGCTGATTTTTCCACCCATAGCCTTGATAACATCTAAGATACCTGTCCTAGTCTCATTGATACCAACATTTTCCAAGACAATCTTAGAATCTGGCAGAATGAGACCAGCTACCAACCAGAAGGCTGCGCTGGAGATGTCACCTGGCACAAGAACTTCCTGACCGGTCAAGCTTTGCCCTCCTTGGACACGGATTTCCTTACCGGAAATCTCCAAGTGACCACCGAACTGCTCAATCATATCTTCGGTATGATTGCGGGTCTTTTCCTTTTCAATAATGACAGATTGACCGTCCGCCTGCAGGGCAGCAAAAATCAAGGCTGACTTGACCTGAGCCGAAGCCACAGGCAAGTGGTAATGAATAGGTTTGAGAGAGCGACTACCATGAATCTTCAAAGGCGGTAGGTCTCGCTCAGTACGGCCAGAGATTTCAACTCCCATTTGACGCAGAGGGATGGAAACCCGATCCATAGGGCGTTTGGAGAGACTATCGTCGCCAAACATTTCAACAGAAAAATCTTGACCCGCTAGGACCCCTGAAATCAGGCGAATTGAGGTCCCAGAGTTTCCCATATTGAGAGCCTTTTGTGGAGCCTTGAGTCCATGAAAACCAGCACCCTGAATCCGCACTTCATCGCCATCGTCTTCAATCGTGACCCCCATATCTCGGAAGGCCTGCATGGTAGAGAGGACATCTTCCCCTTGCAAAATATCCCGAACAGTCGTTTGACCTTGAGCCAGACTGCCAAACATAATGGAGCGGTGGCTGATGGATTTATCACCAGGAACCCGAACGGTCCCTCGGAGGTGTTGAACATTGGTTGCTAATTTCATGAAAGACTCCCTAATAAGGCTAGTATATAATAGTATTTTACCATAAAAGACGACCATTTTTTAGGGGAATTCCCGATTTTCCCTAGGTCTGAGGTCGGAAATTTCCGCAAAATATCAAGGTCAATAAATTCCAAAGGATCTGAGCAAAATTTTATATAAGAAAAGGACCTGGGCATAAGTCCCAAATCCCTTCTTATTGCATTAAACATAGCCATAGAGCTGGCTGACGGTCACAAATTTGTAACCCTGCGAACTCAGATAGTCCAGAACTGTCGGCAGGGCATCGACCGTGGTCTGATGGATATCGTGCATGAGAATGACACTACCATCCTGGGTCTGAGCCTTGACCTGGTTGAGGATAGATTGGGTATTGCGGTACTTCCAATCGTAGGTATCAACATCCCAAAGGACTTGATAGAGATCTGTTAAGCTCCGAACCGTAGGGTTGGTCGCACCATAGGGGGGCCTGAGCAAAATTGGTGCTTTACCAGTTGCCTGCTCAATAGCCTGATTGGTCTGATTGATTTGACTTGCTGCTTGAGTGGTTGGCAGTTTGCTCAGTTGCGGATGATCCCAAGAATGATTGCCAATGTCATGGCCGTCATCTAGTTCATCCTTGAGAATTTTCTCATTGCCAGCAACTGATTTACCAACAACAAAGAAGGTGGCCTTGGCCTTGTATTTCTTGAGAATTTTCAGGACTTGGGGAGTTGTATCAGGATTTGGCCCATCATCAAAGGTAAGAGCAACCACATGACCTGACATTTTTTCTAAACGTCCATCTCCTCGCTTGTAGGCCTTGTAGGTCTCCAAGTCATCCCCTTTAAGATAATTGGGATTCAAGATTTTATACAGACCGGTAAGAGGGAGATTAATGGTCTCCCCAGCCAGCTTGAAGGACAGTTGGCTACTTTCTAGATTGAAAGCCAAATTAGCCAACTTAGTCTCTTTCAGACTAGTCAAAACCTTCTCTTGCTGATTTTGACTGAGGGTCTGGTCTTGACTAATCCGAGTCGCCAAATCAGCCTTTAAATCTGTCGTTCGTGATAGGAAATCTGGCAAATCCAGTCGCTGATGGTCGGTCGTCATATAGAATGTCGCCAAGACCTTACGCTTACCCTCCCTCAAGGAAGACAGGCTCTTATAGTAGGTATGCTGATAGACCTTTGCTTCTTTAACACCATTGAAATTGGAGTCGCTATACTGCAGACCGATAAAACGATAGTCCCCATCCTTGGAGTTTTTGGCCAGCTTGCCCAACTCTTCCTTGACACCATCGTGGACCTTTCCTTTATCACTACTTGGATAGTAAATAAAGGTTGACCCCTTTTGGACAAGAGTCACCGCCCCCTGTTCCTTACTGTAGGCCAATTCCCGCTTGGTAACTCGAGCCAAATCTCTTTTAACAATCTCATACTGAACAATTAAAATTCCCAGCAAGATGATGGCACATACAACTGCCGCATAAAGGAGATAAAATTGTTTTCTCACGCTCAGATTCCTTTCCTAACTTAGCTCTATTATAACTGATTTAGGACAAGGCCTCAATACTCTCAGAAAAATAATCATCTGAAACTAATGTCGAGATAAAATCGTTGTTACACTTTTGATTTTATACCAGCATCAATGAGGCAGAAAAGACGGGTTTTAGCAAACAAAAAGAGCCAGGCTGAATCTGACTCCCTATTTGAACACGGACTAAAAGACTAGTGATTTAGAGAGTCACCCTAGAAAATCAGGATTTTCTGGGCAACTCCTAAAATCATACGTCTTTTTTTTACGTCCTTTGTATCATTTACTTTCCAAGTTTTGCTTTTGCTGCATCTGCAAGAGCTGTGAAAGCTGCCGCATCATTGACAGCCAAGTCAGCCAACATTTTACGGTTAACTTCAATTTCTGCCAATTTCAAACCATGCATCAATTGTGAGTAAGACAAACCATTCATACGAGCTGCCGCATTGATACGAGTAATCCACAATTTGCGGAAGTCACGCTTACGTTGACGACGGTCACGGTAAGCATAGTAGTATGAGTTCATCACTTGTTCTTTTGCAGTACGGAACAAGATATGCTTAGCACCATAGTAACCTTTAGCTAATTTAAGTACACGTTTACGACGTTTGCGTGCAACAACGCCACCTTTAACACGAGCCATTTATATTTTCCTCCAAATATTCTTCTTGATTAATCTTGCAATCGTTATCTTATTTCATTTGTGACAACATAGCTTTAATACGCTTGAAGTCTCCAGAATGCACCATAGCTGCTTTACGAAGATGACGACGTTGCTTTTTAGTCTTACCATGGAAACGGTGGGAAGTATAAGCGCGGAAGCGTTTCAATCCACCCTTACCTGTACGTTTAAAACGTTTTGCTGATGCACGGTGAGTTTTTTGTTTTGGCATTTTAATTTCTCCTCTTAAATTTTATGGTAACCAATCCTATTTTTTCTTGTCAGGGATTGGTGCCAACTGCATAAACATTTGACGGCCATCCATCTTAGCACGTTGCTCGATGATAGCGATATCCTGAGTCGCTTCAGCGAAGTCCGCCAAGACTTGGGCTCCAATATCCTTGTGAGTAATCATCCGTCCACGAAAACGGATAGAAACCTTGACCTTATTGCCCTTTTGCAAGAACTTACGGCCATTGCGAAGTTTGGTCTCAAAGTCGCCCTTATCAATAACAGGACTGAGACGAATCTCCTTAACCGTTACAGTGCTTTGCTTTTTGCGCTGTTCCTTTTGTTTCTTTTGATACTCAAACTTGAACTTTCCATAGTCCATAATCTTAGCAACTGGTGGGGTCGCTTGCGGTTGGATCAAGACTAGGTCAACATTGGCATCATCTGCTACTGCCTGAGCTTCAGACAGAGGCTTAATGCCCAGTTGTTCTCCCTCAAGCCCCACAAGACGAACTTCCCGAACGCGAATTTCATCATTTATGAATAAATCTTTTTTTGCGATGATTTTCACCTCTTCATTTTTTTAGAGAAAAACGAAAGCGGACTTGCCAACGCAAGCCCGCACTACAGTAATATTTCATAAAATGAAACTTGACATGTAGAGCCAGGCAACGTTAGTCGCAAGGCGAGAAGCTCTCACTTCTGCTTTTCTCATTGTTAGTAGTATAACACGCCCACTAGCCTCTGTCAATAATTTTCTTCGCTTTTTCTAAAATGAAGTCAACCACACCCTGAATCGAAACTCCAGTTGTATCAAGGGTGATGGCATCATCCGCTGCCTTAAGAGGAGAAAACTTACGATGGCTATCTTTGTAATCCCGATCCGCAATTTCCTGCTTAAGGGTCTCAAAGTCGCTAGTAATTCCTTTTTCTTGGTTTTCCTTGAAGCGACGCTCGGCTCTCTCTTCGACAGAAGCCACCAAGAAAATCTTAAGTTCCGCATCAGGGAGGACAACGGTTCCAATATCACGCCCATCCATGATAATACCACCATCAGCAGCAATTCGTCTCTGTTCATCAACCAGCTTTTCTCGCACCTCCGGAATAGCTGAGATAGCTGAAACATTGTTGGTGACATCATTTTGCCGAATGGCCAAGGTAACATCTTGACCGCCCAGACTAACGGTCTGACCGCCATCGTTTGCCTTACCAAAGGCAATAGGATTTTCATCAATCAGGGCCAAAAGGTCATCAACCTGATCAAGTTCTAGATGATTCTGCAAGGCCAGGTAGGTGGCACAGCGATACATAGCTCCAGTATCTAAATAAGTATAACCAAGTTCTTTGGCCAGAATCTTAGCCACCGTACTCTTACCGCTGGAAGCTGGTCCATCAATAGCAATTCTAATTGTTTTCATCTTAGCTTACGTGAACCTCATCGCCTGGATTAGCATACCAGTAACCTTGGGTCATATGGTCTGGGTTAAGCTCTCTGAGCTTTTCAACAGAAATTCCAGCACGGGCTGCAATTGCGGCTTCCCCTTCTCCTTGTTGGACAGTAATGGTTTGGCCGTCACCTGATGACGATGATGACGAATCGTTTGTTGATGATGCATCAGTAGAAGAGTCAGAAGTCTGTCCAGAATCAGCTTCTGTGCTGGAAGATTCTTCCTGGCTACTGCTTGACTCTTGCTTGGCACTAGACTTAGAAGCTCCGTAGAAGCTTGAGGTCGCCTTTGTTTCATTGCTACCACCGTTTGAGGTATAGAAGACAAAGAAGAGAATAGCAACGACAACCACGAAAAAGACACTCAGTAAGATGGTCAAGACTGGAGTGCTGACAAAAGAACCTCGACTTCTATCAGCAGAGCGACCGCTAGCAGAACGATGTCTTCCGATGACAATGTCATCGTCCTCATCTGCAACGTCTGCTTCTTCCAAATCAGCTTTCTCCCCCGCTGAGGCATCAGATTCATCAGTATCAGCTTCATAATCTTTTTGAAGCTCATCTAATTCTTCTACCTCTTCAACCTTTTCATCATCTCTTTCTTCAATTGGTGTTTCCCATGGTTTCTTTGACATACTGTCCTCCCTTGTAAAAAAAATAATTCCGTACTAAAATAATACTATGAAAGTCTCTATTATTCCAGAAAAATGTATTGCTTGCGGTCTCTGCCAAACCTATTCTGCTGCCTTTGATTATCATGACAACGGCATCGTTAAATTTACTGATAGTGACCAACTCAGCAAAATTCTTCCGGATAACCAAGCCAACCGCTTGGCCGTAAAATCTTGCCCAACGAAAGCCCTCAGGAAAGATTCCTAAGTGAGGGCTTTTCTTTTTTGTCATTTTGATAAAGTTTAAAATAATCCAGACTTTCTGAATGGTCCAGAAGTTCAACTTCTCCCTTAAAAGCAGGATTGAGGGCTAAATCATCCAAGAAATATTTCTTGGGCCACTTGCGCATATAAAAAAGACGGGATTTCCCATTAGTAAAGACTAAAGCCAGAGTTGATTTGGTTACTTCTACCCGCTTGATGGTGGCAATATCTACCTTTAGTGGTTTGAAGACATTGAAAGAAATAATCCAGAGCTGATTGTCTTCACCGAAAATAAAATAGCGGTAGAAGCCCAGTCCAACAAAAATCAAAAAAATAGCAATAAAGGTTAAGCCCACCCAAGGAACTGAAACCTGCTCACGATATAATGACATGGCAAGAAAAATCGGAATAAAGGTGATGGACCAGTAAATGATAGACCATGATAATTCCGGTTGCCAATGGTATCTAACTTTGCCAAATATTTTTATCATTGAGCCCCTCCATACTTGTTAATTTTACCATAAAAAGAAGAGATTTCCCATTCTAACTGAAAAAATTAGAAAATTTTGAGGGAGGATGGGAGTGGGACCTAATCGTGATTTCGTCAAATCGATTTGCCTCCCTCAACTATCTCCGACAAAGAAATAGATCGACTTCTTCGGCTATGTGTCTTCGGCTATAGACTAGACTTGAGGATAAAGAAAAAGGTTGGAACAATTCGCCCAACCTCTTGATAGGCTTATTCTTAGCTCAAACGGCCAGTGTAGTCAATACTTTGATCGACGTTAGCTCCTAGGACCTTAGAAACACTAGTGTATTGCCAAGCTGCCGCATTATTATAGTAATTATAGTTAGCAGCTTCATCCTCTGATATTTCATTGTAGCCCTTGACATAATGGGCAATCCACATATTATCCATACCGACTTGACTGGTAGAGAAGCTACCGCCACGGGTGTCCAACCAGCTGGCCATAGTATAGTAAAGCAGATTATTGTAGCCCATGCTCTTCATCGTCTGAGTCCAAACAGAGGTATTGCTATTGACATTTTGCAAGACATCGCTATGCTCAATATCGTCAATCATGGCTGTGCTTGAATCCAAGCCATAGGATTTAGCCACATTGACAAAATAGGCAGCTTCGCTTCTAGCTTCATCCGCATTGGTATAGCGGGCAAAGTGATAGACAGAAACTTTGAGCCCTGCAGCTTTAGCATTAGCAATCTGACTGCCAGCATAAGGATTAATATAGGAATTACCTTCGGTCAATTTCACGACAACCCCTGTGATACCACGCGATTTGAGGGCGCGATAACTATCAACAGAGATAGCATTGTTATAACTGCTGACATCGATAAAGTAACCGTTGGCTCTCTCCTTGTTCAGGTCATATTGACCCAGATTAAAACCAGTTCGGCTACCATCCTGGTAGTTAACATAGGCATGGACTGTGTAGCTACCAGAAATCATGCCATGGAGCTGCTCATCCACTTGGACACTAGCACTACCGTTTTGCACATCAGCACTGTACCAATGGAGATTAGCCTGCCCATCTAAAGACCAGGCAGCTACTTCAATGGATTTGGCCTTCTTGGAAGTGTCGGTTTCATTGAGAACAACTCTCAGGGTGCCAGCCTCAGCATTGTGGTCAGTCACATAGACTTTAGCATCAGTTTGTTGAACCGCCTGGTCAACATTAAAACTAGACGTTCCAAGTCCAACCATGGCACCGCCAGACAGACTGCTGGTTCCATAGAAGTGAACATTGTAGCGGCCTGACTCAAAGTTGTGGTCCTTCAATTTAACGGTCGCGGTATAGCTGCCATCATCATTTCTGTTTGTGGCATACCATATTAAATCATCTTGACCATTTTTTTCTGTCCAAACTGGAACAGTCACCGAAGTAATATATTGAGGCAGATTGCTAATTTGAACGGTGTACGTATTATCGTTGGCCTTGTTAATTTTTGCTGTGGCACTTGGTGACAGCACTTCAATAGAAGTTGCATTGAGGCCAACTGCCTGACCATTGCGGTCCGCATAAGTATGAATATAATAGGTCCCGTAACCTGAATGATCCGTATAAGGAACGGTTACAGAGTAGTTGCCATCAGCTTCATACCAGTGGAGGTCATCTTGGTCGCCCTCCTTGGACCAAACGGCAAAGCGAATATGGCTGAGATCTGAGAATTCATTAGAATCAAGATGGATATTTATTCCTTGACTAGTCAGATTGGCACTTACAGTATTTTTAGGCGCCGCCTTGGTTGCAACATCAGTCGCCTTGATATCGAAACCTGATGTTGCTGTCAAGCCAACCAGGCCACCTGTAATAGCACTTTGACCGTAGACGTGTACATTGTAATGTCCCAACTCATTGTGGTGCTCTGCCATTTTTACCGTAGCCGTAAAGGTGTCGGTATTCTGACGAGTAGCTTGATACCAAATAATATCGTCTTGACCATTTTTTTCCGTCCAGATCGGCAGAGTAATACCTGTGATATCACTGCTAACATTGCCCACTGTTACCTTGTATTGGCCATCTGCTACTTTTTCAATCTTAGTATTGACTTGACTAGGGCTAACCTTGACCTTGATGGTTTGCACATTCCGGCCAATATTTTGTCCATTAATTACAGAATAAGTATGAACGTTGTAAGTCCCATAAGAACGGTGTTTTGACAAGTTGATATAGGCAGCTCCTTGAGCATTAGCACTATACCAAACTAAATCATCTTGACCATTTTCCTCAGACCAGACTGCAAAATTGACTGCTTCATTGGCAGCAATCGGTTGATTATATTGAATGGTCATAGTCTGACCAGATGTAGTAACACTGGCGGTTGGTGCGCTGACCTGTTCAGCAGCACTAGCCCGTTCTACAGTTGCTGATACACTGGCCCGAACAACAGTTGAATCATTGGCTGGGGTAGCTATTGTCGTGTCTGTCTGAATAGGTTCTGCAGCTGATTTTTCTTGATCAGCTTCACTCGCTGCAGCTGATGAACCACTCTCTTGTTCTGAACTAGCTGAGCTATCAAGTGCCTGACTAGCCGCCTCTTGCTCCGCTGGTTGAGTTTGACTTTCAGATGTCCCGGCTCTTTCTTCTGAACTAACTTGACTGGTTTCTGAACTTGAGCTGGCTTGATTCTCCTGGTCAGTTGGAAGACTAGTATCAGTCGTCACTGATTGGTTTGCTGAAGCAGAATCAATCTCTCTACTTACATCCGCTTGAACTCCTGTCGTTTCATCGGCAGCAACCAAGCCACTAGTTCCCAATACTGTTAGAGCGGCTGCACTGGCAATGACCCAATGCTTCTTAGCCTTATACATTTTTTTTCGCATTCTCTCATCCTTTTTTTATTTTGATTTATCAATCTAATCCATCATAAAATTTCCTCGTTAACAATTACTTAAACTAGAATTTCATAACTCTCAGCTGCTAAAAGATCAATGGCTCGGTCAAATTGATTGGCCTTGGTCAGAACATAGTCTGTATTGTAGGTCGACAAAGCAAAAATGGAAATATGATGGTTGGCCAAAAGTCCAGAAATTTCAGCTAAAATCCCAATGAGTGAAAAATCCAGTACTCCTTCAATCCGAAAAGCTCGCCAACCTGAATCAACCTTGTTAGCATTGATGGGAATCTCTCTGCTAGGGCAAACCAGGGAATTTTCCTGATCAGTTTTGGCTAAAAAAACAAAGGGACTGGTCCAATCAACTTGGGAAAAATCTGCCAGCTGACAGACAGAAAAAGTTTGCTTGAGAGCTTTAATTTGCATAAATGACTCCTTATATGAAGAGGCCGACTAAACTAGCCGACCCCATTACCATGGTCTATTAAAGGCAGGACAGTTGCTACCTACTTCTTATTAATAGCTAACTAGCCAAGGGCTTGCTTGGCTGTTTCTTCCCCGCCCTTCAGTTTTTGGGCAAGGGTTAAAACAGTTCACTGAACCTGCCTTGCTCTCTAGTTTTTAGGCGAGGGTTAAAACAGTCCACCGGACTGCCTCGCTCTCTAGTTTTTAGGCGAGGGTTAAAACAGTCCACCGGACTGTTTTAATCCTCCTCATCCATAGACAGGACAGAGAGGAAGGCTTCTTGGGGAACTTCGACGGAGCCGATAGATTTCATGCGTTTTTTACCGGCCTTTTGTTTTTCCAAGAGTTTACGTTTCCGAGAAACATCACCGCCATAACACTTAGCGAGGACATTTTTCCGCAGAGCCTTGATGTCCGAGCGGGCCACAATCTTTTGCCCAATGGCTGCCTGAATTGGCACCTCAAATTGTTGACGAGGGATGATTTTCTTGAGCTTTTCAACAATCAGCTTACCGCGTTCATAGGCAAATTCATTGTGAACAATAAAGCTGAGAGCATCAACCTTGTCGCCATTGAGGAGAATATCCATTTTAACCAATTTAGAAGACCGGTATTCAGAAATTTCATAGTCAAAACTGGCATAGCCACGGGTGGACGATTTGAGTTTATCAAAGAAATCAAAGACGATTTCGGCTAGGGGAATCTGGTAAATGACATTGACCCGATTGTCGTCAATGTATTCCATGGTAACAAAATCTCCCCGTTTGCGTTGGCAAAGCTCCATAACTGCCCCAACATATTCCTGGGGCACCATGATTTGAGCCTTAACAAAGGGTTCTTCAATCGAATCAACCTTGGTCGGATCGGGAAATTCCGAAGGGTTGGATACTTCCAAGAGCTCGCCATCGGTAGTATTGACATGATAGACAACGGATGGAGCCGTCATAATCAGGTCGATATTGAATTCCCGCTCCAAACGCTCCTGAATGACATCCATGTGCAAGAGTCCCAAGAAACCAGCCCGAAAACCAAAGCCCAGGGCTTGTGAGGTTTCCGGTTCAAATTGAAGACTGGCATCATTGAGTTGAAGCTTTTCCAAGGCTTCCCGCAGGTCATTATACTTATTGGACTCAACAGGATAGAGGCCAGCGAAAACCATGGGATTCATCTGCTTGTAGCCATGCAGAGGCTTATCTGCTGGTCGGTCAGCTAGGGTAATGGTATCCCCGACCCGAGTGTCAGCAACCGTCTTGATGGAAGCGGCGATATAACCGACATCACCAGTCGCCAGATAATCACGACCAACAGCCTTAGGAGTGAAAATTCCCACCTCGGTAACATCAAAAGTTTTACCGTTGGACATAAGCTCAATCTTATCGCCTGGCTTGACCAGACCATTGACAATCCGAACTTGGAGAATAACGCCACGGTAGGCATCATAGACAGAGTCGAAAATCAGGGCCTGGAGAGGTGCTTCCACATCGCCGGTCGGGGCTGGCACCTTCTCGACAATCTGCTCAAGGATTTCCTCTATCCCGATACCGGCCTTGGCAGAGGCCAAAACTGCTTCGCTGGCATCCAGACCGATAACATCCTCGATTTCCTGTCGGACTCGCTCAGGGTCTGCAGCTGGCAGGTCAATTTTATTGATGACCGGCAGAATTTCCAAGTCATTATCCAAGGCCAAATAGACATTGGCCAAGGTTTGGGCCTCGATACCCTGAGCCGCATCCACCACCAGAACCGCACCTTCACAGGCTGCCAATGAGCGGGACACCTCATAGGTAAAATCGACATGCCCTGGCGTGTCAATCAGGTGGAAGATATAGGTCTCCCCGTCCTTGGCGGTGTAGTTGAGCTGGACGGCGTTGAGCTTGATGGTAATCCCCCGCTCTCTTTCCAGGTCCATGCTGTCTAGGAGCTGGGCCTGCATTTCCCGGTCGGAAACCGTCTCCGTTTTTTCCAAAATTCGGTCGGCCAGGGTCGATTTCCCGTGGTCAATATGGGCAATGATGGAGAAATTCCGAATTTTCTCCTGCCGTTTTTTCAGTTCTTGAATATCCATGATTGTTCCTTATCCGTGAAAATTATAGCCTTCGAAAATCAAAGTAAAGATAGGAAGCTCCTACCCTTGTATCTGAACTTATGACATAGACTGACATCGCAGTTCTTTATAGTCCTTACTCATTCTGATTTTCATCGGCATCAGTCATTCTATTATACCAAAAAAACAGCCTAGGCATAGACTGATTTCTTTGATTTCTCTTATGGAAAATTGGGGAGAGCCAAGCTCGACAATCCTCTGATGACTTTAGTTGCCAAACCAGATGGCGATTTCCCTCTGGGCAGATTCCAATGAATCTGAACCGTGGGCAATATTCTTGATGGCTTGACCTGGCAAGGAAGGAAGAGCATAGTCACCACGAATAGTGCCAGGCTGGGCCTTGCTTGGGTCGGTAGCCCCCAGCATATCTCGCCAAGCCTGAACTGCACCCGGACCCGCAAAGGTTCCGATAAGAACCGGCCCGCTGGTCATAAAGTCCGAAATGACTGGATAGAAAGGTTTGTCCACCAAGTCAGCGTAATGCTTGTCTAATGTTGGCTTATCAATCTGACGCATCTCCATGCGAGTAATTTCCAAACCACGCACTTCTGCTCGCTCTAAAACTTGACCAACCAATCCCCGCTTCAGACAATCAGGCTTCAAGATAAAAAATGTTTCTTCCATGATAAAATCCTCAAGAATCGTAAATTTTGAAAAGATACTTCTATTATAACAAGATTTTCAGAAAACATCATGAAATTCATTTTTTAAAAATAGCTAAGCTAAGAGGATGCTAATATTTAGCACTTTATCCAATCGGCCAACTTCAAAATCTAATCAGTTATTTCTATAGTGTTCATTCCGATAGGCCTTTAAACTTCGCTTGCCCAGCCAGAAAAGACCCAGCATGATGATTTCATAAAGAAGGAAGAAAAGAATAAAGCAATGCAGGAAATAATCTTCGGGCAGAACCCAGATGATGGGGTCGGTGTAGGGATTAAAGAGCCAATTGGTCGCACCTGGAAAAAGCAGGTGATGAAAGAGGGTGAAAAATTGGTCAAAGCTGATGAGGAAGGCTAATAAGCCTAACAAGACTGGCAGAACAGCCAGACCGACAAAGAGACGACTGGACAGCCAGAGGGATTTGGTTCGTAACTGTCGCTTGAGGTAGAGCCAGGAAGGGACTAGTCCCAGCAGGAAAACGGCCTGATCTAGGTGAAAGAGGTGCTTAACATCGCGAAAATGAGCCAGAGCATCTGCCGATGAGGGAAAATCACTCATTTTCAGCTTGGTCACCCAAGGCAGGGTCAGATAGTTCATCAGCTGGCTAAAATTATGGAGCAGTTGGCGGTCTGTCAGCCCTCTGAGACTGGCCAATTTCAGCCAATGATTTTCCAAAGGATAGAGGATCCAGGCCAAATAAATGGTTAACAAAATGGCTAGACTCAAAAGCCAGAGGGCAAAGCCAGCCAATTTTACTTTTTCTTTCATTTAGAGCTCCCAATCATCCAGACTGTCCACGACGTGACTCGGTTTTATGGGCAGATTGGGCACTTCTTCTGCCTTGGTGAAACCGGTCAGAACTAGCAGGGTATCCACATCATTTTTGATACCGGCCATGATGTCGGTCATGTAGTTATCACCAACCATAACTGCCTGCGAGCGTTCAATTTTTTGTCGCTCCAAGGCCTTATTGATAATGACCGCTTCTGGTTTGCCGATAATGACTGGCTTGACTCGGGTAGCAGATTCAAGAAGATTTTGAATGGCCCCTGCTCCTGGCTCCTGCCCCCGTTCGGTTGGAATATTGAGGTCTGGATTGGTCCCAATAAAGAGGGCACCCTTTTGAATGGCCAGCGTGGCTATTACCAGCATTTCATAGGTTAGGTCACGGTCCAGACCCACCACGACATAGGCGGGATTTTCCTTGTCCTCGACATAACCTGCCTGGGCAATGGCCGACTTGAGGCCGACTTCGCCGATGACATAGGCAGTCTTGCCCCGTTTCATATCGTTCATATAATCAACGGTCGCCAAGGTCGCCGTGTAGATGGTTTCCAGAGGCGTCTCCACATTAAAATTCTTGGCCAACATGTCCTGAACCATCTGGGGGGTCCGCATGGTATTATTGGTCACTAGGGTGTAGGGAATTCTCTTCTCCTGCAGGCGTTTGATAAAACGCTCTCCAGCGGGAATCCGCTCCTTGCCTCGATAAATGGTTCCGTCTAAATCAATCAAATAACCTTTGTAAGTCATGCTTGCTCCTATTAGTGATTTTTCTTGCGTGATTTGTTGCTGAGTTTGCCATCGAGTTCATATGGTCCTTTCCCCACTTCTTCGACTATGGCTTTGGACGAGAATTATTCCTCCTCACGCTCCCGCCACTCGATCTGGGCTTGGGCATGGAGGACTTGATCAATTTTAATCTCATGCTGGCTAATCAGACCGTCCTGCTTGATTCGTGTCACGATGTCCTTGCCGTAGTGGATTTCCTTGAGGTACTTGAGGTGGATTTTCTTGGGGACATGAGTCTTGAGAAATTCGATGTCCATAGCCTCGTACATCCATTCCAGATACTTGCTATTGTTGACATGGCCATTCATGTCCAAATCCAAATAGCGGACATGAAAGAGGGCTTCTTCTGCCTCTTCCAGAGCTTTGTATTTGGGAGCCCGAAGCAATTTTTTAATTTTCTCAGACTCATAAGGGGCAACAATCTCATCCTTGACCGTGACCACCTTGCGGGTATCATAATCCATAAGGACAAAGGTCGAGGAAATTTCAATGATCTGCTGACCATCCTGGCCGTAGATGTAGAATTTTCGGTAACAAAAGAGCTTGTTATAGGCAACGGCCTCGGTCTCTACCTCAATGGTTTCCGCATAGCGGGGCAGCCGCTTGATGTCCAGCTCGTAGTCGGTAATGACCCAGACCAAATTAAAATTGTCCAAAATCCAATCATCGGTATTGCCCAGACTTTCCGACTGCAGGCTCGAAACCTGGAGGGCGAAGGACAGCAGGTGGGGGAGTTTTATCTGATGATTGATGTCGCTTTCGTAAAATGGGACCTGGTAGGTCAGCTTATATTTTTTTCCCATGGGCTCTCCTTTTTTAAACATTTTACTTTCAGAAATCTATTGAGACCTAATCGGTCACTTAGACTAATGGCCTGCCGTCTCAACTTTTTCAGTCACTAATCATACTCGATGAAAATCAAAAATTACCGAGGCAACGAACTGCAGACAGCTCAAAAGGTCTGGTAGACCTTTTGAGGTTGGAAATGGGGAAAGTTTTGCTTTCCTCGACAAGTACGGCAAAGTGAGTTAACGATGGAAATTTTTGATTTTAAAAGAGTATAAATTTCTCGGCAACGGTGTCACCCAGAAATAGACCACGTTTAGTCATGCGGACTTGGTCGCCTTGGATTTGCAGCAGGCCGCCTGCTAGCAATTCCGCCACAACTTGACCATAACGCTCTTGGAAGTTTTCCTGAAATTTTTCCTCAAAGCGACGGATAGAAATCCCTGATTTCTTCCGCAGGCCTAGAAAAATTTCTTCTTCCATCTGCTCAGACTTGGTCAGTCTTTCCTCATGCAGGCGGGCATGACCATCTTGGGCAATAGCCTTGAGATAGTGCCGAATAGGACCCCGATTGCGATAACGGATACCATCTAGATAACCCGAAGCTCCCGATCCGAGGCCATAGTATTCGGCATTATCCCAATAGACCAAATTGTGCTGGCTCTCATAACCCGGCTTTGTGAAGTTGGAAATTTCATAGTGCTCAAAGCCGTGCTTCTCCAGCTCATCAATAATATAGGTGAACATGTCACTTTCGACATCTTCATTGGGCAGATGGAGCCGGCCCCGCCGCATCTTATTCATAAAGACCGTGTGATTCTCCAGAATCAGACTGTAGAGACTGAGGTGGGGAATATCCAGAGCCAGAGCCTTTTTGACATTGGTCTTGACCTGATCCATGGTTTGCCCTGGCAGGGCGTAGATGAGGTCGATGGAAATATTGTCAAAGCCAGCCTCCTTGAGGGCTGAGACCGACTGGTAAATCTGAGCCTCATTGTGACTACGACCGATTCGCTTGAGCTCCTTGTCATCAAAGGTCTGCACACCCAGGGAAACCCGATTGACGGCTGAATTCTGCAAGACGGCAATCTTGTCTGCTGTCAAATCACCTGGATTGGCCTCAATAGTGAATTCTTCCAGAGCCGATAAATCCAAGTTCTCCTGCAAGCCCGACAGAAGGATATCTAACTGGGAGGCGGAAATGGCCGTCGGGGTCCCCCCACCAATATAGAGGGTCCGCAATTTTTTAATATCGTAAAAACGAAACTCCTCAAGCAGGGCCTGCAAATAGGCATCGACCGGCTGATTCTTAATGAAAACCTTGGAAAAGTCGCAATAATAGCAGATTTGCGTGCAAAAAGGAATGTGCACATAGGCAGAGGTCGGTTTAGTAAACATGGCCCTATTATAGCATTTTCAGAAGGAGAAATTAAGGGAGGGGGTCGAGAGAAGAGAAACAAGGATTAAAGCTACACCAACCTGTCAATCCTGGCGAGAGAAAACGTCCTCAATCCATTGATGCAGTTGAATTTCAAACATCATTTGTTATAATAAATCAGACAAATTAAATTAAGAGGATTGCCAGTGAATTTTTTAGGGTATCAAAAAGACGAAACTTTAGTGTTTAATTATAAAAAAGCCTGCGGTTTATGGTTAATAACAATAGCAGCCATTATCGCTATAGCGACTTTAATCGGCGGCAAGCAGATCATAAATATGCAGGTATTTAGCATTGGCTATGTCCTTAGTTTCTTCTCAATCAATATGAATAAGAGGGTCTTAAATAAACTGTCTGACGGACCATCTTCTAAATTTCAGAAGAAGGTCTCCTTTTATGCCATTATATTATTGTTTATCCTGATGGCTTTTCTAGGTGGACCCTTTTTTGCAACTGAGAATTGGCGGCTAATCTGGTTGGGAGCCTTAATGGCAACAGCCCTTCATTTTTTCCCCCTTCTATTTTGTTCATGGAAAATCAATGATTATTTTGGGAGCAGTTTGTGCTGCTAATATTGCTCCAGGTTATAGTTTTTCTGGTATCCCTTTAGCTCTGCTGGCCTATATTGATGCTGGACTTAAATTCATCTTTGGGATTTATTTATTATTCTTTTCGAGACCATCAAAAAGCAAAGAATAGTTATATCGTTGACTGTATGAAGTGATAGGTAGTTATAATTCTATCGCTTTTTTTATAGCATTTTATTTCATGGTTAACACAAAAGCAACCTACTCTGGGCTGCTTTTGTATTTCTATTATTGTTCGTCTAAGGAGGTTTCTCTTTCAACTTCCTTGGGCTCCAGATCAACCGATGGATGAGACTGGTTATGAGCTGGATCAAGGTCCTCTAGTTCAACTGGTTCAGGAGCACCTTCTAGAGAATCATTCGTATCAGTATCCCCCAAGGAAACTTGGGTTGAAAGGTCAATGGTGTAGAGAGCTTCGTCGTCTTCAAGTGGATTATCAACCCGACTCAGGATAGACTGGCCGGCTGGGTTGGGAGCAATTTCTGTGTCTTCTTCCTCTTGGTCTGTCACCTCTTTTGTAAGGGGGACTTGTACGGGCTGGTCTCCTGCTTCTGGAGCTGAGACTGTCGGTTCTTCTTGAACGACTGGCCCTTGATTAGCAGGCATCTGGTCAGCGTCCCGAGCACCAGCTTCTGCCAAAGGAGCTGAGTCAGGTTCAAAGTTTGTCTCGTCAGCAACAGGTGCCTGGTCAGGTTCGAGGGGCTCTGCTTGAGTGATTGGAGCCTGATTAGTTTCAAGGGTTGCTCCTTCTGCTACCACTACTTGGCCAGATTCAGCATTGCCTCCTCCAACATCCAATACTTGATCTGTTTCAGGGGTGACTGCTTGAGCCACATTTTCTTGTGCCACGAAGTCTTCCTCAAAGTCAGCAACTGACGGGACACTTGCTTGGCCCAATTCCCGACGGTAGTCTTCGGGCATAGCCAGATTAGCTGCCTTATATTGGGCTTGGAGGTCCAGGGTAATGGCAGCACGATTGCCCAAGACATTGCGGAGCTTATCGCGGAAGCTAGCATAATTGCCGAGATCAAAGAAGAACTCAGGAGCTGAGTAGCGAGGATTGTGCATCCGCTCCTTGAAGCCCAGAATCAGCTGACGACTTTCAAAGGCCGTCCGAATGGCTGAGAGAATTTCATTGCCCTGGTTGATGTCCAGATAGATATCAGAGCGACCAAAGAGCTGGCGGACCGTCATATTGGTCACATTGGGATAGAGGTGGACATTGCTAAAACGGCCCAGACTGAGGAGTTTGCTGGACATTTCCGTGATAGCTGCAATATGCAGGGTCATATCAGGAAAATCTTCGATGATATTTTCCACGTAATCCAGCTGGTCAGAATTGGTCAAAATCAGGGCTTCCTTGCGGGCTTGGTTGTCCTTTTGGAAAGGATAGAGGAGGCCAACATAGGTGAAGGCTTCCCTTTGCTCTGGGGTCACCATCCGTAGGATTTTTTCATAGGTATTGAAATCCTGAACGATAATCTTGGTCTTGCGCTCTGCCTCTGGATCCAACAAGAGCTGCATATTGTAAGGTAGGCTATCGCCAATGGGCTCCTGCCAGAAGAGAATATCATTGCCCTCTTGATGGAGCTGGTATTTGACCAAGAAAGGCATGCCCAAGGAGTTAAAGATAATCCGGTCCAAATCATAGCCTGAAGCCTGGATATAGTAAGTGACAAAATCAGCCTTGGACTTGAAGATGTAAATCTTGCCTTCGTGATCCAGAATCAAGTCACCCGTCACATAGTTTTCCACCAAGACTTCCTTGCCAGACTTATCATAATAGGACTTCTGAATGGCTTGGGTGGAGCGGTCATAGATAGTTTGGGCAAAACGGTAACCATACTTATTGTAGTGGTCGGTTGAACGAACCTTACCGCTTTCGTCCAGCCAGTCAACTGATTGGACAAAGCGATGGTGGGTCGGCTTGGAAAAATGAATGGTGGCCCGTTTTTTATTGAGGTCAAAAATTTCCCCGCTGGAGTTGGTCGCCTTGATTTCCCAGAACTTAGGCACAGGAATTTCATTAAAGTGCAGCGGTTTCCCTGTCGCATTGACAAAGCCGGTGAAAAAGAGGAAGGGGGAGGTTACATCATCGGGTAGGAAACCATTGTCATTGATGGCGATGGTGGTATTTTGGTAGCCTGACAGGATGAGAGAATAATGGAGGTCCCAGCTATCTTGATTATAATTTTCAAAGAGATTAATCATGGCTCAGCTCCTTATCATTATCATTTGTCAGGTTGGCATCAGTGCTCTGGTCCCTAACTTGGACTGGGGCTTGCTCAGCGGTCTGATTCTTTTCTTGAGAGGCAGGATTTTGATTGGTCAAATCCGTAATCAGCTGCTTCCACTTGGCTTCGACCTTATCGGTCAGATAATCCTTGGCCATCTCATAAGAAACCCGGTGCATGCTATCTATATTAGCCAAGGTGAAGATTTGAACAATCTTGGTGCTCAGGCTTTCAACGATTTCTTGGTCAGTATCCAATTCTGAAATTGGAATCAGGTAACCATTTTCCTCGTCCTTGATGAAGTTTTGATTCCCATAACGGACATCAAAGCCAATCAGGGGCAGGCCTGAACCGATGGCTTCCATAAGGGTCAGACCAAAGCCTTCACTCTTGGAGCCTGACAGGTAGACCTCGTGGTGTATATAAGTATGGCTCAAATCCTGGTGGCCTAGCAGTTGGATGTAATCCTTGGCTCCCTTTTCCTCGATGATTTGGCGAAGCTTGGCTTCTTCGCTACCAGAGCCGTAGATGTCAAAATTAATATCCGGCACCACCTCATGGGCTTCAACAACGGCCTCAATCAGCCAGTCAATATGCTTTTCTGTAGCCAAACGAGAGGCGGTCATGACTGAGAAGGGAATTCTTGGGCTCTTGGGCTCCTTGATTTGGTCAATGGAGCCGACTGGAATGGTCGCAATCTTAGGCTCCTGATGCTTGTAAATCAAGAACTGCTGGCTGAGAATTTCCTTTTGCCGTTCAGTCGCCACGATAAAGACATCGACACTATCCGCATTGGTAAATTGGAAATCGTAATAGTTATTCCAGAGGACCGAATTGGCATTGGTACCGTTTTCGCTGTAGTGCTCGGCATGGACAACCACGCCCAATTTGGCCGGCTTAACATGACGAAAGACGGATTGACCGATACCAGTTGAGCGGTCCAGAAGGACTAGGTCTTCTGAGGTCAACTCCAATCTTTCCATAAAGTAGGCCACCAATTCCTCTTTGGAATAAAGAATCCGATTTGGGAAACGGTAGAAAGGTTGGTCCCCATCCGTGATTTCATCGTAGGCAAGGCTTCCATCAAGATTATAATAGGAGCGCTTGTAGAGCTTGGCCGCATTATCTTTAGGGGCATAAAATTCCGTGAAAGACAGGGTCTTGCCATTGTTATAGAAATCCTTGCGGACCAGATTGCCATTGGAAACGAACTCAATCCGATGGATAATTTCCTTGCTATGACGGCAATAATAGGCGGTCGCGAAATCCCGATTGCCAAAATAGAAACGCACCAACTTATCTTCGCGGTCAACCTTAGTAATTTCTCTAGTAAATTGAGCCTTGAGGTCACTTTCGGTCAGGGTCGTTGGGGCCGGCGTCTGGTCGGTGAAATAGCTGTACATCCAGATAATTTGGTCGTCGCTAAAACCGACATTGCGGGTCATGTCAATAATATTATCCTGGCTGAAAAAATCGGTAAAGACAAACTTGGCCTCCAGACCAAGATTTTTAAAAACTTTGGAACGGTAGGCTTGGGCATACTCAACCCCGCTGGAAGCCCAGCCAATTCCTAAATTGATATTATAAACTGTCATAATGACCTTTCTAATACTCAGTGTCAATTGAAACTTGGGAGTGGGACTCAATCATGATTTCGTCAAATTGATTTTCCCTCGCTCTCTAATTTTAAGGCTTCGGGCCGAAATAGTCCACTGGACTAGACACTCCCACCTCCGCACAGTCGACTTGGTTTTCTCCAACAGTCTCCCAGACTGTTAGACCTATCACTTGCATAGCAAGGGATAAGGACGCTCAATCAACCACTGCGCCAAACTGTCTGATATAGAAAAAGTAAAGAGATTAGAACCTTTTGTCCCAGTCTCATGTCACTAGAGTCTGAAAATTCGATTGCTTAAGAGTCCTGTATTTCTCTGACTAGCTAGGCTAGGTAGAAAAGCATTTGCTAGTACGAGTCCTCCAATCATCAAGGTCGAAAAATCAAGACTAGGAGCTTTTCTTTCGCACCCTCCATGATACCATATTTCCAATAATTCTGCCTTCCTTCAAGAGGTCAGTAAAAAAATCAGGAGTGCTAAAAAGTTTAACAAAAGCTGGACAGCGTGACGATCTAGTGATTGAGACAAGATGGCAACTGGGAAGCCCAAGTGAAGAACACATTTAAGCTGGTCGAGAGATTTGCTAGTTGGGAACTCGGTCCAGACTAGTCAAAAGGACCTTCCTGACAAAGCCAGCTTTTTCATGTTTCTGACCGATTAATCCAATTTCTCTACCACGACCTCTTTACCGCCCAGCAAAATCAGGTATTTCTCAATTCTTGTTTGGTCGAAGGATTTACCAAGGGCCTGGGCGTAGAGTTTCATTTGGTCTTGGTATCGCTGCACTAGTTCAGAAGTACTTTGGTAATGGTCAGTCTTATAGTCAAAGAGAACGATGTGGTCCTCATAGCGGATATAGCCATCAACTATCCCACGGATGACCATTTTTTCATGAGACTCCCAATCTTCATAGAGCATGGCAAAGGGAGCTTCCCTGACTAGCCTGTCTCCCTGGCTCATGATTTCCTGTCCCAGACTGTGGTGACGGAAGAATTCCAATAGATTGGTCAGGTTGATGCGTTGTTTGACAGCGGGTTCTGCCTGGACCTCTTTCAGGGTCGCCTGCAGGTCAGCCAGGCTGAGATTAGGCTTAATGGGCAGTCGCTGCATGAGCTCATGGGTGGCAGAACCGATTGCTGCTCCTGTCACCCGCGACTCTTTTCCAAAGCTTGGCAGGTCAAATTTAGGCTCCAGAATCCGTTTTTCCATAATATCCAGGCCCTGATCCTCCATGACAGGCTGGTAGAATTTCTTAATTTGGCTGGGTGTTCGAACGGTTGGCAGATTGATAGCCGCCTGGTATCGATGATTGAGCTCTTCAACAGCTTCCAAGGCATCTAGGGCCTGCTTGATATCGTCTGACTGACGATTCTGACTCTGGTCATCCACATCTAAGGGGAGACTGGGCTGGAGGGGAGTCAACTGGTCCAGGTCTTCTTGACTCACAAAATTCAGGTCAAAAGCCAAATCAGCTTCTGGAAAATTTTGTTTTAAGGCTAGAAACCAATCTTGAAAACTAATCCACTTTTCCCGTCCAGCGAGCGCTAGGTGCTCTTGGTCTCGGTAGTTTTCATACTTTCCTTGCAATTTTGCCTGACTGCCTCGGCCAACCAGATAAAGCCTGGTTTCCGCCCGTGTCATAGCAACATAGAGCTTGCGCATTTGTTCAGACAAGTCAGCCCGATGGAGGGCTTGTTTATTAGACAGGAATGGAAAGGTGTCAAAGGAGAGCCTGAGCTGGGTCAGCTTTTCTTGAGGAAAACGGTCGGCTACATTAACCACATAACGGACACCCAGACCATGGTCACGGCTGAGAACTGCCCTATTCTTCTCGTCTTCCTTGTTGAAGGACTTATGCAGATTGAGAATAAAGACATACGGAAACTCCAGCCCCTTACTTTGGTGGATGGTCATCAGTTGAATGGCATCCTTGGGCAGGGCGACTTCGACATCGGCCAGGTCCTTCTCATTGTTTAGAACCCGGTCAATCATATTGATGAAGCGAGGCAGGCCCTTGAAGCCACTTTTCTCAAACTGGTTGGCCCGTACAGTCAAGGCATAGAGATTGGCCTGCCTTTGTTGACCATTGGACAGGGCACCAACATAGTCATAGTAAAATTTATCCTCGTAGATTTTCCAAATCAAATCGTGGAGACTGTTGGTCTTGGCAAAATTTCGCCAAGCAGTCAAGACCTGATTAAAGGCCTGAATTTTTCCGTGGAGTTGAGCCGTAATCAGCTGCGGATTGTCTCCAGTTTCAGACAGGGCCAAGAGGAGCTTGTCGTAAAAATTACCTGACTTAGCCTGGAGGGAAATCCTCGTCAGCAAATCTTCTCCAAAGTTAAACATGGGTGACTTGAGCAGGGCAACCAGAGACTGATCTTGCAGAGGATTATTAATGGTCCTTAGAGTTTCCAACATGACCATAACTTCTAAGGCTTGAAGGTAGTGGCCGCCAGTATCTTCTGAAACGACTGGAAGGCCATAGTTTTTAAGGGTTGAAAGGATTTCATCATTCCGGTTCCTTGACGAAACCAAAAGGGCAATCTGGTCGAAAGCCACTCCTTCTTCTTTGTGAAGACGGATAATTTCCTGGGCAACCAGCCTGATATCACCGGCCTCAAGGAGGTCCTGGCCCTGATTTTCTTTTTGGTCTTGACTATCGTCGTAAATGAAAACTTGAGTCCGGTTAGCCGGAATGGCCTCAGCTTTCTGGGCATTTCCTGCCTGGAGCCAGTGACTCTGGTCATAGACCAGCTCACCAATGTCCTGATCCATCAACCGACTAAAGACGGCATTGCTGGTTTGCAAAACCTCCAAATGACTGCGGAAATTTTCCTTGAGCAAGATCAAAAGTCCCTGACTTTTGCCAACTTGGAAGCTTTCTGGTTGGTCATAGGTCTGAAATTTAGCCTGGAAAATCTTGGGATCAGCCTGGCGAAAACGATAGATGGACTGTTTGACATCCCCCACCATAAAGCGATTGTGACCGTTTGAGAGCAAGTCTAACAGTCGCTCCTGCATGTGGTTGTTATCCTGGTATTCATCAACCATTACCTCCTGGTACTTGGCTTGATAAAGCTGACGAATCTCTGGATTTGCCTCCAAAATCTCGATAGCCAGATGAGCAATATCCGAAAATTCAAAAGCAGCTTCACCCCTTTTTTTCTCCAGATACTGCTGGGAATAATCTGCCAGGAAGTCACGCAGCAGCTCCAGCAAGTCCAGTAAGTCAGGCTGAAAATCAGTCAGGAGCTCCAATGGTTTCAGGACCTGCTCAAGCTTGAGAAAAGGCTCAAGAATTTGCTTACGCTCCTCATTATAATCCTTGACAAAGGCCTTCAAATCCTCATCGGCAGTCCTACCGGCCAGCATGGTCAGATTCCGGCCGGAACTGATAGTCTGAATCGCCTGCAGATCCTGATAGAGCTGGCCTAGGTCTCCGTGTAGGTCAACTCTTGCCAGAACTTCCAAAAGATTTTCGACATTTTCTTGGTATTTTCCTTTTTTCTGGAATTCACCACGAGCGACTTCCAGATGGTCCTTGAAGAATTTTTCCGTCTGGTCTAGGGTCTCAGCTAGGCGATGACTCTTAAGGTAGGTGCTTAAAAAATTCTGAGCCTGGCTTTTGACATCCTCTTGATAAGGCCGCAACAGGACCTCCTGCAACCACTGCTTTGGATTAGCCGTTGACTGGCTGAATTGATAAATACTGTCAACCAGACTCCGAAAACTCCTTGAGTCCTTGCTATTGCCAATGGAATTGCGGACAAGCTTTCTAAAGATCCTACCATCCGGCCCTGTCATATATGCCGCAAAAAGATCATCATAGACCTCTTTTTTCAGACTCGCCTGCTCGCTTTCATCCTGCATAATGCGAAAATTTGGTGAAATCCCTAAACTATAGCCATAGGTATTGACCAATTTTTGGCTAAAAGCATCCATGGTGCCAATGTCAGCAGTAGCCAGATCAGCCATCTGGGAAGAGAGGTGCTGCTTGAGCTCCAGATCTTGTGAAGCCGCGATTTCCTCTTCCAACCTCTTTTCCAGACGCTCCTTGAGCTCCCCTGCTGCCTTGACGGTAAAGGTGGAGATGAAGAGCCGATTAATAGCGACACCGCGCTTAAGCATATCAATAATCCGCTCAACCATGACGAAGGTCTTGCCGGAACCCGCCGACGCTGAAACGAGAATATTGGTCCCGTTACTATAGATGGCCTGAATCTGCTCAGGTGTTCGCGCCAAGCGCTCTTGAGACTTGGCCCGCTCAGGCTCTCTTTGTTTGAGCTCTTCAATAGCTGCAAAACTTAAAAATGCTGGAAAGCTCATCAGGCTTCACCTCCTTGCTCTTTCATTTTTTCTAAAAGCTGATCCCGACTGGCCTTGGTAATCTGTCGGGCATAGCGCATATGGCGGTCTGCTTCAAAGCCAGTAATGGTCTTAAACTGTTGCCCTTCAACCGTCCTGCGGTCCTCTGTATAAGGATTGATAGCAAAGTGACCAGACAGAATGGTCTTGGCAGCCTGACGGTAGAGTACCTTGGTATAGTCCAGCAGCCAAGCGATTTCCTCCTGACTAAAAATCCTAGCGGCACTCGTATTAAAATAGGGCTTCAATTGACTGGCCAATTCCTTAACATAGAGCCCTTGATACTTAAAAAGCTTCGTAAATTTTTCCAAACTTTGGCCAAAGCTTGCTACATCACTAAATTTGAGCTCAGGATTTTGCAGATGGAGATAACCAGCCCCAAAAATCTCAGCCTGATAGTCCATAGGCATGGATTCCTTGAGGGCCAAGATATAGGTCAACAATTGTGGACTGAGACCATTGTAGAACTCCTCCAGACTAAATTTTTTGTCACCAGATTTATAATCAACCACACCCAAACTGTCGGAATCAACCAATTGGTCCAGTCGATCAATTTGACCACGGATTTCTAACTGACGCTCCTGGTCCAAGGGCATCTGCAAATTAAAACCAAGCTCTAGGGCCTTTTGATCAGCCGACGTTTTTTGCCAATTCTCTTGCCCCAAATAATGGCGAGCCTGGGCCTTATCCAAGACCCGAACCAGAGGATTGTTGCGCAAAATCGGTGTCATACCTTGGGCAATTCCTTCAAGAATTTCCCGAGAAAAGACGGCCTCTTGATCATAAGAATAGAGCTGCTTAAAGGTGGCCTCCTGCTTGACTTGAAGCAAGGTTTGATCCAAAATCTGGTCAAAATCTGCACCATCATCCAGCTTAGTCATCAAACGTTCAAAAACACGATGGAGATAGATGCCGTGGTGACGGAAATCAGGATGAATGGAGTCCTCCTCTTGCAAATTCAAAACCTTCTGCAAGAAATAGCCGTATTGATTGTTGTAGAAGGTTGTCAGGCTGGAAGCTGACAGCTTCAAAGGCTGGTCAGCTGGGTAGAGCAAATCCAGAGACTCCTGAGAAAGAGGCTCAACCGACAAGTTATCACTAATGGTAGGAATATGGATATCGGCCTGGGCTAATTTTTGCCGCAAACGGCGAACCATAACCGCCCAGAAGGTAGCCTGGTCCTTGTCCAAATCCTCATTTTGATTAAGCTGATTGGCCTCAATAATTCTTGATAAGAGGGCCTTGTAGGTTCCCAAATCACTCGGCCTGTCTTCAAAGCCTTGGGCTTGTTTCAAAACAGGCTCAAAACCAAGATCAACCAGTTCCTGCAGATAAGGAGAAAGCTGATCCTGATTGTCAGCATAGATTTGCGGTGCAGACAGTATCAGCCTTTCAGTCGCCGAATTCACTAAAGAAATCATGACCGAGTGGAACTTTTTAACATCTTCCAGACCGGACAAATCAAAATGTCCCTGAAGATCCCGATTAGCCAAGCTTTCATTGAGTTGCTGGCGCTCTTCATCTGTTAAGAGGCCAGTCGTTTGACTCAGGCGGGGAAAGTTACTAGCTGTAAGACCGATAGCAAAGACATAGGAACTGGAATGGGGCTCAATCAATTTGTAGTCCTTAACATTGACCACATCCAAGGTAGCTGGCACCAACTTGAAAGTGCTGGCTGCCATGCCCTGTCCCAACAGGGCCAGGAAATCATCTAGAGACAATTTGGTCTGACCAAAAATTTCCTCAATTTCATTCAGAAGGTCGCAAAAAGATTGCCAGACCTCCCCTTCTCTTTCAAGCACACCCTCTGATTTGCCTTTAGCCAGATTAGCCATATTGTTTGGTAAGTCAATGGCTTCTAGGAAAGGAAGAAATTTATTGGTCAAGAGGTTCTTAGCCAGCAGGCTCCGACTTGAAAAAAGCTCTAACAAGGGCTCCATGACCACTTGACGGATCTGATTGAGAGCGGCCAAATCGTATTTTTCAATAGCCTGACCATCCTCATTGACGCCAGTCTGGATATTAGCTGTGAAATCCTGCTTGAACTTGGCCTGACCCTTGATATCTGCATACCTAACATACTGCTCGAATTTATCAATTTCAGTATCAGTCAAATCCTTGAAAAGGCCGGATTTTAGGAGGTTAAGCAAATCCTCAGCACGAAAATTATAACGTTTAATTCGCTCCAAACTTTCGACAAAATTGACCAGAGGATGGTGACTCATGGCCTCTTGCTTACCCAAATAGTAGGGAATATCATACTTGGAAAAGGTCTTGCCAATCTGCAATTCATAGGCATCCAAGTCTCCCAGCAAGACCAAAATATCCTTGTAACGGACACCTTTATTGAGGAGACTGCGGATGGAGCGAGCCAGCTCTTCGACCTCTTCCTTTTGGTTGACGACCTCCCAGATAGTTAAGACTTGCTTATCTGCTGCCGAAATCTCAGGCAGCTCACTAGAGAAGTCCCGCCGAGCTTCCAAAAGAGCTGACAGGCGAGCCAGACTATCATTTTGTTTCTGACCCAAGATTTCTGCCCGAACACCAAACTTTTGTCCCAGATCCAAAAGAAATTCGACATTAGCTTGGTAGAGATTGCCGGCCAAGAAACTAGACTTATAAGCCTTGTGACTAGCATAGGTCCCGATGACAATTTCCACGCCTCTATCATGAAGGGCGGTCACTAAAGCTTCTTCTTCGGCTGAAAAACGACTAAAGCCATCAACAATGACAACCAGATTTTTCAAGTCTTGGTCCAACTGTCCACTATCTACATGGTCCAAGAATTGAGCAATTTTTGTTTGTGACTCAAAATTTTCCTCCTGCAAGGCCTGATAGAAGGCTGAAAAAATAGTCAGCAAGTCCTGGTACTTGACCTCCGACTCCAAATCCGCCAAATCGCTGATGGTCAAATTAGATCGCTGCAACTCTTGGTAGATCTCCACCAACTGCTGGATAAAATTAGAATCCTTTCGCAGACTGCCATAAATTTTCAGATCATCATCTTCAAATTGGGACAGCACCCGAAAGAAAATCATGGCCAGACCGGTTTCGGTTACCGGCTTTTTATTAGAGACATCATTGAGCACAAAATAGCGATCCATCTGAGCAAAGCGCGTGATAGTAATGTTGAAGGAAGCCTCTTCTGGCAGGACCTCCAAAACCCGCCGCTCCTTCTCAAAGGAAAGAGAATTGGGGGCAATATAAAAGACTCGCCGTCCGGCCCGGGCATATTCCTGAGCTAGCTGAGCCAATTGGTCTGTCAGATGATTTCGAATATCGGTGTAAACTAATCGCATACCTTCCTCCAAGAGTATAACTAGCTACTATTATACCATAGTAAGCCCTATAAAAAGGGGCCCGAGTATGAGCTCAGCCTCTACTTTTCTATTAAAACCAAGTTAGCACATCAAATGGAATTTATGAGTAAATTAACCAGCGACTTTAGAACAATATAAAAACATTTTGGAAAAATGAGCCTCCGTCAGAACCCGATTTATCCTACTTCAAGCTCTTTATTGTAATAGGCCACTAAATCAAAAAGATTTATCCGTCATTTCCTGCCTCCACAAAACTGACATCAAAAATTTTCTTATAACCTTTCTCAACTTCTTCACCATCAATGAGACGTTTTATCACGCTAACAGCTTCTTTTACAATTTGTTCGACTGGCTGGCGAATCGAATCAACCCTATAAGGAGCAAATTGACTGTCCCTAGCACCATCAAAGCCAATGATATTCACCTTATCCTTATAGTCTGGATTAAAGGAGTTAATTGTGGACTTAGCAATTTGGGCATACTCATCAGTAACGGCAAAAATCCCATCAAAGGCAAGTCCATATTCATAATGAGTTTTAAAATATTCTATGATTTCAGATTGATAATTTTCATTCAAAGAAGCTTCAAAGATATCTACTGGAAATCTTTGCTCATGAATTGTATCCATAAATCCCTGAGTCCTTTGATCAGTGGCATTTTGATGGTTAACCTTTCTCCTGAGCAGCAAAAACTTTTTAGCACCCTTATCAATTAACTTTTGTGCAGCCAATACTCCTCCCCCGTAATTATCACTAGTAATCAAAGGAACATCATCAGAGATAAAACGCTCAATAGATACAATATTTAGCTGATTGCCGAAATGAATAAAATTATAAACATCAGAGTAGGACATGGTAATCAAGCCAGTCACTTGATGTAAGGAAGCCATCTGCAAAATCTCTTCTTCTTTTGTCGGATCAGCGTGCGAATTGGCAAGTATCATCTTATAGCCGTTTTGATCTAATTCCACTTGCATGTGATAGACAAGTTCGGAAAAGAATGGAGTCCAATTCGTCGGCACGATAAATACTACTGTAGAAGACTTAGAAGTTTTTAACTCTCTAGCCATTACATTGGGAACATAATTTAACTGCCTTATAGCTTCAGCGATTCTTTCTCTATTTTCTTTTCGGATTGGCTTACCGTTTATAAAATTTGAAACAGTCCCACGACTGACCTTAGCAAGTTTTGCCACATCATTGATAGTAGATTTTTTCATGATTGCATTAGTTATATGAATTTCGAATATAAGCCACTTCACTCAAACTATTTCGCAACTCAGTATCTTCAACTTCTGTCAGCAAATTAAGGAAGCGACTATAGTTATAGTCTGAATCAACAAAAGCATCATAGAGCTTTTGCTTGAGATTAAAGTCCATGTAGGATTGTTGCAGGCGTTCTTTTAACTCACTAACAACAGCCTCAAAGCTGGCTTTCTGAATTTTTACTTTTATAGAACGACCTGATGGTATTATAGCACTCGGATCCTCAATTTCCCAATCTAGACTTTGAGCAGTTTCCTTCCAAGAATACTTGGTAGTTGCCACTTTATCTCCTAGATGTTCATGAAGATCAAAACTAACGTCTTGACCAGGAAATACTTCTATCTCTATATTTTTAGGTAAGACTTTCGTATCAGACATATAGTCAGGATTCGTCACCACGATACTTCCTTGTCTCACAAATACAGGTAGTGTGTCTATCTTTCTATAGGTCTTTAGACTTGTGGCTCCATCATAAGGTAGATGGGTGAAATAATCTACCCATTTTCCTTCGGGTAACCAAGTATCACTAGAGGCAGTTTGCGTTGTTTTATCATGTGGTTTAGTTATTGGCGAAACCAACATAGATGGGCCAAATGCATACTCATTCTTAGCTTGGTAAGCTTCTTCATTATCTGGCCAAATATAATAAAGTGGCCGACAGATAGGAATCCCCTTGGTGTGGGTATCAAAGTTAGCACTATCAATATAAGGTAGCAAGCTATGTCGTAATCTCAAAAATTTTTCTTGTGATTCTTCAAAATCTTTGCGATAATTCCAAGGTTCTTTACCTGAAAAAATATTATTGGATGAGTGTAGCCTATTGATAGGACTGAAAACGCCAAATTGAAGCCAACGTGTTGCTAGCTCACCATCAAATGATCCTTTCATATGGCCACCAATATCATGACTCCACCAAGTATAGCCTACATTAGAGGCAGTGCTAGTAAAGTAAGGTTGGAAGTCTAATGAGTCCCACGTAATGACGGTATCGCCCGAAAAACCAATAGGATAACGATGAGACCCTGGTCCTGCAAAACGACTAAGAATTAGCCCATCACCCTTACCTTTTTTATTATCCTTATAGTGGTAATAATTTAGCAACCAGAGAGGATCCATCTTTTTTGGATCTCGCGCAATTCCTTGTTGCCAGTCCAACCACCAAAAATCAACACCTTCTTTTTCCAAAGTATGGTGAACCTTTTCAAAATAGGCCTTTCTAAACTTGGGATTTTCTAAGTCAAATTTCGCGGGTTCATCATTTTCCGTATCCAAACCTAATTCCTTCGCGACTGCTTGATACTGATCCTCAAAGGCTCTAATGCCAGCTGCAGGGTGAACATTTAATGTAACTGCCTTATTGTGGTCATGAAGCCAAGTCAAAAGTTTTCTTGGATTCGGAAATAAATCTCGATTCCAAGAATAGCCTGTCCAGCCTGAGCCATACTTTTGTGGAATATCTCTCTTGTGCCAATCCATGTCCAACACAGATACGCTAATTGGAACGTCCCTATTTTCAAAATTTATCATTAATTTCTGATAAGCCTTTTGACTATATGGATAAAATCTACTCCACCAATTTCCTAAAGCAAAACGAGGAATTAAAGGTGGGAAACCCGTTAAATGATAAAAATCGGTCAGAGCATTTTGATAATCTCTGCCATAACAGAATAAATACTCATCCACAATATCCTTTCGTCGGGCAAGGAAGGAATCACTTTCAGCCAAAAAGATGAAGTGTTGGGAGTCATCTAAAACACTAGAACCATTTTTTGACATAATTCCATCAGGCAAGGGAACTTCACCATTTGCACGGTCTAAAGTTCGGATAGTTCCTTTCAAATTCTTTTCATCACGATTACTACCAAAGTACCAACGATTATGATAGAGGGAACTAGATTTCTTAATATCCACAAATAAAGTAAGAGGGGATAAATCCCCTCCCTCATAATATAAGTGAAAGGCAGATGTAATAATCTCTAACTTATGTCCATTGTGGTTGCGAATAACTTCTGCATCAACATCTTTAAAATCACGATTCACTACCATTGTGGTAGGTCGATTTTCGAAGACCTTTTCCTTATCTTCTTCTATTCTCAAGAGAGATTCGGTAAGGATTGAAAATCGTATAGTATTTTCTTCTACAACTATTGTCACGATTACTCATCCTCCCCTCCTTGTTCTAAGTTTAATTCATTAACATAGACAAGAGAAGTGCGTGCCTCTTCAACTAAGCTTCTCATTTCCTCATTCGACAAGTAAGACTCTGATGGCTTCAAGACTGTTGATAATACAATTGGTAAATTCATTCCTGTAATCAGATGTGTATGCTCTCGCAGACGGTAGGGAAACAATTTTTGATTGACCGAACCTGATAACAAATCCGTGAAAATTAACACTTCAGTTTCTTTTGGGAAGCCTGCAAATAGTTCTTTAATCTTTTGATCAATTGCCTGACCATCCACGTAAGCATCTAAAGCCATCAAATTATCTTGTTCGCCAGCCAAAAACTCTATACTACTTTTTAGGCCTGAAGCCATATGATTATGAGAAGCTAATAAAATCTTTCTATCCACTGTATTTCCTTTCTATTTATTAGGCATAACCCCTAAAATACCAAAGTAAGAACTAGCTAAAGAGAAAACAATAATAGCAATAATAATTTTTGTAGGCGTCCACCATTTTGACTCCAGCATTTTATAGACAATATAAGTCAAGATTGCTGCTAAAAGGGAAGGCATGATAGCATCTAAAATTTTATCTTGAACTGGTAATTTTACCTTGCCAGCAACAAATGTTAAAGGAGTATAAACCTTAACTACGGTAGAAACCAAGGCACCTACTACCATCAAACCAAAGGAAGACATGGCATCAGTAAAGATAGATAGCTTATCACTAAAATCTGTCACCAGTTTAACACCAGAAGTATAGCCTAGGTCAAAGAGTTTAATCCGAATCCAAAATAGAATAGCTCCAATAATAATCCAAGCAATAGCTCCTAAAGGATTCCCTTTTATGGCCATGTAACCTGAGATTGAACCCATAACTGTTGGTAAAAGAACCCAAATTAGAGTATCTCCAATACCCGCGAAAGGTCCCATCAGAGATGTCTTCAAGGCTTGAACGGCATCCTTAGATTCAATACCATCTTTTTCTTCCATTGCTGTGGTTGCCCCTAGGATGATATTTCCCATTGCAGTAGTTGTATTGAAATATTTAAAATGATTATCCAAAGCCTCTTTGTATTCTTCATCCTTTGGATAAATCTTTCTGAGTAATTTAGCTAACGACCACACAACCGAACTAGCCTGACCAGATTCATAATTATATAAAGCAGATCCCATAAACATCCATCTTAAAATGGCATTATGACGGTCCTTTTTAGTAATCGTTGCTTTATTATTTTCTGCTTTTACCTCTTTATTCATCATAATCATCTCCTTCATCCGCCACAAGAGAATTTGCTACACCATTCTGCTTCATTGTTGACTCTTTCAATTGGCTTTGATAAACCACAATTGCAGCCGCCGCGCCAAAAATAGAAATTCCAATAATAGGAACCTTTAAGTAGGCGCTTAAAGCAAAACCAATAAGTACCGCCCAGAAATATTTCTTTACAGGCATATAGCGTAGCAATAAAGCAAGCCCCAAAACAGGTAGCATTCCACCAGCAATATTTAAACCATTGGTAACCCATTCTGGAATTACTCTCAAAATCGCTTTAACAAGACCGGGTCCTACTGTAACAATGATAGTAACAATAATGACGCTCTTTAGCATAAACATAATTGGTCCTGCCCAGCCCCAAAGCCGCATTTGTTTAAATTTACCTTCATGTACCAGCCTTTGCATTTTATGGGCAACAAAGTTATTCAGGATTTTAACCAAGACATCGAAGTTAATAGCTAATAATCCCACTGGCAGACCAACTGCAACAGCAGTTTCTAATCCCGACCCTGTTCTAATTGACAGGAAGGTTCCGACTAATGCAGCAAGTCCATAGTCAGGGACTGAAGCGCCACCTAAACCTGCTACACCCAAAGACATCAATTGAAAAGTACCACCAATTAATAATCCAGTACTGACATCACCCATAATAAAGCCGACCAGCATCCCCGTAATGACTGCCCAATAGTTAAATATCGTAATACCTAGGTTATCCATTACAACATATGCAGACAGCAAAACAACTAATATATCTTGTATAATTTCTACTGACATATTCTTTTACTCCTTCTCAATTAAATGTTTTACCTTTAATTGCTGATTCAAAATCAACAGCCGGATCATCAGGAATATATTGAATTCGAATTGGTACCCCTCTAGAAGCAATCTCCCTAAGGTCATCAACTTCCCTTTGATCAAGGTTTACAAACTTACTAATATTTGTTTTGGTTTCATCTGCAAATACAATTCCTAAATTAACACTTGGAATTTTAATACCAATATCGAGTAATTGAATCAAGATGGAAGGTTCTTTGACAATCACAAAGACGTCCTGTTGGTCATATTTGCCATTTTGGAAATTGTTAAGAGCCTTTTGGGTATCAATAATACTCATCCCGGTACCTACAGGTTTAGCCATCAACATTGAAGACTTTACCTCCGGCTGATGACTTACCATATCATCAATCACCATAAACCTCTTGGGATTTAATTGTGAATTCCATTGATTGACAACAATCCCATGAATCAACCGTTGATCAATCCTTGCATCAATAACCGTCATTTGAAAAACCTCCTGATATTAGAAAATTTAAAACGTTCTATCCGATAAAAACATGTAAAACAGAGTATTTTTATATATGTAAACGCTTTCTAATTTTATTTTACTTAAAACGTTTCAAGTTGTCAATGCCTCATCTAAATTTGTTAAATTTTCCACTCACTTCTGCAAAAGAGTAAGATCAGTTAAAATTTGTCTAAAGCTAGTGCAGGACATGGGCGCTCGCCACAGTAGCTGCCATTACAAGTCAGGGCCTTTTTATTCAACAAATCCTTTGTGCTTGCAAAAGGATTTGTTGAAATCTAGTTTTCGCACCACTCAAACTACATCAATGTGCCTAAGCTCATCATTGACAATACTACCTGCTTTCGCAAAGGTATATAGAAAAAACCAGCCCACTTCCGAGCTGGCTCACATAGCTATTCAAAAAAGGCATAGTAGTCGTTGAGAGCCATTTGACTCTTGGCCTCTTGATCCAGATCTTTGATGATTTTGCCCTCCTTCATAACAATTAGGCGATTACCATACTTGAGGGCATCCTCCATGTGGTGAGTAATCATGAGACCGGTCAAGTGCTCCCGCTCCATAATTTTATCGGTCAGCTCCATCAGGGATTGGCTGGTCTTGGGATCCAGAGCCGCTGTATGTTCATCCAAGAGCAGCAAATCAGGCCGTTTGACAGTGGCCATAAGGAGGCTGAGGGCCTGACGCTGACCGCCTGAGAGGAAGCCTGTTGGCGTATCTAGGTGTTTGTCCAAGCCATTACCAATCTGAGCAATCAGCTTTTGAAAATCATCTCGAAAAGCCTGAATTTTACGAGGAACCAGCCCCCGACTTTCGCCACGATACTTGGCAATGAGGAGATTTTCTGCTACGGTCATCCGAGGGGCTGTCCCCATCTTGGGATCTTGGAAGACCCGAGCCAGATACTTGGCCCGTTTTTGAGCAGGCAGATGGGTCACGTCGTCACCCAAGATATGGATAGAACCCGAGGTCAATATGAGGGTCCCAGCAATTACATTAAAGAGAGTGGATTTCCCAGCACCATTACCGCCTAAGATGGTGATGAAGTCGTGCTCGTAAATGTCCAGACTGACATTATCCAAAATGGTCTTGTCGGCATCATAACCATTGCTGACGGTGACGGTGGCATTTTTTAATTCTACAATTTTTGTCATCGTGATAACCTAACCCCCTTGAAGAATTTTTCCTTGAATCTAGGCACAATCAGGAAGATTGCCAGAATCAGAGCACTGAAGAGTTTGAGGTAGTTGGTATTGAAACCGAGGGCCACTACTGCCCAAATCAGAATTTGGTAGAGAACCGAGCCAATCATAATGGCGATAAACCGCTCCAGCATGGTCAAATTGGCAAACATGACCTCACCGATGATGATGCTGGCCAGACCGATAACGATAACGCCAATCCCTTTGGAAACGTCGGCATAACCGTCCTGTTGGCTGACCAGGGCACCGGACAAGGCAATGATCCCATTAGAAACCACCAGGCCCATCAGCTCCATATTATCGGTATTGATGCCAAAACTGCGGGCCATTTCCCGATTGTCCCCTGTGGCAATATAGGCCTGACCCAGGCGGGTATTGAGGAAGAAGATAATCAAAAGAATAACCAAAACGACGACAATGGTCCCTAAAATCAGGAGGCTGAGCTCCTTGCTAAAGGGCAGAAAATCCTGCAGGAGCCTGCGATTCAGGAGGCCCAGGTTGGAACGCCCCATGACCATGAGCATGATTGAGTTACAAGAGGTCATGACCAGAATCCCAGCCAAAATGGTGGGAATCTTTCCTCGAGTATAAAGGAGACCAGTTGCGAAACCAGCCAGACAGCCAGCCCCGACCGAAGCCAAGGTAGCCAAGAGAGGATTGACCCCCTGGGTAATCAGGGTAACGGCTACCGCTCCGCCCAGAGGGAAGCTCCCTTCTGTTGTCATATCGGGGAAATCCAGAATTCTAAAGGTCAGGTAAATCCCAATCCCCAAAATAGCCCATAAGAGGCCCTGTGAAATTGTTGAAACCATAAATTTTTCTCCTCGGAAGAAATTGTATTGTCGGTCAATAATAGCGACCAACAGAAACTAGTAAGTGAGCTAGGGAGTGAGACAAAAATCGTGATTTCGGAGAAATCGATTTTGTTGTCCCACCCCCGCACAGTTGATTAGGATGGCCGCTATCACTTGCTTAGCAAGGGATAAGGACTTCCAATCAACCACTGCGTCAAACTGTTTGATGTTGATAAAGTAACGAGGTCGAGACCTTATCTCTGCCTCCTAGTTGAACAAGCATTTTAATGCTTAGAGAAACTGCTCAATGAACAGAACACGTCTACACTTCTGTGAAAATAGAGTAAGCTTCCTAGGTGTTTCATCACCTTCGTCCGCTTCCCTAAGATCTTTGAAGTGCTTAACGCCCTTGCGACTCGTAGATAAAGCAGTCGATGATACTGCTTTATCGAAGTTAGCCAGGGACATAGAAAGCTAAGATAATAGCTTTCGTAGTCACTCTAAATGATGATGATAGAGTGACTTTGTCCGTGGTATCTTGTTTATTTAATCACCAGTCCAGATTTTTTGGCATCCTTGAGGGTTGAATCTGGAATTGTTACATCCAATTGTTTGGCTACCTTGAGGTTGACGGCTGGACTGCCAGTATCGACTACCTTAACGGGAATATCGGCTACCTTTTTGCCCTTAAGAATCTGCACAGCAATCTTGCCGGTTTCCACGCCCAGTTGACGTTGACTCTGATAGACCGAAGCTAGGCCCCCTTCCTTGAGCATGGTATCGACACTTGGATAAATCGGCAACTTATTACTATTGGCAATAGAAACAACCGTCGTGAAAGCCGAAGCAATGGTGTTGTCCTGAGGAATCCAGAGGGCATCGACTTCCTTGCTGATGACATTCATGGTCGTGGTGATTTCATTAGTCGATGGGACAGCGTAAGTCTTGACCTTGAGGCCGGCCTTTTGGGCCGCCTGGCTGAAATTTTTGACCTGGGAAACCGAATTGTCCTCGCTACTAGCATAGAGGATACCGACCGTTTTGGTCTGTGGAGTCACGGTTTGAATCAATTTAACCGCATCGGCAATCGGTACCTGATTAGAGGTCCCCGTGACATTGCCCGTCGGATGTTTGAGATTGGTGACCAGCTTGGCTCCAATCGGGTCGCTAATAGCCCCCATGACAACTGGTGTATCCTTGCTGGCATTGGCCAGACCCTGGGCTGCCGGAGTGGCAATCCCGATTAGGACATCATTGTGGCCGTCAGCCAACTGCTTACTCATGGTCGCAATCTTGGATTGGTCACCTTCGGCATTGAGGAATTGAATCTTAACTCGGTCGCCAGAGTAGCCTTCCTTAGCCAGTTCATCCTTAATCCCTACATAGATTTCATCCAGAGCCTCGTGGGTGACATATTGCAGCACCCCAACCTTAACCGTGCGGTTGCCTTGGCTCTTTTGACCCAAGTGCCACTCATCCCGAATCACACAGGCCAGGGTAAAGATAATTAAGAGGGACAAAACTGCCCACAAACGCTTATTTTTCATAGGGTTCCTCCGTTAAATAACCAAGTTTAGGATAAAATCAGCCAGTTCTCAAAACTATAATTTAATGAGAGAGGGAATTATTCATCACTTGACATAGTCACTATTTGTCGCTTGACACCTGCAGAGAGGGCAAATCATCCAGAAAGTTGGGCTGAATTTTGGAAAAATAAAAGCCCTCACACTCCTTAAGGAATGTGAGGGCGTAGTCCACGCGGTGCCACCTCAATTGAAGAGTCCAACTTTAGAAGCCTCTCCATCTCTTCGTCTAACAACGACTAGCAGGATAGGGTGTGCTAAACCCGAGGACTATGTGTTATCCTCAAATCTCTCACTCATCAGTTATACCAACGAGCCACTTGTAACAGCCCAATGTTCAGAAGTCCTAACTGCTTGTTCACAATAACCACAAGCTCCCTGAAAGCTCTGACAACTTACTTTTCTGTTTAATATTATTATACATGTTTTGCAAGGGCTGTCAAGATGAATTTTCAGAAAATTTAGCGATTATCATTTTGGCGTTAATTCTCAAAGTAAGTTCCAGTTAGGTGGCCAGATGGGACAAGCCACAAGGCCTCAAGTTAACTAGCCTGCTGAATTTAATAGGCAGAGGTCAGGCAAAGAAGACTTGCTGTTTGTAGCACATCTTAGTCTGCCTTCACCCTAATCCGACTTGAGCCATCCGGTCCCTTGTCGATAAGGACCTGCTGCTGGATGGTGTCCTTCATTTCCTTGACGTGGCTGATGACACCGACTAGACGATTTTGACCAATTTGTTCCAGAACAGCAATAGCCTTGTCTAGGGTGTCCTCGTCCAAGGAACCGAAACCTTCATCAATAAAGAGGGTTTCAACCAAGGCCCCGTTGCTGGTATTTTGCACGACCTCCGACAGGGAGAGAGCAATGGCCAGGGAGGCGATAAAGGTCTCACCACCCGATAGCGAGGAGGCGGGCAACTCCTTATTATTGGCCCGGTCATAGATATTTATATCCAGACCCGACTGGCTATTGCCAGCCCCCTCTTTGCCAATCAAAAATTCAAACTGCCGATTGCTGAGGAGGCCTATGTAATGGTCGTTGGCATAGGTCAGAATCTCTTCCAAATAGGCCTGGATGACATAGGTTTCCAGCTTGAGCCGTTGACTGCCCGTCTCTGTTCCGCTAATGATATTTTTGAGCTGGGATAACTGGCGAAACTCTTCCAAATGGTGACCGGCCTGAGCCAGAAGCTGCTCAATCTCTGTCACCAAGTGCTCAACCTGATCCAGCTGGTGCTGGCTGAGAGCCAACTGGCTAGCCGCCTGATTAAAAGCCAATTCCGCTGCTTCTTTTTTCTGGGCAAGGGCTTGCAGGTCTGGTTTTTCCTGGTCAGCCAGAAGCTGATTGAACTGGGCCAGACTGGCCTCCACTTGCTCGCGATTTTGCTGGTACTTGGTCAGCCAGGTCTGCAGAGTCACTTGCTGACCATCTGCTAGCTCAGCCAACCAAGCCTCAAGTTGGGAAAGGTCATGGGTCAAGGCGGCTGGGTCTGCTAGTCTAGCCTCAAGGTCTTGGCTCAGGCTATCCAAATCGGCTTGAATGGTCTGCAAACTTTCCTTTTGACTAGACAGACCTCCTTCTAGGCCGGACAAGACCTCCTTTTGGTTAGCTACTTGCTTTTGACAGCTGTCAAATTTCTGGCGGAAGGCCTGGTAGGCTTCCCTTCTCTGGGCAATTTCTGCCTCATAATAATCTGGAGTCTGTAAGTCTGGATGGGCTTGGAGGAGCTGTTTTCGGCTCCGCTCTAGGGTTTTAATCTGGCCAGATAAACTTGCCCTTCCCTCTTGAACCTTTTGTTGGGCTTGGTTCAAATTGGCCAGATTCTGAGCCAGCTCTTCTAATTGCTGGTCCTGCTTAGCCTTCCTATCAAAGAGAGCCTGGTAGCTTTGCTTAAGTTGGTCCTTTAATTTTTGACCAAGTTCTTGGCTATAGGTTTCCTCCCAGATAAAGTCAGGAAGGTAGGCAGAAATCTTTTCCTGCAAGGTTTGATAATTTGCCTCTAAGGCCTGAGATTGTTCCTGAACAAATCTCTTATTATCAATCAACTGACTGCTTAATTGGCTGACCTCAAGCTGCTGGGCTTGCAGAGCTTCCTGCTTCTGGGCCAGCTCTGCTTCCAAATTTTCTACCCTTTGAGAGAGATTGACTAAAGCTCCTTCATCAACCGCTCCAGCTTGACTACCTGGATGATCCAGCGAGCCACAGACTGGGCAGGGGCTGCCGTCCTCTAATTCATCCTGGAGCTTGGCTACCATCAATTTGAGCTGATCCCGCTTGCTAGCCTTAAGCCGATCCTGCAGAACAGCCAGGTCCGCTTCTAACTGGACTTGACTTCCCAGGCTCGTCGTTCTTCGCTCAGCGAGCTTCTGCCCTGCTTCCTGTAAATCAACCTGCTTTTCTAGACCAGTCGCCAAGTCACCAGCTATCAGCCCCTGGGCCTCCTCTTTGACTGACCTTAAGGTAAAGAGGTCCTGGTCAGAAATCAGACTAGCCTGTAAATTGGCCTGGGTCTGCTGGACCTGCTGCTCTTGCTGAGCCAGATCTTTCTGGTCCTTTTCTAATTTAGTCAGAGAGGCTTGGGCGGACTGCAGTTCGCTCTGCTCTTTAGCCAGAGTCTGTGCACTATTTAGAGCCAGACGCAAAGTCTCAATCTCAGCCTGACTGGCCTCAACCTGGGCCTGTTGTCCCTGCAAGCGGGATAATTGCTCTTCCAGCGGTTTTAGTTTTCTTTGACCTGCTGTCAAGTCTGCCTGCAAGCTGGCTATAGAATTTTCCAACTCACGACCAGTAGCCTGCTTGCTTTTTTCTTCCTTGACCAAATCAGCCAAACTAGCTGCAAAATTAAGCTGGGCCAGCTTGGCTTGCTTCTTTTGATAAGCCTCAGCCTGGTCCAAAATTTCAGTTTGGTAGCGGGCCTCTTGAGCCTGGCGGTCTTGAAATTGGCTGGCCAGTTTTTGCGCCACTTGATAGGTCTGGTCTGCCTGCTTAGCCTCCTTTTGAGCCCGAGCCTTTTGCTTTTCTGCCTCTTCCAATTCACTCTGATAATGTTTAAGGCGGGTCTGGGCCAAGCTCAAGCCTTGGTCGCCACTTGCTTCAGCAAATGCTTCCCTTTCTTGAATGGTCCAAATTTGGCTGGCAAAATGGGCATCTAAAGCCGTTTGAAACTGGCTCTGCTCCTGTTTAGCCTGGGACCATTTTTGAACCAGATCTTCCTCAAATTTGGCAAAGACCTGAGTCGCAAAAATCTGTCGCAGAATCGGAAGTTTCTCGCTGGTGGGCGACTTGAGGAACTGACTGAACTGGTACTGGGGCAAAAGAATAATCTGCTTGAACTGCTCACTAGTCAGCCCCAGAAGGTCAACGACCGCTTGGTTGGTCTCCTTGGACTTGCCTGCTAACTTATCAAGCTCCAAACCACCGACAGCATCTACGACCGCCAGACTGGCCTTGCTGGTTCCGATTCCCTTACCGCGATCCAGGCCCTTGCGCGGTTTTAAATCTAGCTCCCGCTCAAGACGATAGAGCTGGTTATGGTGCTGGAAATAGAAAACTACCTTAGTCCTAGGGTCCGTAAGCCCTGCGAAGGTTGACCGCAATTCATTGACAGGCCTATCGCTGGAGGTCTTATCATAAAGAGCATAGGTCATGGCATCGAAAATGCTGGACTTACCTGCCCCCGTCCGACCACTAATCAGAAAAAGATGATTATCTTCCAGACCAGAAAAATCTAGAACTTCCTGACGATAGGGGCCAAAATTTGTCATTTCAATCCGGATAGGTTTCATCAGGCTTCACCTCTTCCTAATAGCTCCTGAACTAGGGATTTTTGATAGGCCGAGAGCTGGTCTCCTCCTGTCATTTCAGCAAAGAAGGTGGCAATCAGCTGGTCTTCCGCCAATTTTGATTTGGTCGGATTAAAACCAGCCCAACTTGGCTTTCTTCTAGCCCTAGTTTCCTTGATTCGCAAATCAATGATTTCCTCTCCATAAATCTCTTCCAACTGAGCCCGGACATTGATACCCTCCAAGTCTTTCCGGTCCTCCACCAAGATGTCAAAGGCAAAACGAGCTTTTTTCCTCGGGTATTTTTCATAAAAATCCTTCTGCAACAAATCCTGGTAAGAGGCCTCCAGAACCAAGAAATCCTTGTAGGGCTTGAGTGGGTGGAAGGTCTTGCGGACGCCTGCAACCGAAATCTCAACCAAATAGGCCCCCTTGATGTCCTGACGCTTGGCCTCATCCTTGTTGAAAATCAGGGGACTGCCGCTATAGACGATCCTTTCCGTCGGCGAAGCAAAGCGGGTGTGAATGTGGCCCAGAGCTACATAGTCAAAATCGGCAAAGAGGTCGCTGGTCAACGTTGCCAGCCCTCCAACGGTCCGGGTCGTTTCTGACAGCATCTGCTCCCGCAAGCCACTATCATCCGCTCCCTTGCTGACCGCAAAGTGACTGACCAAAACCTGCTTTTTAGCAGGATTAAAGAGCTTTTTCATATCAGCGATAATCCTGCTGATGGCTTGATCCATGGTCGAAATGTCGGAATCTTGATAATAAATTCTGGCATCAATGGGATCGATAAAGGGCAGGAGAAAAATCTGTACCTCCTCCAACTCGATAGGCTGGAAACTGTCTGCTAGTTTAGAAACCAGATGAAAACCCTGGCGTTTAAAAAATTCCTGACCGAACTCCAGACGTTTGGCCGAATCATGATTGCCGGTGATGGCATAGACAGAAATCCCCGCCTCGAAGAGCAAGCGGTTGAGGGTCTGGTTGAAAAGACTGACTGCTTCAACCGGTGGTAGCCCCCGATCATAGAGGTCACCCGCAATAATAACCCCATCGACAGCCTCCTTCTTAGCCAGGTCGATGATTTGCTCCAAAACATGGGCCTGGTCTTCCAAGAGAGAGATGCCATTATTATTGAGCTGACGGCCAATGTGCCAATCAGCGGTGTGTAGTAGTTTCATAACTGTACTCCAATTTTTTACTAATACCCATCAAACTTCAATATCTGATTTTTTGCTATCTTACTCTTTCATTTTCAAAATAGCATCGATTTTAAAGATTCCATATCGTTAAACTTATTATAGCAAATCGTTGGAAGTTTTTAAACTAACAAGTATATTTTTATGATCTTTTGTAAAAGGCGGGAAGCAATAAAATTACTTTAGCTTGGAAGGTATTCGGTTAAACAATCTTGGGGGCTGATTGAGAAAAACAGGTCAACTGTACGGGACAGGACTGCCCTACCATCTGTCTGTATGATTATCATGGTTCGCAGTGATCGCCATCCTATCGCTTCGTCACTATCTTCCTAGATCTGGGTGTTGCCTGTGCGGGGATAATCGTAACCGACTAAAGTCGAAACGACTATCGACCTTTCTGTGCTATAATAAGGGAAGCAATTTCAAGAAAAGATGAGGAAATCAACACCATGTCATTTGATGGCTTTTTCTTACATTACTTAACTCAGGAGCTTCGCCAACAGATTCTTTACGGTCGCATTCAGAAGGTCAATCAGCCCTTTGAAAGGGGACTGGTCCTGACCATCCGCAATAATCGCCAGAACTACAAGCTCCTCCTATCTGCCCACCCTGTCTTTGGTCGAGTTCAGGTGACCAAGGCCGAGTTTCAAAATCCGCAAAATCCCAACACCTACACCATGATTATGCGAAAATACTTGCAGGGGGCTGTCATCGAAGACCTGCAACAAATAGAGAATGACCGGATTCTTGAGCTGACCATTTCCAATAAAAACGAAATTGGCGACCAGATTAAGGTCACCCTCATGGTCGAAATCATGGGCAAGCACAGTAATATCATTCTCCTGGACAAGGCGGAGGGCAAGATTATCGAGTCCATCAAGCATGTGGGCTTCTCGCAAAACAGCTATCGGACCATTTTGCCGGGCTCGACCTATGTCGCCCCACCCAAGACCGACGCCCTCAATCCCTTTGAAGCTCAGGAAGGTCGTCTCTTTGAAATCCTGCAAACGCAAGATCTCAGTCCCAAAAGCCTGCAAAAACTCTTTCAAGGTTTGGGACGGGATACCGCTCAAGAGTTAGCTAGCTATCTACAAGCAGATAGGCTCAAGAACTTCCGAGCCTTCTTCAATCAGCCCTGCCAGCCCAGCCTAACAGAGAAAAGTTTCGCTCCTGTTGCCTTTAGCGACAGCCAGAAGGACTTTGCCAGCCTGTCTGAGCTTATGGACTTCTACTATCAAGATAAGGCTGAGCGAGACCGAGTTGCTCAACAGGCCAGCGACCTTATTCACCGTGTCCAAAATGACCTAGAAAAAAATAAAAAGAAGCTGGTCAAGCAGGAAAAAGAACTGGCGGCGACTGAAAAGGCTGAAAGCTTCCGCCAGAAGGGTGAACTCCTGACCACCTACCTCAATCTGGTTCCCAATAACAAGGACCAGGTCCAGCTGGATAATTACTACACCGGTGAAAAATTGACCATTGCCTTAGATGTCAGTCTCAGCCCCAGCCAGAATGCCCAGAAGTATTTCAAAAAATATCAGAAACTCAAAGAAGCCGTCAAGCACCTCAAGGGCTTGATTGAGGAGACCAAACAGACCATTTCCTACCTAGAGTCGGTGGAAACCGCCCTCTCTCAAGCCTCTCTGGATGAAATTGCGGAAATCCGGGAAGAGCTGGTCGAAACTGGCTTTATTCGGCGGCGCAAGCAGGATAAACGCCAGAAACGTAAGAAACCCGAGCAGTATCTGGCTAGCGATGGCAAGACCATCATCATGGTTGGCCGCAACAATCTGCAAAATGAGGAGCTGACCTTCAAGATGGCCAAAAAAGGTGAACTCTGGTTTCACGCTAAGGACATTCCTGGCAGTCATGTCATCATCAAGGACAACCTAGAACCTTCCGACCAAGTCAAGACCGATGCCGCCGAACTGGCCGCCTACTATTCCAAGGCTAGACTCTCCAATCTGGTCCAGGTCGATATGATTGATAATAAAAAGCTCCACAAACCCAGCGGGGCCAAGCCTGGCTTCGTTACCTACACCGGCCAGAAGACCCTGCGGGTGACCCCATATGAAGAGAAGATACAGGCTATGAAGATTAAATAAGCAGATACCGACTGGCCGAGGGGTTGAATTCGAAAAAAGCTGGAAGCGGATGAGTTAACCACCTGAAGTTAGTCACCCGAGAGCTAGACTAAAATTGGCTAGTCATGAGGGTTGGCACTCAAAAATAAGCTCGAACCGGCTGGTTAGCTACCAACACTCAAAAATGAAGCGGAACCAATTGACCTCGGGGACAGTTCCCGAGAAGTAAGGCAAATGCCAGCTGACTATCGGACGATTTCACAAAATAAATAAGCCCTGGCTCCTCGAACTCATATAGAGCCAAATTAAAACTAAGGAGTACACTCGTTATTAGAGCTTCTTGAACCGCTATCGCATTTCTCCAGACTTCTCTACCACCAGAAAAGCAAATTATGACAAACTACCAAACCATTATTTTTGACCTAGACGGAACCCTGACGGATTCGCAAACAGGTATTATCAACAGCCTGACCTATGCCTCCAAGCAAATGGGCCTGCCCCTGCCAGCCCAAAGCCAGCTGAAAAAATTCATCGGTCCACCCTTGAGCCAATCCTTCCAAGATTTTTGTGGTCTGAATGATATCGAGACCCAAAAGACTATCAGCTACTACCGCCAGTATTTTGCGGATAAGGGTTGGAAGGAAAATCAGCTCTTACCGGGAGCTAGAGAGTTGCTGGCCAAGCTCAAGCAAGCTGGCAAGATCCTCTTGGTTGCCTCTTCTAAGCCTGAGGTTTTCGTCAAGCAAATCCTTGACCACTTTGAAATCGACTCCTACTTCACCGTCATTGCCGGTGCCAGTTTGGACGATAGTCGCAGTCAGAAATCTGCTGTCATCGCTCACGCCCTTAAAACCGCCAAGATTGAGGAACTCAAAGGTTGTGTCATGGTCGGTGACCGCAAGCACGACGTTGAAGGGGCTAAAGTTCAAGGCCTGCCTACGATCGGCCTCCTCCTAGGTTTTGGCAGTCGCCAAGAGCTAGAAGAATCTGGCGCAATAGCCATCGCCGAAAACTTTCAAGACTTGGAAGAAATTCTTCTAAATTAGAAATTAGCATTAATCCCTAAGCCGTGTGACTTGACTGTCATACGGCTTTCTGGTGATTTTGGACTACCCTCGTTCAGGAGGGGGGGCAAGTCCCAGAAAAATTTAACAGGCTACCATGTCTGACCTTTCAATCAGTTAAGAAAATGGGAGTGAGACAGAAATTGTTACAGCGAAGCTGTTAATTTCGTTGTCTCACCCCTGCACAGTTGATTAGGAAGGACGCTGTCCCGATGGGGACAAGTACTTTACCGCCGTTTCACTGGCATGTGAGTGACTAAACACTAAAGTGTCAAGTCACTCATCACAAATCAACCACTGCGTCAAACTGTTTGTTGTTGACAAAAGTAATGAGGGAGGCCTTTTATCCCAGCTTCTATTTCCTACGGCAACCACTAGGGTGGCTTGCCTAAACTTCTTACTAAATCCGGTAATTGAGCATTATCGGCTCGCTGTTCGGACTGTCGCTATGCTAATCAACTTGCCCAAGATTTGCATTTCCCACCAATTAAGACTAGAATAAAAGCAAAAATAGGAGGTATCCACATGAAATACGCAACTAAGAAAGATTTCGACCAGGCCAACGCTTTTGGCCTAGGTGACAGCAATGAGGCTTATGCCCAATTCTTCATCGGCCAATCCTACCTCAAAAATCTAGGAGCGACTTCTGATGATCAGCTGGCCTTCCACAATGTTACTTTTGAACCTGCTTGTCGCAACAACTGGCATGTCCACAAAGCAACTAAGGGCGGTGGGCAGGTCCTCATCTGTACCGCCGGTGAAGGCTGGTACCAGGAAGAAGGCAAGGATCCTGTCGAACTCAAGGAAGGTTCTTTGGTTATCATTCCGGCCAATGTTAAGCACTGGCATGGAGCCAAGGCTGACTCTTGGTTCAGCCACATTGCCGTCGGTGTTCCTGGCGAAAATACGGAAAATGTCTGGCTGGAAGAAGTTTCAGACAGCGACTACCAAGCCCTCAGCCAATTTGAAAAATAAAGGAGATTGCTATGACCATTAAACAAACTGCTGGGCGTGATCGTTTGGGAAATTTCGCTCCCGACTTTGCCCACTTCAATGATGACATCCTCTTTGGTGAAAACTGGAATATCGAGGCCATCGATCTCAAGACCCGTTGTCTCCTGACTGTGACAACCCTGATTGCCTCTGGCATCACCGACTCATCCTTATCTTTCCATCTGCAAAATGCCAAAAATAACGGGGTGACCAAAGACGAAATTGCTGCAACTATCACCCACATCACCTTCTATGCAGGTTGGCCTAAAGCTTGGGCAGCCTTCAATTTGGCCAAGGATGTCTGGACAGACTAGCCTAATAAGTTTGACCAAAAGTCCTCGAAAAAATTCCCTCAAGAAAGCTCCAATACTGATGTAATAGGGTTTTATAAACATAAGCCAAAAGGGCCTCGCTGAACTTTTCCAGCGAGGCCCTTTTATTTATGTCCATTTGCCCAATCATGAGGGAGAATTTCTTCTCAGGGGCAAGCTCATTTCCCCTGTGACAGGGCTAGGAGATTACCGATATTGCAGGCCGTTCTTTCCAGATTCTGGTAGGCAGAGGCCAGGGTATTTTCCAAACTACCAACCTTGGAAATAATGGGAAAAGCTGCGACAATATTTTCAACCGGAAAATCAGGCAAGTCCTCCCTAAGGCTACCGCAAACAGCGATGACTGGAATACCAGCCGGTGTCCGTCTAGCCACACCAATCGGTGCCTTGCCAGCCAGAGACTGCCTGTCCATGCGACCTTCGCCGACAAGCACCAGATCGGCCTCCTTAACTTTCTGGTCAAAATCTAGCAGATCCAAAATGGCATCAATGCCGGAAACCAACTGACCACCCGCAAAGGTCACCAGTCCTGCTCCCATGCCATCACCGGCACCAGCACCAGCCAGCTCAAAAACTGTCGGATTTACCAACTGATAAAAGGACTCCATAGCCCGGTCAACTTGAGCAAAGTCAGCTTCTGCCAAGCCCTTCTGAGCCGCAAAGACATAGGTAGCTCCTTGAGGGCCACACAAGGGATTAGTCACATCCGTAATAATGGTAAGCTCAAGTTTCTTAACTTGTTCAGGCACCTGGCTATCAGAAAATCTTGCAACCTTACCCAGATTGCAACCAAGTGGCTCTAACTTCTGGTTAGCTTCATCAAAAAACTCATAACCAAGACCCGCTGCCATCCCCAAGCCACCATCATTTGAGGCTGAACCACCAACGCCAATCATAACACGCTTAAAGCCAGTTGCAGCCAGATGGGCCAAAAGCTGACCCAGACCGAAAGTGGAAACGCTCAAGGGGTCCCGCTGGTCAAGAGGAATTTTAGCCAGACCAACCAACTCAGCCATCTCAACCAGTGCCAAATCATCCTTAACTGCATAGGCCAGCTGACAAGGCTGACCAAAGGGACCAGAAACCTCTAAGTGCTGATAGCACATTCCAAGACTAGCCACCAGAGCGGCAACTGTCCCTTCACCCCCGTCACCTAGAGGCAGAGCCTCCAACTGGCAGTCCAGTTGACTCTTTTCAAAACCGCTCGTCAAAGCTTCTGCCACTTCTTGGGCTGATAAGCTCTCCTTAAACGAATCCGGTGCCAGTAAAATCCGCATGCCATCACCTTCCAACACATTTTCTCACCTCCATTATAGCGTAAACCGAGTGGAAAAAGAAAGGGAAATTTTGTCTCCGCCAAAGCCAATCCAACCCAAGCTTATTCAGCACAAGTCGAAATTTCGTGATAGTAAAAAAGCCACTGACTACAATAAATGAGCTAGTGGCTTAGATACACAGTTTAGCTATCTGATTCAGTCCTTCTTAACTGGAACGAATTTCCAGGCTTGGGATTTACTTCCGTTACGCACATAGAGTTGAACATTAGTCCTTGGCTTCGCAATTCCTCCAGCAACATCCAACACTTTATCCTTATGCTTAGATATGATCTCAAAAAATCCTTTGACTGCACTCGCTTTAATAATCCATTGTTGACTTTCTGAGCCGTTAGGAGTAATAGTTGAGATATTATTTCCATTAAAGGCACCATTTCCATTGTCGTCAACCATTTTTCCAGAATATTTATGAGTGATAGAATAATAGCCATTATTGAGATATTTAACGGTAAAAATTTCTTTTGAGTTAGCTAAGTTAGGATATATTTGAATGTTAGCTCCATCCTTTTGAGATTCATTTTCTACATCTAAGGCCAAGTTTTCATCTAGTGCTGAAACAATATGATAGTCCCCATCCTCAATTGTTTGCTTAGCATCACTATCTACAGCAATAAACATAAATTTCTGTGATGCGGTTCTATTAGGACTATACATTTGTAGGTTATTGTTGTTAGCAATAATTCCATTAGAAACGTCTAATGCCAATCCTCCATTTTGGGAAATAATTTCGTAAGTATTACTCCCATCACTTTGCTTAATAATCCACTGCTGTGCACTTACTCCTGTATAGTCCCAAGTTTGAACATTGGTTTTATTATCCCTTGAACCTTTAGAAACATCTAGCGCTTTACCAGTAGCTTTGAAAATTAATTTATAGTACCCATTTCCTAAATATCCAACAGAAAAGATTTGAGAATCTTTTTCAGTATTTTGATAAAGCTGGACGTTAGTACCATTCTTAGAGCTACCATTTTCTACATCTACTCCATATTTAGGATTAGCGGCAAGTACAATATGATAATCACCATCCGAAATTGTTTTATCAGTTTGAGCAGCTAGAATACCAACATTATAACGTTTAACATCTGTCGTCGTCGCCAAATCCTTAAAATGAATATAACCTGTAAAAGCACTCTTATGAGCTACCCGTCTGTGATAATTATGGGTATAGCCATAATTATATTCCTCAATTTCAACGTTATCACCCATGACATTTGAAATCCAAGCAACATGTCCATAGGAACCATCATCTAGCCATCCAACAGAACCAATGGCAGGATTGTTGTCAACACGATAACCTTCCCGTCGTGCCCGATAGCCCCATTGGCCACCATTACCATAAGCTCCAGGAATAGTGAAACCATTGACCGATTGCAAACGCCAAGCAGTAAACGAGGTGCATTCACGATTGTAAAGTCTCCACGGATCAATCACACTATCGGGAGCTGCATTTTTAAGGTAAGCTGGATAGTCATCGCCTCTCGCAGCTGATACTGTATTAGCTGTCTTCCTTTCTGCGACAGTAGCTACCGAAGTCCTCTTGACCGTCGAATTTTCGTCATCTTGACTTACCTTTTGTCCCACTCCTGGTTTTACAGAGACAGCTTGCTTAGGGCCAGCTTTGGATTCGCTTTGACCATCTTCATTGGCTGTTTCTGAAACCTTCTCTGAATTAACTTCTTCTTGCCGAACATTTTCTTCACTCGGGCTAGCTTGATTACTTGGACTCTGTGCTTGTTCTGGGCTTTCAGCCTGGTCACTAGAGTTTTGTGCTTGCTCCTGATTTTCAGAGCTAGTCTGAGCATTCACGTCCTCCTGACTTGTTTGTACATCGCTAACCTCGCTTGCCTCCTGTTTAGTAACCAATCCGACTTTGTCTGATAAGTTTGTACCTGCCGTCTGCTGATCAGCTTGCACATAGCCCGACGACAAAGCCAGTGCTCCTACCGTTACCGTTGCAAGACCAGCCAAGTAAGCCTGCTTCCTGAGTTCATGCTTACGCATTTTCATTTTGTTTCGTGTCATAAGAAACCTCCAAATAAATAATTTTATGAAAAGAAAGTTGAACTTCTTTACATCTATTTATTCGTAAAAAAATCCACTAAAATGAACCGCACCCCAAAATTTGGACAAAGAATCTAATGATTGGGGTGCTTTTCTTATGAAATTAAGTTATGAGGATAAAGTTCAGATTTATACCTTAAGACAATCAGGGCAATCAATTCGTCAGTTATCTCAGCAGTATCAGGTAAATCCATCCATTATCGAATACCTGGTTAGACTCATTGATTGCCATGGTTTTGATGCTCTGACCAAAGGTCAAAAGAGCAACTATTCCCTGGAGCAGAAACAAGAAATGATAAATCAGGTCCTCGTGGATGGCCGAAGTCAAGGTGAGGTGGCTGTTGAATACGCCTTACCGAGTCGCTCCTTACTCACTCATTGGATAGCACAATACAAGAAACGGGTATACTATTCTTGAGAAAGCAAGAGGGAGACCTGTTAAGATGGGGCGTAAACCAAAGAAGAAACTGGAAGAAATGACGGAGTTAGAACGTCTCCAATATGAAAATGACTACCTTAGAGCGGAGGTGGCTGTGCTAAAAAAGTTGAGAAAGTACCGCTTGAGGGAGAAGCAAGGCTCAGAGAGCAACAGAAATTATTCAAGGATTAGTTAGAGAGTTTGCTTTATCGCTTTTATTGGATATCCTAAATTTATCTCGTTCAACCTATTATTACCACGTCAAACGACTCGTACGGGGAGATAAAGACAGAGAGTTGAAGGAGCTAATTTCAGCTATTTATACCGAACATAAGGGTCGATATGGCTATCGTAGAATCCATCAAGAGTTATTGAATCGTGGCTATATCCTCAATCACAAGAAAGTTCAACGCTTGATGAAGGAGTTTGGATTGAAGGCTAGGACCCGTGTCAAACGTCGCTATAATTCTTACAAGGGAGACGTCGGTAAGAAAGCTAAGAATCTGATTAGGCGTCGGTTTGAGGCTTCCCAACCTCTGAAGAAGTGCTACACAGATGTCACAGAATTTGCCATTCCCGCGAGTAATCAGAAGCTCTATTTGTCACCGGTCCTCGACGGTTATAACAGTGAAATTATTGCCTATAATTTATTTACTTCTCCTAATTTACAACAACTGACATCCATGCTTGAGGGGGCTTTTCCTGACAAAACCTATCAGGGAACTATCTTACATAGCGACCAAGGTTGGCAGTACCAGCACGCTTCTTATCACCATTTTCTAAAAGATCGTAAGATGATACCATCCATGTCTCGTAAGGGTAACAGTTTAGATAATGGAATGATGGAGTCTTTCTTTGGAACCTTAAAATCTGAAATGTTTTATGGTTTTGAAGGGGACTTTACATCTATCCAGGAGTTAATGCTTGCCATTTCAGACTACATTGATTATTACAACAACAAATGGATTAAATTAAAACTAAAAGGACTGAGTCCTGTGCAATACAGAACGCAATCCTTCACTTAAACTATTATGTCCAACTTTTTGGGGTCACTACAAAACTAGTGACTAAAAATACAAAGTGGGAGAGATAGATAAATAAATTTAAATCCTACCTATCCTTAAAATCCTCAGTTCGCTTCTCAATAATATATTTGGGACGTTCTTTTACTTCCAGATAAATCTTCCCGATATATTCGCCAATGACACCCAGACTAATTAACTGAATTCCAGATACCATCATAACTAAAGCAAGGTTACTTGCCCAACCGCTAACAGTATGTCCGAGAAAATACTGGACTAAAATCCAAATAATAGCTAAAAAACTAAAGCCAGCAACAATCAAACCTAACGAAGCTATAATTCTGATGGGCTTAACACTTAAACTAGTAATACCATCAATCGCCAGATTTATCATTTTACTTAAGGGATATTTAGACTCACCAGCAAGCCGTTCATGACGCTTATAATAAACGCTGGTACTCTTAAAACCAACCAATGGGAATATTCCTCTTAAAAAGAGGTTGACTTCTTTAAAGTTTGCGAATTCCTTTAAGACCCTACAGGATACCAAACGATAATCAGCATGATTGTACACTGATTCAACACCCATAAGATTCAAGATCTTATAAAACCCTTGTGCTGAAGCCCGTTTAAAGAAGGTATCAGTATCTCGATTATCACGGACACCATAGACAATTTCAGAACCATTTGAATATTCATCTACCATCTGGTTCATTGCATTTACATCATCCTGACCATCACAATCAATAGAAATCGTAATGTCAAAACTATCCTTGGCTTCCATTAGACCGGCATAGACTGCATTCTGATGCCCTCGATTTCTACTCTGCGAGATTCCTGTCACATATGGGGTTTCATCAGCATATTTTTCAATTAATGACCAAGTTGCATCTTTACTGCCATCATTAACAAATAATATACGGCTATCATCCGAAATTTTCCCTAACTCAATTAGCTCAGTTATCTTTGCAAGGAAAATCGGCTCAGTAACTGGAAGAACCTTTTCCTCATTATAGCAAGGAATAACTATACATAGCCTTGGCTTCTTAATCATTTCTACTCCTCTTTCTAGGCTCTTAACAAGAATATCTTTCAATTATTTCTTTATTATTTTAGTCTCAAATTTTAAACAGTCCTAGTATATCATACTACTAGGACTGTTAGCAAAGTTAGTTATTCTTTCTAGTCAGTAAAGCTCCAATATATTTTCCTACTTGCTTATAAATTAAGAAGAGGCCAAAGGCCGATAAAGGAAGCAAAAGATAAACATAGGGATAGACATACTGACTTTTAGTCTCCCATATCAGGTGAAAGATAAGACCACCAGATAAATAAATAAGTGGGATAAGTAAGAACAAGTTGCCATTCCCTTCTTTAAAGGATTTCCACTGATTGGCTAGGAAAGGTAAGACTGACACATATATCAAGACTAAAAGTAAGGCAGAAAAATAATAGACGATATGGTAAACTAAGCCACTTTCATAAATGCTTGACATTAAGCGACCTGAAATTTTCTGGTTCTCAACAGGCATTTTAGTTACGGGACCAGACCAAATAGATTGAAACAGACTATCTGTCCATGTCGAAATTAATTTATTTTTAAAAAAGTTAAAGGTGTAGCCTGGATTATTTTGCATGACTTTTAACCGTTTTACAATCAGTTGATGGCTATCATCTTCAATTTTATTGGAATCGCTCTTGTACTGGACATAGACATTCTCAAGATAACCATCATACCATCCTGCAACACGATTATAGGCCTTAGACTGATCATCTAATCCCATAGCGACCCAAGCAATCTTAGGCTCTCCTTCTATCTTAGTTGCCTTGGAAACTTCTTTATAATACCAGCTAACACCCTTATTCATCACTAGAATGGTCAATACTAGAGAGACAGCAAAAATGATGCTTCTCTTCGACTTAGATTTCAAGAAGTCTAGAAGCAAAACAATCAGGACGGTCAAAATTAAAATACTGTAGTTACTTCGAATTAAATCAGATAATCCGAGAAATACAACTGATAAAATCAGACTCGACCAACTTCGTTTATCAAGAAAAACTTGTAGGTAGTATAAGCCAACTATTGCAAAGAACAGCCCATAGGTTAGACCATATACAAACAGAATAAAGAATATACTTGGCAAAAAGATAAAAGATAAGATAATTTCGACTTTAGATACCCTGTCATTTTTAAAGATATTCTCTGTAATCTTCCATAAGAAAAAGTTATTGGCAATTGCCATAATTAGATTTATCCAGAAGAATACTTTAACATTTTGAAGCCCAAAGATGTAGAGAATAAGTCGCTCAAAGGATAGCAATCCTAATTGATGAGGGAACCTATGCAGGTAGCCAGACCAGTTTGTTAATTGTGAAAAATCCCCTTTATTCATCGCTTTGGCACCTTCAAGCACAGATAGAGAATCATGTCGAATAACATCGTTCTGGTGCATTATTAGGTAAAAGCCCAATAATAAGTATAATAGGCTTCCTATTACGAATAATTGATAAGGCTTCAAAAAGCGAGAAAGATAAATCAGCAGCGCCAGACACACCAGCAATAACAGCAACATTAGGTAGAAAAGAACATTGGTATGCTGAAAATGGGACATTTCTGAACCATCCATTGGCAGTAATGTTCTGACTAACAAACTGGAAATACTAAAAAGTATAAATATAAGGAAAGACCAGACTAGAATCAACTTTTGTCCTAGAGTCGATAGAAATTTCATATCATTCACCTAAAAGAAAAGAAGTCCGAAGCAATTCTCGAGCACTTCTTTTCGACTTTTTTATTCGTACTTTTCTGACTTATTGAAAGAGCCTATTACCAATTTTATCAATAAATTCACGGTAAATCATAATAACTACAATTAGTCCAGAAAATATCAGGGGAGTAAACGTCCTTAAGCCAGAAGCATAAATTGTTGGTGATAAGGAAACTGACATCCTAGCAGCATAGCCAACAGCTAAAATCACAATGGCTGAAGTTGCTTGCCATTTATCTTCAAATAAGATAAATATAGCAATTGTTATGACTAGCAATAGAACAGCATAAATCGTAATGGGATAGAGGTTTGCCTTAAAGCTAAACTTAGTTATCGGTTGCTGATTTTGAAAATCAATGACACGTTGAACAGCTGTTAGTATACTGGTACTTCCTAACCGATTTGACAAGACTGTATACAAAACACTTCCTGATAAAAATGAAGCTAAGTAATGTCGTTTCAATAGTGATAAAACAAGGATAGTAATTAACAATAAGTAGATGATTGTTAACTCCGAGGTAACAAATAAAACTCTGTTAGTTTCCATGTAGCCCTTTGCGACCTTAACAGCTAGGCTTAGTTTATCAAAGCCAGGGTACCAGGCTTTGGTTTCGATAGCTGTTCGATGAGCAGAACCAGGTGCCACCAAAGCAGAGATTGTTCCCACCAGAGCCAAAGCAGAACCTACCAGATAATTGTAATTAATTGCCTTCTTCTTCAACCAGTCTTTTAGCAAGTAAAAAACAAAGGTAATCAAAGCAAAAATAGTAAATTGCTCTTGCATGCAAGCCAAAATTAGGAAAGGAAGGGATAAGACTAGCCACGCCCTGCCCTTTTGTTCCAAGCAATACCAACCTATTACAAAGGCAATCATTGGGAAGAGGTAATTAGTAACTGTCGCAATCAAGCCCGCACTTGTAAAAAAGATACTAGGAAAGGTTAAAAGAAAGATAGCGGGAGTAATGAAATGGAGTCCCCAATACTTACCATCATTCAAGAAAATACCATTAAAACAATAGAAGAAACAAGCTACTGCAATGAACATCGTAATATCAAAAATAAGGTAGTGAGCAGACATAAACATGGTAAGAGATTCAATCAATAATCGACTTGACCATGTTTGATAGCGATAAAGTGCGAACTCAAAGAAACCATAATGTTGCGCCATTTTAGCAAAGCTTAATTGATCACCAACATCATTGATATAAACAATGGATTGGAGAGTAAAGAGAAAACTTATTAGTGCATAATAGATTGGCAAATAATACTTTTTCATAGGCTATTTTTCCTTACTAACTTTAAAGAATTTCTCATTATTTGCAAGGTACCCCTTACCAGAAATTAAATCATATTCGACCAGCTTCAAATCATTGGCAATTTTCTTTTGTTCCTTAGTCTTATGCTCTTTATCAATACTAGCATTATCCAAAACCTCTGTTAAAAGTGCTTGGTAAGGAGAAACCTTTGTTGATGTTGCCAACAAAAGCTCGGCAGGAAAATCACTTGAATTAACATAAGGATGGTTTTGCTTAGGAGTTGGATAATTACTCCAAATAAAGTAATCGGTCTGATACTGACTCTTTGGATTATCCTTAAATGTCTTTTCAGGATAAAAGCCTGGGAGGTGGTCCCCGTAGAATACTACCGTAATTTTCTTATCCATTTTAGAAAGTTGATTTAGCCAATCTTTAGTAGCATCGTCAGTTTGTTTTAATTCCTTGGCGTAGTTGTTAGTGTAACTATTTTCCGCTGAATCAAAGCCATCACCAGAGCCTCCATAAGGACTATCATCAGTATAATCCCATGGAGAATGGTTTTGATAAGTGATAACAGAGAAAAATTGATTTTGAGAAGGGTCAATATTCTCGGTAACGGTTTGATAAGTATTGGCATCGCTTGGATAGACACCTAGAGTTCCCAAGTACTTTCCTTTTTCAGTTCCACCTGTAGCAGCAATAAATCGACTAAAATTCAACCGACGATAAATTGACTTGCGTGAATACATATTAGCATCACCCAAGTGAATGGCTATTTTATTTTTAGAAGAGTATGAATCACTAATAGATGGCATACGACTCATACCCGGTGCAACTTCTGTATAGATAGTTGAAATTGATGATGAAAGATTATACATTGGTAAACCTGTTAGAGCCTGAAATTCCATATTTGCAGTACCCCCACCATAAGAATCAGCTCTCATCAATCCACTTGTATAATTCTGTTTAACAGACTTGATGTAAGGAATAGGATCACGATTCAAGCTAACATCAGATAGTCGACTTGGGTCAGCGAAGCTTTCACTCAAAACAAAGATAACCGTTTGATCAGAAAGATTCCCTTTTCTGGATTTATTAATGCGATTGGCGTCACTTGTATATTTTTTAACAATTTTATCCATCGTTTCCTTACTATAGTCATTCGGTTTTTCCATTTTTGAAGAGGTCAACTGTTTCGTCCAAACAAACATTAAGGAACGTTCACGAGCTACAACAGATTGACCCATCCATTCCAATTTTTCAGTATTATTTAGTCCTGACAGGATGGGAATATTACTAGCGATTTTACCATTTTCTTGTCGACTGAAGATCGAAACAACAATAGTAAAAAGAAGTACAATGGGAAGAGTGACTGCTACTCTTACTCGCCAGTCAGCACTAACAATATCTTTAAATGATAAAAGTTTCCAGAGGAAGTAAGTGACCGCTGCAAGAACCACGATACCTACAAGTGCAAAGATAACGGTTGAAGCATCTATGTAGGTCATCAGCATCTTAATATCTTTAATCCAACTCAAATCACTAAAAAGAACTGGCTCATTTCGCATACTATATTTAATACTGTTAGCAACTGATAAAAAGGTTCCAACAGTAATTAGAATTGTCGTTGCTATTAAATAGCGATTAACAATTAGGTAAAAAACCACATTTATTAAGGCAAGTACCAAAATTTGGTATAAGGTAGCTCCGGGAAAAATATATCTTCCCAAAATTTTTCCATCCGTACTAATAGTAGCCTGTATTATATAGTTGAACACTACTGCTAAGAAAAAGCTCGTCGTAATAGCCAAAGAAACTGAAGCTCGTCTAGCGACAACATCTTTTATTCCCTTCCAAGCAAGGTAACAAATAACAGCAAAGAAGGCTAAACTAATCGCTACTTCCGTTCCTAAAGTCCAAAAATATGAGTTGAGATTTGCCATCTTAACAATATTATCTAAGGACCCCTTTAAGGCTGTTAGTGTGAGATGATCATTTACAATTGCCGTCCCCAAAAATAAAAAAATTGGCAGTTGGTAGACATTATAATGTTTTAACAAGTTATCCAGACTAAACAAAGCTGCAGAGTCTCTTGAATGTCTAGTTTTCTTACTTTCAGCGCGATTTTTAATATTTTTAGAGATATAACGAATAACAAGAGCAAGAAGCAGAATCATCAAAACAGTAGGAAGCGTCCCCCCCTGAAAAAATTGATTTTTTACTAGACTCCAGAATTTAAAGCCACCATTATTCAGATTTCTAGTCACCACTAAGAAGTAAGAGACTAGAAGATAAATCACATAGCCAATGGCATATTGAATCCAGAGAGACTTTTTAAGGCTCTTACTGACATAGACAGCCAATCCTACGATGGAAATTCCATATAGGCTGTTGGTTAGGAGCTCAAAACCCTGAAAGGCCTTATGCAATTTACTGGCGCTTTTAGCTTCTAAAATTTGCTGGTTGACTAAGAAAAAGTTGATACAAAATGCAAATAGACAGATAAGCGTTATATGCAAGACCCTGTACCAATTTATATCTCTGAGAAATTTTTTCATAGCTATTTTTTCAAAAGCCTCTTCACAATATACTTAATCGCCCTAGCTGGGCCGACGATGATATATTTGAGGGCTCCTTTAATTCCTCCCATATAGGTAAAGTCTACGTAGGTGTTGGGGCTACTATTGGCCCTAGTATTGAGCTGCTTATTCTCAATAAATGGCGTCATAGTGATTGGGCTTGGGGAGATGCGATAATCGTAATGCTTATCCCAAGCAATATAAATGAGAAGTCGCTCGATAGCATGAAGAATGGAGTTCTGAGGCAGGGGTTCTGCCGGAACATCCTGATCCGTCAAATTCAAGTCAAAGAGCGGACTTAGGGCATCGTACTTAAACCAAGCATAGGTGCCATAGCTCATGACAAAGGTATCCATAGCTTTGAAATCAATGGACTTCTTTAGTTCCATCTTTTCCCAAAGCTCTTCCATTTTTGGTGCAATAAGATTTTCATTCCAAGCCACGACAATTTTGTTGAACCTAAAGAAGGTCGGCATATCCGCAATGACAAGTCCAAGTCTGTCATTGCTAGCCATTTGAGCCAGAATTTGATTGGCTGGTTCAACCAGCATGGCAATCAATTCCTGCCGCCAAGATTGACCAGCCCAATAGTCTGCTTCCTTGGATTTCTTGGTGTGGAAATGACCGATATAGTCATAACTCTTGAGCTGGTCCTTCAATTTCAACATTGGTAGGACATCACGACCAATATTTCCCGTCACAAAGATTTGGGCTACTACCTGATTCTGGTCCAAGATAGCCTGAATTTCAGATTGCTTTTCCTCCTTATCTGTAGTGATAAAGAGGTCATAAGCGAAATGGAAAGACTTGAAGGCCTCCAGAAATTCCTGCAAGAGATCCACATAAAAAACATGGAGATGAACCGCAACCTTGCTTTCTGCAGGAAGCTCTTCCGCTTCTGCCTGCTCCAAGTACTTACGAGCTAGAAGATAAGGTAAATCAGGCTGACCGATATTAGTCATATGGCTGACGATTAAATCAACCGGATAGTCCGAACTTGCCTCAATCTGGTTAAGAATATAGGGCGTGATAGACTGATTAGCATCAATGGTCTTAACCTTGATGAAGGGCACCCTGTGGTTAAGAATGGCTGTCGGATTATAGTAGCTAAAGTCAGGATGAAGCATGCCCTCAGTTGGGGCTTCTAGGGTATTAAATACCGCATCATACGTGAAATCTCCATCCGTCAAAGCGGTGGTCACCCGAGTTTCATACTGACCGATAACCTTCTGGACATCACTAAAATCTTCAATCCCTTGCCAAAATTCTTGAAAGGCAGATGAGGCCACTACCTTCTGGCTAAAGTTGATAAAGTAGCTTTGAATATGTTCAGGAAAACTCTTAGTCTTGCGATGGTTGGTCAAGCCCCAAAAATCAACATTAGCGTCAGCTTCAAACTTCTGATAGATTGGCTCTAAATCCCAGAGAGGACCAAAACAAGTGTCATTCATAGTGGTTATGGAGTCATAGTCTGTCAACTCATTCCAACCGACCTGAGCCATGCCATCCCGCCAAGCTGCAAAATCAAAACCGCTATTCTGGCGTTGGATAAAATCATCAATCAGCCCCTGCTCCTTGAGCATAGCCTGGTCCTCCGCCTTAAAGTCGCTATTGGAAATAAAGACTACCCAACTAAAGAGGGAACGCATTTTCTCCAATTGATAGCCAACGTGCGGACTCAGGCGATTAAATTTATTAAAATGCACATATAAAAGCAAACGCTTCATCTTTTATTTTCTCCTAAAGAAATTGATGATTTTGGTTGGGATGGTCCAACGTTTTGAAGTGATAACCTTCTGATACTCTGACTGCCAATGAGCTTTCTCAGCTCTCTCTTGGTCTAAAAGCTTATGAGCCTCGAGGCTCGAATTGACTTCTTGTTTGAGCAAGTTATGCGTATTTTGGACCTCACCAAGCAACTCATCAATCTTTTCCTTTTGCTGGTGAAATTCCCGACTCAAATAATAGATACGCTTTTCCTGTTTAGCATCATGACGGACAAGAATATCAGTCATCTCTGCCATATCTTGGTCAGGATATTTGTCTAAGTATTCTAGTTGAGTTTTTAAGAGACCATCAATCCGATGGAGCATCTTTTCTTCTGACTGGGGTCGTGAATCGGAATCACTAGTCATCCGATAAGCGACTGTAGGTTCAGGCACAAAAGATATAGTTGTACGTCTAAAAAACTCCAGTTGCATCGGGAATCCATCATCAACAGAGGTTGGATCAATGATTTCATTGACTTCCTGCATCATCTTGGTTTCAACTAACCAAGATGATGCCAGGGTCATGCCCTTAGTGGCCAACATTTTTTCATAGGTATTGGCATAGGCAATAGGACCATTTTTAAAAACATCTTCTGCTGTGACTTGGTCATTTTCATCAACGATATTAAAACTGGTGTTACACCATTTAGAATCGGGATTGGCTTCAAGCAAATCTACTTGCTTCTGCAACTTTTTGGGATCGTTCCAGTAATCGTCAGCATCACAACGAGCAATGTACTTGCCTCTAGCCTCCTTACAGATATCAATCCAGGTTCTAGTAATCCCTTTATTTTCCTCATTGAGGAAAACTCGAATGAGATCCGGATGCTTTTGGGCATAGGACTGAATAATTGCTCTAGAATTATCAGTTGAACAATCATCAACCAAGATAATCTCATAAGGAAAATCTACTTCTTGGGCAAGAAAGCTGTCAATCGCTCTTTCAATAAATTCGGCATAGTTGTAACTCGTACAGATGATTGATACCATCAGATTAGACATAAGCTAGCCTCCTATCTACTCAAAAATCAGTCAGATAAAATTTCCCAATTCCCATTTCTTTTTACAATTCCGGATGCTGAATCCATAGCTGATAAATCATCAAGATTAATATCATCACGGTTGAGCACAATGATTGGTGCATTATTGTTGTTGGCAAAGGCCAGCATTTCTTTTGATTTTCCGAGAATAGTAACCTGCAACTTGAGCTTAATATCATTCAAGCTAGCAATGCTACAAGAATAACGATAACTCTTATGGCCACTACCTTGGGTTGGATAGTCCAGGGCATTATCATTATAAATCCAAATATTGCGGTCAATATCTGTTAACGAAAAGACGATATGGGTCTCCGTATCATCTAAGACATCGTAGGAAATCTCAAATTCAATCTTCTCATTCTGAGTCATTTGCTGATTAGATAGTAATTTAACTTCTAGATTATCAACGTGTTTGACTTCTTCCGCCTTATTGTCATTATCGTCGCTCTCAGCTTCAGGTTGCACCGCATTGTCCAAACTATATTGATTGGCTACATCATCTGGATCCCCATAGGCCTTAATGAGGCCATCATCAATAAGGACAGCCTTATTACAGTATTTCTTAACCGCCGCCATATCATGAGTAACTAGAATGGTAGTCTTACCACTTTCCTTGCGCTCCATGAAGTAGTCGTTACACTTGCGTTGGAAGGCTTCGTCACCGACGGCCAAGACTTCATCCAGAATCAGGATATCGCCCTGTGCTTTGATGGCAACTGAGAAGGCCAGACGGACCTGCATCCCGCTGGAATAGTTCTTAAGCTTTTGGTTCATGAACTCCTTGAGCTCAGCAAACTCGACGATGTCATCGTACATGGCATCAACTTCATCCGTCGAAAAGCCCAGCATGGCGCCGTTCATATAGACATTCTCACGTCCAGTCAACTCGGGATTAAAGCCAACCCCCAGCTCGATGAAGGAGACCAGTTTCCCATCAATGGTCACCGCTCCTTTTTCTGGGACATAAATCTGAGAAATAATTTTCAAAAGCGTTGATTTCCCAGAACCATTACGGCCGACGATACCGAAGAAATCGCCTTTTTCCACTTCAAAGTTAATGTCTCGCAGAACGTGTTGTTCCTTGTACCCCTTGATACCCTTGAAACGATTGACCACCGTGGTCCTTAGACTATTGGATGCTTCAACAGGTAATTTGAAATATTTGCTGACATGATCAACTTTTACTGCAATATTATTTTCTGTCGTCATTATAGAATCTCCGCAAATCTCTTAGAACTTCGATTAAATACCGTCAAGCCAATAGCAAAAATGACAAATGGCAGGACATAAGGAATTGAGTAATACCACCAGTGATTAATCAAATTCCAGATGGTGAGATTGGCCTTATCAATCAAAAGATAACGCAAATCCTGAATTATCTGAGCTAGGGGATTTAGCATGATAATCTTACCAGCTAAAACGCCATTAGCCCCTTGATTAGTGATGAAGGTCAGAGGATAAATAATCGGGGTTGCATACATCCCAGCTTGTAGAAAGACCTCCCAGATCTGACCAATATCACGGAACTTGACATAGAGAGTTGCCAAAAGCAGAGCCACCCCCCAAGCCATGATAAAAAGTTCGAAGAAGAGCGGAATAGCAAAGACGGCATCCCAACCTATATGCACGCCATTGATCAGAGCAAAGATGAGAACAACAATTAGGTTAATACCAAAGTTAATCAAGGCTCCGCAAACAGAGGAGAGGACGATGATTGATTTTGAAAAATTAAGCTTACGCAGCAAATCGCCTCTGGTCACAATAGAAACCATCCCCATGCTGGTTGCTTCCGTAAAGAAAGACCAGATAACATTGGCCAAGAGCAGAGCTACCGCAAAGTGGGGCACATCGCCGCCCAGACGCAGGAAGCGAATGAAGACCAGATACATAATCATAAAGAGCATGAGGGGCTTGAGGATTGACCAGAGATAGCCAATCACACTGCCCTGATAGCGCAGTTTAAAGTCGGTTTTTATGAGTTCTTTTAGTAGAATACGATTCTTCTTACTAAGTAAATCCATGAGATTCTCCTATGCTTGATAGCCGTGTTTTTGGTAATGGCTATAGCCGATTTTCGTTAGAATTAAAGTTTTAAAGACCAAGGTATGGAAGACTTGATTTTTAGCAAAACCATATTGTTTCAAGGTCTGCCGTCTTTGTGACCAAGGCTGGTTCAAGAGACCTACATAGGCCTCAACCAGCTCTTTTTGTTCTTGAGCTAGGTCCAAATCCAGCAAGAGACCGGCCTGTTTCTGGCTGGCATCAATCAGCCACCAGTATTTGGCCAAAAGCTTGTGAGGCCTGAGCCAATGCTTAATCCGTTTGGACCAGGTTCTGGCTCCCAAGACATTATTGTCATGCTGGCGGTAGAGCTCCGTCGCTTGATCAATATAGACCAGGTTTCCCTTGGCCGCAGCTACTAAAGCCAAGAACCAATCGTGCATGATAATCTGATTCAAATTTTGAGCCTGCCAATTTTGGGCCGTTGCCCCATTAATCATGGCAACCCCACCGGTAACCGTATTCTCCGTCAATTCCTGCAAGAGTGAGGTATTGGCGTGGTCCGACTGGGTGCGAATCATACTAGTGTGTTGTACCTCCAAGTCTTGGTTGACCACCTTGAGGTCGGTGTAAACCAAGAGGGGCTTATCTGCAGGGTAGTTCTGTCCCTCCTTGAGGCAAAGCTCCAACTTCTCTGGCAACCAGACATCGTCTTGGTCACAGAAGAAATAGAAGTCGGCCTCCTGATATTTAAGCAGGGTATAGAAGTTCTTGATAACGCCAAGATTTTCCCTTTGGTCAGGATTGATAAAGACAACCCGTGGGTCTCTTCTAGCATAATCCGCAATAATCTCAGGGGTCCGGTCACTAGAGTCATCATCGCGAATCAAGAGGGTCCAATCCTTGAGGCTTTGCTCCAAGATACTGTCCAGTTGTTGGGCTAGAAATCGCTCCCCGTTGTAGGTAGACATGAGAATATTAACTTTCATGTAAAAACAACTCCTCGTACTCGCCTACAATTTTGGGCCAGGTATAATTTTCTGCCATGAGCTGGTGGGCGGCCTGCCCTAACTGACCAAAGTCAGTTTGACTATCTAACTGATTAATCAAACCAGCTAGATTACCAGCCTCTTTGGTCCAGTAGTGAGCAGCCTGGCCAGCTACTTTCCGGTTGAAATCAACAGCCAGAACCAGATTTAGATCCGTATGAGCCAGAGCTTCAAGAAGACCAGGATTGGTGCCACCGACTTCATGACCGTGGATATAGGCAAAGGCAGCCTGCCGTAAATAGGTTAGCAAGTCACGGTCATAGACAGTTCCGACAAATTTCACCCGAGGATCTTGGTCGAACCTAGTCTTTTGCCGTAGTTCCTCAAAATAAGGATTGCCTTCCTGGTTACAAATAATCAGTAAATCCCTCTGGGTTTCTGATGTCATGAATTCTCGAATAGCTGTCTCATAGTTATTCTCAGGAACAAAACGACCAACAATCAGGTAATAGCCCTTCTCTTTTGTCTGCCACTTGGCCAAAAAATCTTGAACCTTGTCAGACTGAGCCGTCAGACTTGATGGCGTCAAATCCGTTCCATAGGCGATAAAGGTCGTTTTAGCCCAGGGATAGCTAGACTGGATATAGCTTTCAATACCTTGATTATCAGAGATAATTAGGTCTGCCTTCTTGGTCATGACCTTCTCCGCATATTTGAGATAGGCCTGCACCGGCTTGGACCACTTGGAGCGTTTCCACTCAAGACCGTCGGGATTGACAAAAAGCTGACCACTCAGCTTATGAATCTTACGGGCAAAGGGAGCGATAAAGGCTCCGATGGTATTACCCAAGATATAAAAGATAGGCTTCTCAATTTTCTGCTGCTTAATCAATTTCAAGGCATAGTTGATAGCCTGCATGTCATAGGCAATCACTCGGGCAGGACCCAGCTTGGGGGGATTGACCGTAAAACAGTCAGCTTCCATGTATTTAGTATGGCGACCGGTCTCCTCATCAGAGAGGCAGGCAACATGATAGATAAGGTCATCGGATTGACGATGCTTAACCAGCTCCTCAACGAAGGTCTCAAAGCCTCCGTACTTGGCAGGCAAGCCCCGACTTCCAATGATAAAAACGTGTTGCATACACAAGGTCTCCATTCTAGCAATACAATCACCCTATTATACCATAAATCAAGCCAATCTTTCAGGGATAAAGTTAATTTAAACAAGTCTGCAAAACAGTTTGAGAGATTAAAGTTTTTACGGATTTTTAAGAAAATCTTTTACAACAGCCGCACACATATCCCAGCTTCCGGAAAATCTAGAATTAACAGTCAACGAGGGATTCCGAAAGAAGACAAGGATTCCAAACCAGCCTTTTAAACTCGGCCCACAAAAAAGGCCCGAGTTTTATAGTCCCGAGCCTCGTCACTTTCATTTCTTTTCTTGCTTGTAAAATTCTTGCAAAGCCTCCTGCCAGGTTGGAATAACAAAACCAGTCGCTTTGGTTTTAGCCAAACTCATAGTTGAATTCAAAGGTCGCTTAGCCTTGGCTGGAAATTGGCTGGAATCAACTGGGGTCACTTCAACATCGGTATCCTTGAGAATTTCCTTGGCAAAATCATACCAAGTAGTATCTTCTTTAGCATCATTGGACAGATGATAATATCCATAGTCCTTTTGATTTTCAGTAACATAGGTCATGAATTCAGCTAGGGTACGAGTCCAGGTTGGGCGACCATGTTGGTCATTGACAACAGTCAACTTAGGATGAGTTTTGGCCAGATTTTGCATGGTGAAAACAAAATTTTTCCCGTAATTACCGAAAACCCAGGCTGTCCGAATGATGTAGTAATGGTCCAAATATTTTTCAACTGCTTTTTCACCCAGGCGTTTGGTGCGACCGTATTCGGTCTGAGGGTCTGGCTTATCAGTTTCCAACCATTCCTGACCGACAGGCTTTTGTCCATCAAAAACATAGTCAGTCGAAATATAAACCAAGCTAGCCCCATATTTGGCTGCAGCCTTGGCGACGTTTTCAGTACCAGTCACATTGATGGCGTAATCCAACTCCTTGCCTTCATCCTCGGCAGCATCAACGGCGGTATAGGCCGCGCAGTGATAGACTAAGCTCGGCTTCACTTGAGCAAAGACCTGGTCCACCTTAGCAGCATCTGTAATATCCATTTCTGCTACATCGACAGCCACGTATTCTTCATTTCTTTCATCCAGCAAATAACGCAATTCGGTTCCCAATTGGCCATTGCTTCCAGTAATTAAAATCATTGATGTCTCCTTTGTTGAAACAGGGGCAATCGACAAAAATCTGCCAAGAACTGGCCCTGCCAAACTCTATTCTTTTACCATTTTACCAAAAAAAAGGGGTAATTTCACCCTTTTTCTTTAACAATATAAACCGGCCGTTTCTTGGTTTCTAAGAAAATTTTAGCGATATACTTGCCAATAATTCCCAAAGCCAAGAGTTGCAAACCTCCCAAAAACATAATAATCGAGATGGTTGAAGCCCACCCACTGACAGGATCGCCAAAAAGCAACCGACGAAGAACCACAAAAATAATAGCAAAGAATGACAAAATAAAGCTTGCTAGACCTGCCCAAGTTGCCAGATTTAGAGGGGCTTCTGAAAAATTGATAAAACCATCAATTGAGTAGCGCAACAGGGACCAGAAATTCCAAGAGGTATCTCCAGCTACCCGTTCACGATTTTCATAGGGTAGGTAGGTCACATCGTAACCGACCCATGAAAAGAGCCCCTTAGAAAAACGATTAACCTCACCCAACTCCAAAATACTATCAACCACCTGACGGGTCATGAGACGAAAATCTCTTGCTCCATCAACCATCTCGGTATCGGAAATCTTATTGACCAGCCAATAGAAGGTTCGAGCGAAGAAAGACCGCAAAACCGGCTCACCCTTGCGGTCGGCCCGACGGGTACCAACGACATCAAAACCTTCCTCAATTTTGGCATACATCTCCTGCAAAAGTTCGGGGGGATCTTGCAGATCGGCATCCATGACGGTTATTAAATCGCCATCTGCAGCCTCCAGACCGGCCAAAAGGGCCGCTTCCTTGCCAAAGTTGCGGGAAAAGGATAGATAATGCACATTGGCAAACTGCTGACTGACCTCTCGCAAAACCTGCAAGGTCTGATCTTTAGAGCCATCATTGACAAATAGATAGTCAAAGACCAGCTGACCAGCCATAGTCCGCTCAACCTTTTGTGTCTCAGCTAAAAAAGGGTGGACGGTCGCCTCTTCATTGTAACAAGGGACAACGATACTCAATTTTTTCATAGTACAATCCTACCTAACGAATTCCCAGAGCGATGCGGGCATAGCGACTCATGCGGTCAACTGTCCAAGCTGGCGTCCAAACCAGTTTGACTTCAACCTTGGTCACCTCTTTCACTTCCCGAATAACATCATGAATCTGGTCGGTTAAGAGGTCAGCTAAGGGGCACCCCATGGTCGTCAAGGTCATATCAATTTCGGTATGACCACTATCCTCAAAACGAATCTCGTAAATCAAGCCGAGGTTGACAATATCAATCCCCAACTCAGGGTCAATCACCATTTCTAGAACTTCCAGAATATGGTCCTTGATTTTTTCAACTTCTTCATCTGTATATTTTTTCTCTGACATCTTCTTCTCCTTTTCAATAAGTTAAGGAAATAGACCATTAAAATGTCTTTATTTCCTACGGCAACCACTAGGGTGATTTGCCTAAACTTCTCACTAAGCCAGATATTCGAGCATTATAGGCTCTCTTCTCTGGCTGTCGCTTAAAGGCATATGAGTCATCTACTCCATCTATTTAATAAACAAAAACTTGTAGGTTTGGAAAGTATCCGCAAGTATTAAAAGATAAGCAATCTCCGCGGGACTAGCACCCTTCTTTTATTTTTTGAGGGTGCTCTGAGATAGTCTATTCCATAACGTCGCTCTCTGGTTTCTGGGCGACGGTTAAAAATCTCCACATGGAGAGACTCTTTTCTTATTTCCTGAGAGTCTCCCTGATACTGTCCCCCAGACAGTATCAGTCCTCCATAAAGTCTTTGAGTTGTTTGCTGCGGCTTGGGTGGCGAAGTTTGCGGAGGGCCTTAGCTTCGATTTGGCGAATCCGTTCACGGGTAACGTTGAAGACCTTTCCGACATCTTCCAGGGTCCGCATCTTGCCATCATCGAGTCCGAAACGCAGACGGAGAACATTTTCTTCCCGGTCAGTCAAAGTATCCAAGACTTCATTGAGCTGCTCCCGCAGGACAATCCGAGTGGTATAGTCTACCGGATTTTCAATGACTTCATCTTCAATGAAATCACCCAGATGACTGTCATCTTCTTCCCCAATAGGAGTTTCCAGAGAAACAGGCTCTTGAGCAATCTTGAGGATTTCACGAACCTTGTCTGGGGTCATATCCATCCGCTCGGCAATCTGTTCTGGTGTTGGGTCTTGACCCAATTCTTGCAGAAGATTGCGTTGCTCACGCACCAATTTATTGATGGTTTCAACCATGTGGACTGGAATCCGAATAGTCCGAGCTTGGTCGGCAATGGCCCGAGTGATGGCTTGGCGAATCCACCAAGTGGCATAAGTCGAAAACTTGAAACCTTTGGAGTAGTCAAATTTATCAACGGCCTTCATCAGTCCCATATTCCCTTCTTGAATCAAGTCAAGGAACTGCATACCACGACCAACATAACGCTTGGCAATGGAAACCACCAGACGTAAATTGGCCTCAGCTAGGCGCTGCTTGGCCATAAGGTCACCTTCTGCAGCGGCAATAGCCAGCTCTTTTTCTTCCTCGTTGGTCAAGAGGGGCACCACACCAATTTCCTTGAGATACATCCGGACAGGGTCATTAACTTTGGCAGAATTGCTACCCAGCAATTCCTCATCTGTCAATTCTTCTGGCTTAGGAGCTTCAACCACATACTTGCTGGAGGGATTTCCCTCCTTGTCAGTAATCGAAATACCACCATCGGTCAAGCGTTCCAATAAATCATCAATTTGGTCAGCATCCAGGACGAAAGGGATGACCAATTTTTCAGTTACTTCGTCATCAACGGCCGTTCCTTCTTTCTTATGATTGCGGATAAAATCAGCAACTTGTACGTTAAAGGTTGTATTTGTTTTTTTACTTGCCATAGTTTCCTCTATTCCATATTTCTTTTTTGAGCAATAAGGGCTTGCAATTCCATCATGGCTCGATTGTCATCTCCGTGATTGCTACTGTCACGAATAATCTTACTGCGTTTGCGTAACACCTGTTCCTGCCGATGCTTTTCTATCCGGCTTTCTAGTCCAGCAATCTCACCTTCAGCTAACTCCTTAGGCAAGTCTTCCTCTTGAACACTGTAATAAGCTTGTCGCAAATCATCTGCCATCTGCGCCAAATCCAAGTCAGCGATTTCACCCTTCTGGCATAAAATCTGATAGAGGCTCTCCAGTTGCGGACTTTCAAAGGCAAAATCGTCCCGAATGCGGAACTCGTTGAGCAGATAATCATACTGGAGCAGGCGGTAAAAAAGTTGATTTTCAGCCCTTTGAATAGCTGTCAAGGTCTTGCTGGCAGGAAGTTCTGTTAAAAGCGGGGCTGAACTCTGTCTAAGCTCATCAACCTGTTGATTTCCAGCACTTGCTCGTAACTTTAGGCGCTCATTATTGACCGACTGTTCCACCTGCAAATAATCAAAGTCCGGTAGACTCTCAGCCACCATATTGATATAGGTGTTTTGAGCGGTAATAGAAGTCACCCCAGCAATAATCTTAGAAATTCGCTCAACATAGGCAATCTCGGTTTGCAGATTATCAACATTTTCCGGTTTCAGATACTGAATCCAAAACTCGGTGCTAGAAATCCGTGATTGGGTCAGAAGTTTGACTAATTCTTCTGCCGAATTGGCCTTGATAAACTCATCAGGATCCATCTGATTGGGAATCCGAACAATCTCGACGGTCAAATCCTGCAAAATATCCAGCGACTTGGCGATGGCATTCTGACCAGCATTGTCACCATCATAGGTCAAAATAACCTTCTTGGTAAATTTTTTCAGATGCTTGACATGCTCTGCTGTCAAGGCCGTCCCCATGGAGGCAACTGCATTTTCGATGCCCGCCCGATAAGCCGCAATAACATCCATAAAGCCTTCCATTAGATAGACTTCATGGCTCTTAGTCATGACCGGCTTGGCCTTGTCGAGATGATAGAGCTCGTAGGACTTATTAAAAATGGTGGTTGCCCGAGTATTTTTATACTTAGCTTCCTTACGTTCCTGGTCAGCCTGGGGCCAAATTCGACCCGAAAAGCCAATCACATGGCCATTTTCATCCGTCAAGGGAAAAATAATCCGATTGCGAAAACTGTCGAAAATCGAACCCGCTTCGGATAGGTTAAAGAGGCCAGAATTGAGAATAGTATCTTCATCATAGCGAGGCGACAGGCTTTGATAAAGGTAGTTGCTCTCATCAGGCGCTAGACCAATCTTGAAATAATCAATCATCTGGTCATCCAAGCCCCGCTGATAGAGATACTGGCGAGCCTGCTCCCCTACCTTGGTGGTCTTCAAAACAGCCTGATAGAACTTACTAGCGTCCTGATTGATATCAAAAAGTTTCTGATGCGGATTCTGACGAGTCTGGGGCTGGCTCGGTGTTTCAATGGCCAAATCCATCCCAATCCTCTCAGAAAGAATCTTGACGCTCTCCATGAAGGTGATATTCCGGTACTCTTCAAGAAATTTGAAAACATCACCGGATTTACCACAGCCAAAGCAATGGAAGAACTGTTTATCCTCAATAACATTAAAAGACGGCGTCTTTTCCTGGTGGAAGGGACAGAGGCCTAGATAATTTCGACCCGACTTGGTCAGCTTGACCACTTCGCCAATGACATCAACAATATTGACATTATTCTTAATCTCAGCAATGACTGATTTATCAAGGGCCAAACCATCACCTCCCAAGCAAAGCATACCATTTTAGTTTTACCTCTTATTATAGCATGTTTGGCCAGAGATTGTAAAATATTGAGACAATCTCTCTTTCTAAGTATAACAAGAGGATTAAATACTTATAACAATCAAAGTTTCTGGTCAAATCCCTTGACTTGACTGCTTCTTATCCGTTATACTGGTCAGGAAGTATTTTGAAAGGAAATTCATTTTTAATGATTAAAGAACTTAAAGAATTTTTGTTTAAGGGCGATGTCCTTGACCTAGCTGTTGCCGTTGTTATTGGGGCTGCATTCAACGCCATCGTTACCTCTTTGGTATCTGACGTTATCACACCAGTAATCCTTAACCCACTCGTTAGTGCTCTTGGTGTTAAAAACATTGCCAGCCTGTCATGGAACGGTATCGCTTATGGTAACTTCTTGGCAGCTGTCCTCAACTTCCTTATCGTTGGGACAACCCTCTTCTTCGTTGTCAAGGCTGCTAACACAGCCATGAAACGTGGTAAAAAAGAGGAAGAAGACGATACTCCTGCTGCTCCAACTCAAGAAGAATTACTTGCTGAAATCCGTGACCTCTTGGCTAAGGAAAAATAAGCAAGCTAGCGAGATCTCGTTCTGAGGTCTTTTTTGTTGCCCTTAAACTGAGTTAAAATAAGAACTTTACAATTTTGATACTTTCTTAAAAAGTGCGGACGCAAGCAAACTCCTAACGGAGTTTCATTGCTAAATCTTGAGCCTAGGTCTCAAGATTCCCGTTATTAGCGATAAGTAAACTTATCTCTAATAATACCAGTTTGGCGAAAGTATCATATTCCCTTTCATAATCGGCCAATAAACTCTCCATTTTTATCAAAATATGATTATGTCACCTAGGAACCTTCCTCTTCTAGCAGAGCAGGCTTGCAATGTGAAATATTTAGCGACAACAGGAAGTGTTAAGTTACCACAGTCCCCCACTTGAACTAGGATTTCTCTCCTTTTTCCGAAGTTCGGGTTAAAAAACCAGCCCTTCTTTGGGCTCCCGCTCTTTAATGTTTCTTACACTAAATTCATTAACCTTACCCAAACGCAAAAGTCCTTGGCCAAAAGACCAAGGACTTTTCTGCATGTTCAACTCACTTAGAATTTTTTACGTTTGCGAGCTGCCTCTGATTTACGTTTGCGTTTTACAGAAGGTTTTTCATAGTGTTCACGTTTACGAGCTTCTTGAAGAGTTCCCGCTTTTGTGACTGAACGCTTGAAACGACGAAGAGCGTCATCAAGTGATTCATTTTTACGTACCACTGTTTTTGCCATGGATTTCACCTCCTCAAGAATAATGTAACGTTTTTTCGTTCTTTACTAGATTATCGAATTTTGTCAGGAATGTCAAGGTTTACTACTAATTTAACGAAAAAAAGCCGGACTTTTGCCAGCTCCTTAATTATTTTCCGGCTTCTGATTCCTGATTAGCCTTTTTAACATAATCATCAATCTTACCTTCTTTTTTCAACTTCGTAATGATTTTATTGATGCGGTTTCTCAGGGCAATTGAGCCCTTAGGCAGAGCAATAGCATAGGAAGAACCATCAACTTTCTTGAGAGTGATATTAGCGACGGTCAAATCTTTATTGCTGGAGACATAACCTTGAGCAATGGCACTTTCCATGACAATTCCTTGAATTTTACCACTCTTTAGCTCATTGATTCCTTCACTATTTTGAGTGAGTGAAACCGCCGATGCTTTGGAAATCTGGTCAGCTAGAACACCTTCCTGAATGGTTCCCTTTTGGGCTGAGACAGATTTTCCAGCAAAGCTGTCAACAGAAGTATATTTTGCCAAATCGGACTTACGGATGACCACAACATTTTTAGATTCGAAATAAGGCTCTGTAAATTCAAAGGAATTCTTCCGATCCTCCGTCACCGATATACCAGAAATACCATAGTCTGCCTTACCAATAGCAACACTCCCCAGAACATTAGTAAAAGAAACTGTCAGGAAGTGTATCTTGACATTGAGTTCCTTGGCAATCTCTTTAGATAGCTCAACATCAACACCTGCAACGGTATCCTTACCATTAACCAAGCGCTTAAATTCGAAAGGGGCAAAGTCTGGGCTGGTCGCTACAACCAGAGTTCCCCGCTTTTGCACGTCTGATAAAGAGGTATCTTTCTTGGCCGATTTGCCAGAATTGGAGCAGGCCACCAGAGTGACCGACATGAGCACCAGCAAGGCCACCGTAATTAATTTTTTGATTGACATAGATTTCTCCATTGTTGAAGGGGTTGAGTCTGAACTTGATAATAAACGAAAAACACTTTAGTCACATTTCACGTTTTAGAGCTAGAATCGAAAATAGGCCCCTAATTTTTATACTATTTTAGCTTATAAAAATACATTTGTCAAGGTGGATAAGGTGACTGAAACTCGAAAACCTGCATAAAATCGCAGATTCAGTAGAATTTCTTCTGCCATCTTCCATCAACCTTATCATGATAAAAATATTCAGACAGGGCAGCCTCGTCAAAGACCCTCAGTAGAGCCAACATATCGTAGGCCAAATCCATCTTGGGTAAATCACGCCGATTGACCCAGCGAACCTGACCCTCTTCGGAAGACCTTAGTTGGCCAGAATAGGCACAAGCCTTATAGAGGAAGACAATATAACGAATCCCCTCATCGGTGTGCCAATTTTTGATACCGACCAACTGAGGATGCTTAATGGTCAAGCCAGTCTCCTCGTAAATCTCACGCACGACCGAATCGTGAAAGGACTCCTTGTCCTCTACGTGACCGCCAGGCAGGGCAGCCCCCGACCAAGAATAACGCTCTGGGTCGCGAATCTGCATGACAATATTGCCCTTGCCATCCTCAATCAGACACATATTGGTTAAAATCACTTGCGATGCACGGGACATAAGAAACTTCCTTACAATAATGGCACGATAAAGCTTATCCAAAACCAGCTAATGGGCATGACCAAAACCATGGCTGGAATCATATCAGCAGTTGGAAACATCTTAACCTGAATAATCCGAAAACCAGTCGCAACCATAAGAAAGCCTCCGCAGGCTGTGAAATCACTGATAATAGCTGGCGTTGTCAGAGGAACAATGACTCCAGCTAGGTAAAAGAGGATGGAAAAGACGACAAATTGAGGCAGGGCGATGGCCGAAACAACAAAGCCCAGATTGCAGGCAAAGATGGCTGCCGTGAAGAAATCCAAAATTGATTTTGAAATCAGGATGGAAGCATCACCAGTCATCCCATTGACCAGGCTCCCATAAATACCAGTTCCGCTAGCACAGAAAAGGACGATGACTGTCACTAGGTCATTGAGAAATTGTTTCCTAGGCATGTCAGGCTTGGAGGGGAAAATTTTCGACATGTAGCGTTGCATGATAAAGCCCCCTTTAAAAAGTTTGCGGTCAAAATCAAGCAAAAGTCCAACAATCGTTCCCAGAACGACAGCGAAAATAACGGCTGGCATATAGGACATCTTGATAATTGAGGCAATCCCCATTCCCATCGAACAGACGCCAAAAATCATATTCATCTTATCCTTAAAGGTATCATTGAGATGATGACCGAAGAAACCACCCAAGAGACCACCAAAAATGATGGAAAAACTGTTAACAAGCACACCAACTGGCATTAAAACACTTCCTTTTTTAGTAAGACAGTTGGAAAAAGGCGACCAACTGCCAGCCTTTTCTTTTCACCCTATACTCATTTAAAATCAAAATTAACATTTTATTTTGATACTTTCTTAAAAAGTGCGGACGCAAGCAAACTCCTAGCGGAGTTTCATTGCTAATTTTTGAGCCTAGGTCTCAAAAATTTCCGTTATTAGCAACAACTGACTTTGCTGCTAATAATACCACTTTGGAGAAAGTATCACCCTATCCTTTATCATCTGATAAAAAGTTAAATCTCTAGCAGAAAATAACCTTGATAGGATTGTAATTTTTGAATATCAAAGAGTATTATTTGATAGCTTTTATTCTAGCACTATCCCCTACAAAAATAAAGGTAGCCTCAAGAGCTACCTAGAAAAGTATTTGATTTGTTAGGGTTGGTTAGTTTACTAAACGACAGAGCAAATATATCGTCCAGCGATTCGAGGTCAACCACAGGGCCAGCTCAGCGGCCAAAGCAGGTTGGCGAGCTCAGCCCAGTTGGGCTTGACAAAACAAGCCTGATTGAGTCGCTAGTGAAATCAGACCTAATGACTTTTCTGCAAAACCGGACCAACCAAATCTTTTGCTTCAAGTTCAGACTGCTTTTTAATCCAAGGCTTTGAGCTCCAGTACCATGTCGCGGATTTGGGCGGCCAATTCAAAGTCAAGCAACTCAGCTGCTTCTTGCATCTGCTTTTGCAGCTTCTTGATGGTTTCCTGCCGTTCCTTCTTGGACATGGTGGAAACATCCATCTCTTCAGCTACCTGGCTGTCTTCATTGGTCTTGGTGATGGCAATCAGGTCACGAATTTCCTTCTTAATGGTTTGTGGTACGATACCATGTTCTTTATTGTAGGCCATTTGGATTTCCCGCCGTCGGGCCGTTTCATCCATGGCCTTCTGCATGGATTCGGTTACGGTATCGGCGTACATGATAACGTGGCCTTGACTATTGCGGGCAGCCCGTCCGATGGTCTGAATCAGGCCCCGTTCATTGCGGAGAAAACCTTCCTTATCCGCATCCAGAATGGCAATCAGGCTGACTTCGGGAACGTCAATACCTTCCCGCAGGAGGTTAATCCCAATCAGGACATCAAAGACACCCAGACGCAGGTCCCGAATAATTTCAGTCCGCTCTAAGGTCTTAATGTCGCTGTGCATATATTTGACCTTGACCCCCATCTCCTTGAGATAATCGGTCAGGTCTTCAGCCATCTTCTTGGTCAGGGTGGTGATAAAGGTCCGCTCTCCCTTTTCAACACGGTCATTGATTTCGCCCAGCAGGTCATCCATCTGTCCCATGGTTGGACGAACTTCAACCTCGGGGTCCAGCAGACCTGTTGGCCGAATAATTTGCTCGATAACGGTATCAGTCTGTTCCATCTCGTAGTCACCTGGAGTGGCAGACACGTAGACAATCTGATGGACATGGCTTTCAAATTCTTCCCGGCGCAGGGGACGGTTGTCCAGGGCAGATGGCAGGCGGAAACCATAATTGACCAGCATCTCCTTACGGGAGCGGTCACCATTATACATGCCCTTGATTTGCCCCATGGTCATGTGACTTTCATCAATCATAATCAGGAAGTCTTCTGGGAAGAAATCCAGCAGGGTATAGGGAGGCTCGCCCTCACTCCGACCATCCATGTGGCGAGAATAGTTTTCGACCCCGCTAGTATAGCCCATCTCCCGCAACATTTCGATGTCGTAATCGGTCCTTTGCTTGAGCCTTTGGGCTTCCAAGAGTTTGCCTTCAGACTCAAAGAGTTGGAGCTGCTGCTGGAGCTCAGCCTGAATTTTGGCAATGGCCACTTCCATATGCTCATCATTGGTCATAAAGTGGGTAGCTGGAAAAATCGCTAGGTGGTCCACTTCGCCCAGATTGTGGCCGGTCAAGGCATCAATTTCTCGAATTCGGTCAATTTCATCGCCGAAAAACTCTACCCGAAAGGCGTGCTGGTCGCGGCTGGCTGGAAAGACTTCTACCACATCGCCCCGCACCCGAAAACGTCCCCGTTGAAAATCAATATCATTGCGTTCAAACTGAATATCAACCAAAGCATTGAGGAGCTGGTCCCGAGAGATTTCTTGACCGGGACGTAGGCTGACCACACTGTCGGCGTATTCCTTAGGCGATCCCAGACCATAGATGCAGGAAACCGAGGCCACTACGATAACATCATTACGTTCCAAGAGACTTGAGGTAGCCGAGTGGCGGAGCTTATCAATTTCGTCATTGACCGAACTGTCCTTTTCAATATAAGTATCCGAAGAAGGGACATAGGCCTCCGGCTGGTAATAATCATAATAGGAAACGAAGTACTCGACCGCATTATCGGGAAAGAACTCCTTGAACTCCCCATAGAGCTGGCCTGCTAGGGTCTTATTGTGGGCGATGACTAGGGTTGGCTTGTTGACCTTGCTAATGACCTGACTCATGGTGTAGGTCTTACCCGTACCGGTCGCCCCCAGGAGAATCTGGGCCTTTTCGCCTCCTTCAATATTATCGACCAAAGCTTCAATCGCCTGCGGTTGGTCCCCCGCTGGTTGGTATTTAGAAACCAGGTGAAATCGGTTGTTGTCTGTGCGATCTATCATCATATCACTTCTTTTCTTTCAATAGTTGATTTTATTGTAACATAGAAAAAATAAAAGAGAGGGGGAACAAGATTGATTGCAGTCATCAACCTTATTCCCCTCAAACTTTAGCTGTCAAATCACTTATCACAAGTCATACTTAATGAAACTCAAAAATTAAATGTTACCCTTTACGCAGTTTTACCTTTAATTCCAGATTGGCAGCAATTCTTTGAAAACTATTATCAGGAGCCCTGCCAAGGCTCTTCCTTCTCCCCTTGCGAACGTTTTTCTAGTCTTAACTGCCAGAGGAGAAAAATGATGGTCAGTAATAGAACGAAGGAAGTTAAGAGACTCCCTTCCGTTCCGAAAGCTCCTCCAGAAATCCATTCTGCTACTCCTGATTTATGAGAGAAATGAAATAGGGAAGCACCAGGCTCTTGACCACTAACGGCAATACCAAAGATGTTTCCTTGCATAAAATTCTAGGCGACGTGGAGACCAGAAACTCCCCAGATATTATCCCTTTTCAGGGCATAAAGGGTCATGACGATACCAGATAAAATGATACACAAGATTGAATAGAAGGTAACATGTGCATTGAGAAGATGCATCAAACCGAATAAACCACTTGAGACACCAACGGCTAGGGCCAAATTAAAGCGTCTATTCAGTAGAGGTAGCAACCACCCTCTTGTCAATAGTTCTTCTGTTCCACTCTGGATGAACCAAAAGGGAATTAAGGACAAAACATAGAGAATGATCAAGAGCGAGAAATCCATGTCTGTAAAATAGACCCCACCAAATAGATAGGTCAGAGCAAAAGAAAGAGAAATGATTAGGCTTCCAAATCCCCAACTCTTAGCGATTTCCTTGAAAGCCTTCCTCTTTTGAAAGAAACCCAAGCTGGTAATTGACTGCCTCTCGACCCACTTGACCCAAATCATCAAGAGAATTGCGACAAAGAGAAAGAGAAGCAATTGAAAATACATGGAAGAAAAAAGTTTCCAAAATTACCTATTCTCATGAAATAAAATAGCATACCTGGAATAATCAATAGAATACTGCCCAGAAAACTACCAATCCAGAAGAAGGCTTCCACCATCAAACAGGCCAAAATCAGAAAAAGCCATCTGGGTATCTTATCATATAACTTCGTCGGTGCTTGCAACAGCCGTTTTTCCATACAATTTCTCCTCATCATGAAAGCTTGTATTATATTAATAGTCCAAATATAACATAGCTGGTCTAATTTTACAAATCATCACATGTCAGGTTTTCTGACATAAAATCGATAAAAATTTGCTTAAGGCCTTATTTTCTGATAAAATAAGGAGGAAATTTACAATAAGGAGACAACCATGAAGAAAAAACTTCTGACACTTATGCTAAGTGTCTTGTCAGCTCTTCTTTTCTCAGGGAAGGCCCAGGCTGCTGAAAAGATTTCTATCGTTTCTGACACCGCCTATGCTCCCTTTGAATTTAAGGACAGCGACCAAACCTATAAGGGGATTGATGTCGACATCATTAAAGAAGTCGCCAAACGCTCCGGTTGGGACTATAAGCAGACCTACCCAGGTTTTGATGCCGCTGTCAATGCTGTCCAATCTGGTCAGGCTGATGGCCTGATGGCTGGAACTACTGTTACCGACGCCCGTAAAAAGGTCTTCAGTTTCTCAGACTCCTACTATGATACCTCAATCGTTGTCTATACCAAATCAGGAACGACAAGCATTTCTAGTTATGACCAACTCAAGGGGAAAACCGTCGGTGTTAAAAACGGTACAGCCGCCCAAGACTGGTTGGACCAGCATGCCGATCAATATGGCTATACTGTCAAAACTTTTGATACCAGCGATCTGATGAACAACAGCCTAGACCAAGGGGCAGTCGATGCCGCTATGGATGACAAACCTGTTGTTCAATACGCTATCAAACAAGGCAAACACTACGATATGAGTATGGACGGTGAATCGGTTGGCAGCTTCGCCTTTGGTGTCAAAAAAGGCAGTAAGCAAGAATACCTGATTAAAGATTTCAACAAGGCTCTTAAAGCCATGAAGAAGGACGGTACCTACGATAAAATCATGAAGAAGTGGTTGGGGAATTCCGTTAATGAAAACTCAACAACACCTTCTGCCAGCCTTCATCTGACTGGGGATGCTAACAAAAAAGCAACTCCCGTTAAAAATAGCTATACCATTGTTTTAGATTCATCCTTCGCCCCATTTGAGTTCCAAAACAGTTCTGGCGGCTATACTGGTATTGATGTTGAGTTAATCAAGGCTATTGCAAAACAACAAGGTTTCAAGATTAAATTGCAATACCCTGGCTTCGATGCTGCCCTCAATGCTGTTCAGTCTAGTCAGGCTGACGGAGTTATCGCCGGCATGACTATTACTGACGAACGCAAGGCCACCTTCGACTTCTCAGATGCCTACTATTCAGCCAATACTATTGTTGCCGTTCCGTCTGATTCCAAAATCAGCAAGTACGCTGATCTTAAGGGTAAGACAGTTGGTGCCAAGAAGGGAACCGCTTCTTACGACTGGTTAACCCAACATGCCAGCCAATACGGCTATACAGTACGAGCCTACGACGATGGCTCAACTCTCTACGACAGCCTACAAAACGGTTCGATTGACGCCATGATGGACGATGAAGCCGTCCTCAAATATGCTATCAAGCAAGGCCGGAAGTTCAAGACTCCGATTAAGGGAGAAAAGTCCGGTGATGTCGGCTTTGCTGTTAAGAAGGGATCAGATCCTGAGCTGATTCAAATGTTTAACAATGGACTTGCCTCTCTGGTTAAATCCGGTAAGTATGACAAGATTGTCAACAAATACCTGGCTGATAATAAGGCAAGCAAGAAGAAGTCAGCTGATGAAACCACTATCATTGGTCTCATCCAAAACAACTACAAGCAACTCTTGCAAGGTTTGGGTATTACCGTTGCTCTGACCCTCCTTTCCTTCGCCATTGCCATGGTTATTGGTATTATCTTTGGAATGATGGCTGTTGCTCCAAATAAGATTCTCCAAGGAATCGCTAAAATCTTCGTTGATGTGGTTCGGGGTATTCCCTTGATGATTGTCGCAGCCTTCATCTATTGGGGTATTCCCAACCTGATTGAATCCATCACCGGTCACCAATCACCAATCAACGATTTTGTTGCCGCCACTATCGCTCTCTCCCTCAACGCTGCTGCCTATATCGCTGAAATTGTTCGTGGTGGTATTGAGGCTGTACCTAAGGGACAAATGGAAGCCAGCCGAAGCCTGGGTATTCCTTACGGCAAGACCATGCGTAAGGTTATCCTGCCCCAAGCTGTTCGTGTCATGTTGCCGAACTTCATCAACCAGTTCGTTATCTCGCTGAAAGATACAACCATTGTTTCCGCAATCGGTCTAGTCGAGCTCTTCCAAACTGGTAAAATTATCATTGCCCGTAACTACCAATCCTTCCGGATGTACGCTATCTTAGCTATCATCTATCTGGTCATCATCACCCTCTTGACCCGCTTGGCAAAACGATTAGAAAGGAAGCTTAAATAATGGCAGACTTGAAAATTGATGTGCAAGACCTCCATAAATCCTATGGAGACAATGAAGTCTTGAAGGGCATTGATGCCCAATTTAATGAAGGTGATGTCGTTTGTATCATCGGACCTTCTGGTTCAGGAAAGTCAACCTTCCTGCGGACGCTTAACCTGCTGGAATCTATCACCAGTGGTAAAGTCATCGTTGATGGCTATGAGCTATCCGACCCCAATACAAATGTCGATAAGGTGCGGGAAAATATTGGGATGGTTTTCCAACACTTCAACCTCTTCCCCCACATGTCGGTCTTGGACAATATTACCTTCGCCCCTGTTGAGCTGGGGAAATATTCCAAGGAGGAGGCTGAAAAAGTTGGCATGGATCTGCTGGAAAAGGTCGGACTCTCCGACAAGCGAGATGTCAGTCCTGAAAGTCTTTCAGGGGGACAAAAGCAGCGGGTGGCTATCGCTCGCAGCCTGGCTATGAATCCTGACATCATGCTCTTTGACGAGCCGACATCAGCTCTGGACCCTGAAATGGTCGGTGATGTGCTCAACGTTATGCGAGACCTAGCCGAACAAGGCATGACCATGCTGATTGTCACCCACGAAATGGGCTTCGCCAGAAAGGTCGCCAATCGCGTTATCTTTACTGACGGCGGTGAATTCCTCGAAGACGGAACACCCGAACAAATCTTCGATAACCCTCAACATCCTCGTCTCAAGGAATTCCTGGACAAGGTCTTGAATGCTTAAATGCAGAAACGCTACGATCATTGTCGTGGTGTTTTTTTGTGTCTCAACTGCTTCTTGCTTTTCCCCTATCTTATGGTACAATAAGAGCAAATAATCAGGAGGTAGGGTGCATTGAAAAATTAATTTTCTTCTTGTTTGATTGGACTTTTTGACGAGACTGATTGAGTTGGCTTCGACCGACTGGATTCAGTTACCTTGTCTCGTTTTGAAGAAAATCGCCAAAGTTGTGAGACTTTATCTAGAAGAAAATTGATTGCATGCACATTATCATAAATTATAAGCTAGATACTAGTCTTTTTTGTGCGGTCAAACAAGTTCTACTGGATAAGGTAGGACTTGTTTTTTTAATCGCAAGGAGGCTTTTATGCTACAAATGCAAGATTTAACAATCGTCCAAGATAAGGATTTACACACCCTAATTGAAAAATTAAATGTCACCATAAACATTGGTGATAAGGTAGCCATCATAGGTGAGGAAGGTACGGGTAAATCAACCCTACTGCAATACATTTATCATCCCGAAATGATTGTCAGCTATGCTAGTGTAACCGGTAAGATTGTCAATCATTTCAAGTCTATGGCCTATCTTCCTCAGATTCTCCCCAAAGAAGATAGCCAACTGTCCATTTCAGACTATCTTTATAAGGATATTGACTACAATCTTTTTGATTTTAATCTGCTCTACCAATTAGCGACCACTCTCCACTTTGACAGCCAGCGTTTTGCAGATGTTGAGCAAACTGTCGCTCAACTTTCAGGAGGCGAAAAAATCAAACTTCAACTTCTGAAACTCTTAGCTCAGCAACCCGACTTGCTCCTCTTGGATGAACCTTCAAGCGACTTGGATATGGAAACAATGAACTGGTTAGAAAAATTCATTGCCGAAAGTCCCTTAACGATTATTTTCATTTCCCATGATGAAACCCTACTTAGTAAGACTGCCACACACATTATCCACCTAGAGCAAGTCAAAAAAGGGAATCAGGCTCGCTCAACAAGTAAAGCCCTTGACTACAAAACCTATATTAACCAACGGCAAGATTCACGCATCAAGCAAGAACGCATTGCCAAGAAAGAACGAGAAAAACAGCAAAGCCGGCTGGAAAAACTCAATCGTACTAAGTCCTCTGTACGACACAATCTAGCTGCAACTAAAAATGATGTTCAAGGACGCCTGCTAGCCAAGAAAATGAAGAATATCCTGTCACAGGAAAAACGCTTTGAAAGAGAAGAAAAAGGATTTACAGAATTACCTGATAACCCTGACAACATTAGACTCTTCTTTGCTGCTATCCAGACTCTACCAGCTCAGAAAATCTTACTAAATTACCAAGCTGAAAAAGTGATAACAGGACAGATCATTGACTTCACTCTAAAAGGGCAGGAGAAAATTGCCCTTATCGGTCCTAATGGTATTGGAAAAACGACATTAATAAGAAAGATCTACCAAGATTTGCAAGACAAACCAGGCGTTTCTGTCGGCTATATGCCACAGGAATATTCAGATAACGTTGACCAAAATCTGACAGCACTCGAATTTCTCAGTCAGTCCGGTCACGAAGAGGAGGCACGTACCTTATTAGCCGGCCTCAAATTCACACGGAATGAAATCCTCCACCCTATTAGTCATCTATCTGGAGGCCAAAAAGCCAAACTCTTTCTAGCCAAGATGGTTTTTGACCGCAATAATATTTTGCTTCTGGATGAACCAACTCGCCACTTCTCTCCGAGCTCTCAACCAGAAATTAGACGATTACTACAAGATTACCCTGGTGCGATTTTTACCATTTCACATGATCGAACTTTCATCGAGCAAGTCACTCAAATTAGCTATCAATTAACCGAAGAAGAACTCATCAGACTAGACTAATGCTTAATGGAAATCAAAAGTAGGAAAAGTAACGAGGTTAGGAGTTTTTGTCCCAGCCTCAGCAAGTAAGGCAAAGTGAGTTAACAACGGAGAATTTTGATTTTCCAAGGATATAAAAAGAGGCCAGCCCTTATTTGGACTGACCTTCTTCTTTTTGCTTGGCAGCCTGTGCTGCTTCCTCCTTTTCCCGATCTAAACGCAACTTACGATTGGGATTGAGCTTATTAAAAAGCTCCTCCAATTTGTCCGCATTCCAAACATCGGCAGCCGACACAAAGTTGCCATCCTTATCACGGAAGGATATGGGCTTGTCTCCCATAAAATCACCTCTTTCAGGCTTAAAATTTCTATATTTGTATGTAGTTGATAAACCGTTCGCTTTAGCGCGAGCTATGGCCCACTCACTATCTGTAGTCTATCAATCCGCCATATTGATTGACCTAGAATTGCTGCGACTTTAGTCGCTGACAATTTTAGTACGACACTGCACACATCCGACCGATACTGTTGGATGTGTGCAGTTAGTAAGGGAGTTAAGCAGTTGCTATTGGGCAACTGCTGTAGCCTATCAAGTGTTTTAACAAAGTAGGGCTCACGAGATTACGACAGGAAGAAAAAATAGTCGACACTACTATTTTTTCGGAGTTAGTAAGGTTGATAGGCTGTTCGCCATAGCGACAGACGTAACTTATCAATCGCTTCAGCGTTTAGATAAGTTTTCAATATTAGTCAACGACGCTTGAAAATCAAAGTCGATTTTAGTTTGATTTTAAAGCTAGTTTGATAGTTAGTCAATCCGCCATATCGATTGACCTAGAATTGCTGCGACTTTAGTCGCTGACAATTCTTACTAATCAACGAACTCAAACTCAAACTTGCCGATACGAACCAGGTCACCATCCTTGGCACCACGTTCTCGCAGGGCTTCGTCAACTCCCATTCCCCGCAATTGGCGGGCAAATTTCATGATGGCTTCGTCTCGTTCTAGGTTGGTCATGACAAAGAGTTTTTCCAACTTCTCACCGGATAGTACCCAAGTGGCATCATCATCCCGGCTGATTTCAAATGGTTTTTGCTCTTCATCAAAGCCATAGTAGACTTCTTCTTGGGCCAACTCATCTTCGCTGTAGAGCAAGAATTCGTCCGTCTTATCCAAGAGTTCCGCTGTCGCTTCCAATAAGTTTTCCAAACCTTGATGGGCCAGGCTGGAAATAGGAAAAATCATTGGCAGATCCTCAAATTCATCGTAGTCCGCTGCCAATTTTTTCTTGAATTCTTGCAAATTCTCTTCGGCTTCCGACATATCCATCTTGTTGGCCACAATAATCTGAGGCCGCTCCATCAGGCGAAGATTGTAGGTTTCCAACTCCTTGTTGATAGACTGGTAATCCTCATAAGGGTCACGTCCTTCGGCTGCTGACATATCGATGACATGGAGGATAACCCGAGTCCGCTCAATATGTCGCAAGAACTGGGTTCCCAGACCAATACCCTGACTAGCTCCTTCAATCAGACCGGGCAGGTCAGCCATGGCAAAGCTTTCACCAGACTTGGTCCGAACCATACCGATATTAGGGACAATGGTGGTAAAATGGTAGGCTCCGATTTTGGGTTTGGCTGCTGAAACCACGCTAAGCAGGGTTGATTTCCCGACAGAAGGAAAACCGACCAAGCCAACATCGGCCAAAATTTTCAGTTCCAGTTGCAGGTCTCGCTCTTCACCAGGTTCACCATTTTCGGAAATTTCCGGAGCAGGGTTGCGAGGGGTAGCGAAACGAATATTCCCCCGACCACCACGGCCACCCTTGGCAGCAACAAATTCTTGCCCATTCTCAACTAAGTCAGTCAAAACCTTCCCCGTTTGGGCATCTCTAACCGTTGTCCCAGGTGGGATAGCGACAATGAGATCCTCGGCACCACGCCCGTGCATGCCCTTGGTCATCCCCTTTTCGCCATTTTTGGCCTTAAATTTACGATTATAGCGGAAATCCATGAGGGTGCGAAGTCCTTCATCGACCTTAAAGATGACCGAGCCACCCTTACCGCCGTCACCGCCCCAAGGGCCACCGTTAGGGACGTATTTTTCACGACGAAAGGCCACCATGCCATCGCCGCCACGACCTGCTTTAACGTTAATCTTGGCGGTATCTAAAAACATACTCATACTTGTTTTCTTCCTTTTTCCTCTAAAAAAACGCTCTTAGGAGCGTTTCAAACCTCATTAGAAGGCAGCAAGTGCACCGAGAACGATTGCCCCTACAGTAATGATAACCATTAACATAACAACCCACATCGTCAAGTGTTCAAAAAATGTTTTCTTACGTGGACCATTTTCTCCAAAAGCCATTATATCTACCTCTTTACTACATTATTTTAACCTATCTTACCATGATTGGCCCTACAAATCAACTTGAAACCCTGATAAATCAGCCAACTCTCGTTCAGTCAAACGACGATACTGCCCCTCCTCTAAATCATCTGGAAGGGTCAAAGGTCCCACGCTCAGTCGCTTGAGTTCTAGAACCTTTTTCCCACGGCTGGCCACCATCCGTTTAACCTGATGAAACTTACCTTCGGCAATCTCAATTTCTACCTGGCAAGTTTGCTCAGTTTGGTCGCTTTCCAAAATCCGCAAGGTCGCTGGCTGGCAGACAAAATCCTTTAGCTCAATCCCCTGAACAAAGGCTGTCACGTCCTCAGTCGTCATCAGACCTGCCACCTTAGCCTGATAAACCTTGGAAACATGCTTTTTAGGTGACAGCATAGCGTGGGCCAGGGGACCATTATTGGTCAAGAGCAAGAGACCTGTCGTATCAATGTCCAGACGACCAAGGGGAAAGACCTGCTTGTGTCGAGCGGTCTCGTCCAGCAAATCAAGAACCGTACGATGCTGGTCATCCTCAGTCGCTGAAACAACACCTTTAGGTTTATAGAGCAAATAATAAACAAAGGTCTCGTGTTGAAGAAACTGGCCAGCATAAGCGATCTCATCCTTGACCTCATCAATTTGTCGCTTGGGCGAAGTTTCCAGTTTCCCATTAACTTGAACCTGTTTCTTCTTCAAAAACGTCTTGACCTGACTGCGACTCCCAATACCGCAGTCCACTAAAAATTTATCCAAACGCATGGCCTGACAACTCCATCTCTTAAAATTTCCCCCATTATATCATAAGAGGCTTGACCCTGTAGGGTCAAGCCTCTTATCCATTCTAATCAGGTTTAATCTAGGCCAATTTCATCTTGGACAACCTTGGCAATAGTATCAACATAGTAGTCAACTTCTTCGGTTGTCGGAGCCTCCGCCATGACCCGCAGCAGCGGCTCTGTTCCACTAGGGCGAACCAAGATACGGCCATTCCCTGCCATTTCTGCTTCCATCTTCTGAATGACTTGAGCGATAACCGGAACTTCCATGGCCTTATCCTTCATGCTGTTTTCCACTCGGATATTGACTAATTTCTGTGGATAGATAGTGACTTCACTAGCCAGCTCCGACAAAGTCTTGCCAGTTTCCTTGAGGACCTTGGTCAACTGAATAGCCGTCAACTGACCATCACCAGTTGTATTGTAGTCCATGATGATGACATGACCAGATTGCTCACCACCCAGATTGTAGCCATTCTTACGCATTTCTTCTACCACATAGCGATCACCGACGGCTGTGACAACCTTGTTAATGCCTTGTGCATCGAGGGCCTTGTGGAAGCCAAGGTTGGACATAACGGTGGTTACAATGGTATTCTGAGCCAGTTTTCCTTGTTCAGACAAGTACTTCCCGATGATAAACATAATCCGGTCACCATCGACGATCTGTCCATTTTCATCCACAGCAATCAAGCGGTCGCTATCGCCATCAAAAGCTAGACCAATTTCAGCACCCACTTTTTTAACGGCTTCTTGTAGTTGTTCGAGGTGAGTTGAGCCAACACCATCATTGATATTGAGGCCGTCTGGATTTTCTCCGATTACCGTAATATCAGCATTCAAATCTAGGAAGACATCACGCGCAGAAACCGATGCAGCCCCATTGGCCGTATCAAGGACAATTTTCATGCCTTCTAAATCATTGCCAGAGTCAACTAAGAACTTTTCATACTTGCGCAGGCCTTCAGGATAGTCAACCAGGTTTCCCAGACCTTGAGCAGATGGCCGAGGAAGTTTATCCTCTGAATCATCCAAGAGTACCTCAATTTCAGCTTCACGATTATCATCCAACTTAAAACCATCACCGCCAAAGAACTTGATGCCATTGTCCTGGGCAGGATTGTGGCTGGCTGAAATCATAACGCCAGCACTAGCTTTTTCCGTCCGAACCAAGTAAGAAACACCCGGTGTGGCAAGGACACCCAGTTTATAAACTTCAATTCCAACTGACAGCAAACCAGCAATCAAAGCAGATTCTAGCATTTCTCCTGAGATACGGGTATCTCGGGCTACGAAAACACGAGGACGTTCGGTTTCGTGTTGACTGAGCACATAACCACCAAAACGGCCCAATTTAAAGGCCAATTCCGGTGTCAATTCAATATTTGCTTCTCCACGGACCCCGTCCGTTCCAAAATATTTTCCCATAAGATTTTAGTGCTTAGCACTTTCCTCCATTCTATACATTGCCTAACGAACTTTACTTCTTTGTTGTTGTCAATTTTACATCAACTTCTGATGGTTCTACGACTACCCCTTCTGGAACACCCAGTTTAACAGTTTTTGTCGTATTACTAGTGACATTGGAGATATTCAACTTGGCCGTCAGTTCACTAATCTTATTGAGGCTAGCCTGATCGCCTTGAATAACTGCCGTTGAAGTATCCAAACTATAGTTGATATTAGATAGGGAACTATCCATATCGCCGGTGAATTCGACCTTAATCGGAACCTTTTTAGTCATGGTTGAAACTTCCACAGATAAATTTGTTGTTTCAGGGCTAATGGTAGCCGCTAAAACATTACCACTAGCATCAACAGCCTGAAGATTAACCTTGCCATCGAAATCATCGGTTAGAGCCGATTCATTATCTGGTAAAGTCGCCCTGATATGGTCTATCTGGCCGATGGTTGCCTCATTACTGGTGACCTTGGCTTCATCAATATCTAAATCTGTTGATTTAACTCTATATCCCTTAGCTACCTGTTCATCAGAAATTTCCGCCTTAACTGGAAAGGTTTTTGTTTTCTTTTTCCCTATGGTAACTGTTGCCGTATTAGGCGAAATTTTAGCCGTCATGCCAGCTGGTAAATTACGAACATCCAGCTGAACCTTAGAAGTCCCCTCTTTAAGGTTGGTCAAGTCCGCTGTCACCTGAAAATTTCGAGTTGACTTATTGGTTTCCGTGGTCAAATTAACTCGGTTAGATGAACTCAGGGTAACTGTCACAGTCGAAGCATAGCCAGAAATATAATATTCGTTGCTATCATACTTAAAGTTGATTGGCACATTCTCAACGGTATCGCTAAAACTAGATGAATTGATTCCGCTAGAATTTCCTTTGTTGGTTCCATCACCGCTGATGACCGTCATAAAGATTAAGATAGCCAGAAGTAAGGAAAAGATAGCTGTACCAAACTGGCGAATCATGCGACGCTTTTGAAACCATCTTAGTCTATTATTTTTCACGCCTACGGCCTCCCCTCAACTGATTTAGGAGATTAGTCTTCTTAGGTTCTTCCTTGATCAATTTATCTCGTAGGAAGTTCTCTAGTTCCTCCCGACTCAAGTCGTGTAAAAATTCCCCCTTATAGGTCACTGAAAGACCCCCAGTTTCTTCTGAAACAACCAAGGTTAGGGAATCCGAGTTTTCCGAAAGACCAATTGCCGCCCGGTGCCTAGTCCCAAATTCCTTGGAAATCCTATCAGATTCTGAGAGAGGCAGGTAGGAACAGGCTGTCGCAATCTTGTTTCCTCGAATGATAACAGCGCCATCATGCAGGGGCGTATTAGGAATAAAAATATTAATCAAGAGCTGACTAGTTACATCAGCATCAAGAACAATTCCAGTTGCAATATACTCTTGTAGGGTCTGCGCACCCTCAATGGCAATCAAAGCTCCTATCTTGCGCGGACTCATATAGGCTACCGCCTTCATTAGGGCATCAATCAGCAGCTCATCTTCTGTCATATTATTGGTCTGGATAAAGGCCTGAGGCGTCCGACCAAATTTTTCAAGTCCTGTCCGAATTTCGGGCGCAAAGATAACAACCGCTGCGATGACTCCATAAGTGATGACCTGATTCATCAGGTAACTAACCATTGTTAAACCAATAATTTGCGCCAGAATACGCAAGAGAACAAAGAGGACAACTCCTTGTACCAGCGACATGATTTTGGTTCCTGCTAAGGCATTGATAAACTTATAGATGAGGTAGGCAACGATTAAGATATCTAAGATATTGATAATGACAGACCAGGGTGAATCAAAAATGGACCGCCAAAAGTCAGGATCTAAATTGATTAAATCGTTCATGAATTCCTCTCTTCTTATTTTTCTACTGTGAAAGTCAGCGACTTTTATTATAACATTTTTTAATCGGTTTTTCCTTATCATTCTAATATGAAACCACGCCGTACGCATGAAACAGATATTTCTGATACTGGTATGTTTTGAACTATTTTGATATTTTTCTATAGTAAAGTATCAAAAGTCTTAATTTTCTGTTGAAAGATTAGAATGATGAATGACAGAAAGCATTATTTTTCTCAAAAAATCTTTCGTGTGTCTGGCATATAATATGAGGCCATGCTCTTCATTTCAAAATATTGAAAGAGACTAGGGGACATTTTAGTCTGAACTCAAGTGTAAAGGGGGGACTCAGAAAATTAGATTCAGTAGCTGGCTTCCAGTGCAATCTTTCGTTTTCCACAAAGAGCCAAAGAAAAAGAGCAGGCTAGAATTCCTTAGTCAATAAGGCAATCAAAATCATACGGGCTAATTGACAAGATGAGGAACTCTATAGCGACAAAAGTAAAGTCAGAGTGAGGTTGCTCTTTGTCAAAATAGAGTAAATTCGATACAATAACAAAAGAATAATTCGTTAAAGAGGTAACTATATGCTTGGAGCAATTATCGTTGGAGCTATCATCGGAATGGTAGCTGCCAGTGTTACAAAGAGAAGCGATTCGATGGGGTGTTTGGCCAATATTTTTGCTGGCTTATTTGGTTCCTTCGTCGGCCAGTCACTTTTTGGTTATTGGGGTCCGTCTCTGGCTGGTATGGCCCTAATTCCATCCATAGCTGGTGCTGTTATTGTCATTGCTGTCATTTCATTTTTTATAGGTGACTAAGTTTGTTGAGCTTTTCTTTTGTTTGAGCAAATCTCGTCCAAGATTCTAAGCTGTTTCAGTCTTCTTGCTAGCCTCGCTTTCTTATTTTTAGGCGAGGCCATCTTCAATAGTTCTCTGTCTGCTCAACTATAAAAATACCAGCTCCACTAGAAACTAACTCGCTCTCTTATTTCTTAGCTCAAGGGAGACTCACGACAAGCACTAATATACCTTGTCTGCCTCCCTTACTAACACCCTTTGACTAGTAATATCGACTAGTCAAATCTCGTGTCGCTGGAAAAAATCATCCACTGGATGATTTTTTTCTGCTATAATAGTTCTTATGAAATTACAAACATTACTAGGGATAACAGCAGGGAAGTCGGCTCATTTTGTGCTCAGCAAGATGGGCCGGGGATCTACTCTGCCTGGCAAATTAGCCCTAAAATTTGACAAGGACATTTTAGATAGCATTGCCAAGGACTACGAAATCGTCGTTGTGACGGGGACCAATGGAAAAACCCTGACGACAGCTCTGACGGTTGGCATTCTCAAGGAAGCTTTCGGCGAGGTTGTAACCAATCCTAGCGGTGCCAATATGATTACTGGTATCACTTCGACCTTTCTGACCGCCAAAAAGGCCAAGTCCGGCAAGAAAATTGCGGTGCTGGAAATTGATGAGGCCAGTCTGCCTAAGATTACAGATTACATCACGCCAAGCCTCTTTGTTTTCACCAATATTTTCCGTGACCAAATGGACCGTTATGGGGAAATCTACACCACCTATCAGATGATTTTGGATGGGGCGTCCAAGGCCCCTCAGGCGACTATTTTGGCCAATGGCGACAGCCCCCTCTTTAATTCCAAGAAAGTCGTCAATCCTGTAAAATTTTACGGCTTCGATACAAAAAAAAGTCAACCTAAGCAGGCCCACTACAATACCGAAGGGATTCTTTGTCCCAAGTGTCAGCATATCCTAGAGTATCGCCTCAATACCTATGCCAATCTAGGGGACTACACCTGTCCTAATTGTGGTTTTGAGCGGCCAAAGTTGGATTATGCCTTGAGCGAGCTGACTGAAATTACCAATACAACTTCCAAGTTTATTATTGATGGTCAGGATTATAAAATCAATGTTGGCGGTCTCTACAATATCTACAATGCCCTAGCAGCCGTAGCCGTGGCTGAATTTTTCGGTGTCCAACCTCAGCAAATCAAGGCTGGTTTTGATAATAGCCGGGCCGTCTTTGGTCGACAAGAAACCTTTAAAATCGGCGACAAATCTTGTACTCTGGTCCTGATTAAAAATCCTGTTGGAGCCAGTCAGGCCTTGGACATGATTAAGTTGGCCCATTATCCATTTAGCCTGTCTGTCCTGCTTAACGCCAACTATGCTGACGGGATTGACACCAGCTGGATTTGGGATGCTAATTTTGAAAGTATCTTGGACATGGATATTCCGGAAATCAATGCTGGCGGTGTCCGCCACTCCGAAATCGCTAGACGTTTGCGGGTAACTGGCTATCCAGAAGATAAGATTACCCAGGCCGAGAGTCTCAAGGACATCATGACTCTGATTGAAAAACAAGAGGAAGAGTATGCCTATATCTTGGCCACCTACACTGCTATGCTGGAATTTAGAGAAATTCTTGCCAGCCGGCATGCTGTTGGAAAGGAGATGCACTAATGGTCTATACCTCCTTACAGTCTCCAGACAATCGAGACTATAACTATGAACTCCACCTGGCCCACCTCTACGGCAACCTGATGAATACTTACGGGGACAATGGTAATATCCTCATGCTCAAATACGTAGCAGAAAAGCTGGGAGCCAAGGTCACTGTGGATATTGTTTCCTTGGACGATGACTTTGATGACAGCTACTACGACCTAGTCTTCTTCGGTGGCGGTCAGGACTACGAGCAATCCATTGTTGCCAAAAACCTGCCTCGCATTAAGGAATCTATCGGTCGCTATATCGAGAATGACGGCGTTCTCCTAGCCATCTGCGGTGGCTTCCAACTCTTGGGACAATATTACGTCCAAGCCAACGGCCAAAAAATTGACGGTATCGGTGTCATGGGCCACTACACCCTCAACCAAGAAAATAACCGCTATATTGGCGACATCAAGATTCGCAACGATGAATTTGGCGAAACCTACTATGGCTTTGAAAACCACCAGGGTCGCACCTTCCTGGCTGACAACGAAAAGCCCCTGGGCATCTGCCTCTATGGCAATGGTAATAACAAGGAAGACCGTACCGAAGGCGTCCACTATAAGAATGTCTTTGGCTCCTACTTCCATGGCCCTATCCTATCTCGCAATGCCAATCTGGCCTACCGCCTAGTTACCACGGCTCTAAAAAATAAATACGGTCAAAACCTTAAGCTGGCCAGCTATGACGATATTCTAGCTCAGGAAGTACCTGAAGAATACGCAGATGTCAAGAGCAAGGCAGAGTTCGAAAAATAAGGCTGATTCCCTAGCTTAAATAGCAAAAAGCCCAGACTAATCTCGGGCTTTTTCTTTGTTCTATTGTTCTCAGGTTCAAGGGAAAATGGTCATGACAGACTATTATTTATCCGAGTCCAATCAAGCTCTACAAAAACTTTCACCTCTTGTGAGATGAAAGTTCGCTTATTTTACTTAAGTCATCCTCTACTGCTTCTCATTAGGCTTACTTAATCATTATTTTCATCCATTTTACGACTACCAAGCAAGGTTAAAGTAGCATAGAGAACAATGCCAACACCAAAGGCTGCTAGACCGTAACCACTTGAGTCACCAGTTTGTGGAAGAGTTGTCTGTTTTTGAACTGGGGCAGCAGGTTTTGGATCAGCAACCTCAACTGGAATTGGAGTAGTTGGTGTTTGTGGCTGAGGTTTTGGTTGAGGCTGAGGTTTTGGAGTTTCAACAGAAGTTATTGTTTTGGGAATAACTGGTTTAACAGGAATCGGATTAGCAACAGTTTCCTTGACAATATTTTTATGCCATGTCAAATTTAAAGGGTCTGGTTTAGTTGGCTCTTTAGGATCTTCAACTGGTTTAGGTGGTTGAGGAGCATCACCCGGATTTTTAGGAACCGCTACAACAGAATTAGTAGAGAACCAGATTGTAGTCGGAATATAGGGATTATTACCACTAGCTTCAAAAGTAAATTCTTTACCCTTGTAGGTCATAGCTCCTGCACCGTAAAAAGCAGTTGCTGAGCGAGGTTGACCGTCAACATTAATCGCATCCCAGCCATTCTCACCATCAGCGTCAAAGATAGCTCCATTTGACTTACGTTGATTTTCTTTATCAGAGTAGATATAATCGTCATGTAAGTCTACCGATGATCCCGGAATCTTGATAAATTCATTTTCACCAACAGAAACCTTTTCAACATGATTACCAAGATCGCTAATCCAGTGATTAAGAGAGGACAAGCTCATGATGGCCTTATTATCACTCATATCAATTTCATTATCATCCTCATCGAAAAAACGGATTCGCATGGTTACACTAACAGGTCCTTTTTCACCACCTTCTGGTACTTGCGCACCGATAAAGATTGTTTTGGTTGGATCATGGAAAAGTTCAACAATCGCAGAACCATCGGCACTTGATGAACTATTAAGCTTGTAAGTGATTACAACTTTCTTGATTTTTTTATCACCATAGCTAGATTTGGTTAAATTGCTGTAGGTCGCTGTTACAGTATCCCCCGTTTGCATCTTGAACCAAGTATCCTCAGTACCACTGTATGGGTTTTCCTCAGTTAACTTATCATTACCATAATTATCAGTGTTATAATGCTGCAAGACATCACTATTAGAAGTAACTTCCTGCATTCCTTTTTTAGTAATGTAGTTTTTGACACCTTCAAGGGAAATAACGGCTCCTGGTTCACTTTGGTAAACTAGGCCTTGAGCAGTTTCAACGCGTCCTGCAGCTGTGCCATTTTTAACCTGTTCTTGATAGTCTTGCCAAGCCTTCAATTTGGCATCATAATCTTTTTTGTCAGCTTGGTATTTCACTAAATCTTCTTGAAATTTTTTATCAAGTTCAGGCTTAGCTGCAAGAGCTCGTTGGTAGTTTTCAAGTTTAACCTTATATTGGTCGAGTTTTGCTTTTTGATTCGCCAAAGACTTTTCAATATTCTCAGCTTGTTTTTGGTTATCAGCATGAGCTGCTTCAACATTTGCCTGTTCTTGAGGGTCAGCTTCAGTTAAATTGGCAGCTGGATTAACCGTGTCTTTGTTATCTTCATTAAACTTAGAAAAATCAGCTTTAGCCGCTTCCAAATCTTGTGATGTCACTTCCGAAGTTGTCGTTGAAGTCCCATCTCCATTATCAACCTTGTTAATTTCCCTAACCGTCGGATCAGTAACTGGAGCTTCATGTTGATTGCTTGCAGCATTATTATTTCCGGCTTGAGCATCCTGTAATACCGTTTGATCCCCAGTGGCTGGTGCCGCTTGCTCTTGTGACGCAGTCGGTTGATTGGCTTGATCGTTGCTAACAACATCATCAGCAAAGGCTGTGTTGGTTGCAAAAACGGTCGCTAAAAATAAGCTACTAAAGAGCGTGTAGCTTTTGAGTTTTTTTGTTGTCATTCGATTATCCTCCCAAAGATAATTAAAAGAAAAAGTTTATTTATTCGATGAACTTCCATAACTCATTCAATACTCTCACACATTGAATCGTTACCTCATCATTAGGCATAGTAACATTAAGCAATCTATTTGTAAACTATTTTGTTCATTAAAATTATTTCAACTAAAAAATTATTGGAGCTAGCAAAAAAAGTAATCCAAAAATGAACCGCTAATGCTAAATTTACTAGAAATTATGCTTTTTTATCTTAACCTCAAAGATACCGTTGATAATGATTGATAACTCCTGAGTCGCTTCATCTGGCAGATCCCCCGCCACCTCCGACTTAGCATAAAGGTCTATACTCTTGAGCAATCTTTTTTTTACAGTTGTCTTTGTAGCATGACCACGAAACATTCTCGGAACCCTTTCCAGATATTCTGGTTTAATCAAGGCCAAAATTTTCTCATCTGCTGTCATTTTTAAGGTCCTCTTTTTTTAATCTTGATTTAATCTATCACTTTTCCCACAAAAGGGGAATCATAATCACCTGTAAGATGGCTAGTTTGTGCAAAGACCATAACCCCCCCCAAAAAAAAACAAGTAACTATTCAATACTGTAGAAGAATAACATCATAAAAAGACCTGTCTCCATATAATGAGCAGGTCTTAACGTATTTTATTTTGCCAAATCAGGTGGATTCTTCTCAGTCTTCTTTACGCTTCATGCCTCCAAGAAGTGTCAGAGTTGAGAAAGCGACGATTCCTGCACCAAATGCTGCAAGGCCATAGCTATTAGCATCACCTGTTTGTGGCAGTACTTGAGCAGTTTGTGCTCGTTGAGAAGTTGCTGTTGGAGTTTCAGTCTTAGGAGCAACTTCCTTGGTGGTCGAAGGAGCTTGTGGTTTAACTGGAGTAGCCGGTTTCTCTGGTGTTGGAGTTGTAGACTTAGGTGTTTCTGGAGTTGTTGGGTTTTCTGGAGTTGGTTTTCCAGGCTTTGGCTCTGGAGTTTTGTTATCGGCTGTTTGCTTAACGTTAGCCCTGTTAACTACTACCTTAGCAGCATCCAACTTAGGCATTACTGGTGCTACTGGCGCTTCACCTGGTTGTTGCACTGCGAATGAATTTACAGCAAACCAGATAGCTGTTGGAACTTCAGCATTATTACCTGAAGCTGAGATAGAGAATGGTTCTCCATCGTAAGTCATAGCTGCTGCACCATAGGTTGAAGAAGTTGTACGTTTTTCACCATCAGCGTTGATTTTATCCCAACCATTTTCACCATCACTATTGTGGGCTGCGCCATTGTTAACAAATTCGTTGTCATTTGGTGAGTAGATAGCACCATCAGCATTGAGTTTGATTGAAGAATCGTTGAAGGCAACAAACTTGTTATTACCAATATTGAGAACTTTTTCAACATGGTCGCCATATTGGGTTGTCCAGTGGTTAAGTGAAGCCAAGCTGATAACTGAGTTATCACCATTGATATTAATCAAGTTACCATTTTCATCGTAGAACTTAACTTGTATGTCCGCCTTGATAGCTTTAGATGGATCATCTGAAGTTTGGGCACCAATGAAGATAGTCTTGGTTGGGTCATGGTAGAGTTTTACAATAGCTGAACCATCGTTGCTGGTTGAATCAGTCAACTTGTAAGTTGTAACAACTTTACCAATCTTAGTTCCGAGATATTCAGCATTTCCAAGATTTGTATATGTTGCAGTAACAGTATCACCAACATTCATCTTGAACCATGAGTCTTCGTTAGGCGCATATGGATTTTCTGAAGTGAAATCAGAATCTGAGTACTTATCAGTATTGAATTGTTGAAGAATTTCGTCTTGAACATGCTTACCTTGAGCTTCTTTGGTAACGTATTGTTTAACACCATCAACAGAAACTACAGCATTTGGTTCATTGTTGAAGACAAGTCCCTTAGCAACTTCTGCATTTTCAGGGTTTGTCAAATCTTTAACTTTAGCTTGGTAGTCATTGTAGGCTTTAACCTTTTCATCATATGCAGCCTTAGCAGCAACATATTCTTCATTTGCCTTGTTGTAATTAGCTAATTTTTCTTTATAGTCAGCAACATCTTTTTGGTACTGAGCCAAAGTGTTTTGAATTTCTTGGGCTTGTGCCTTATTGGCAGCATCTGCTTCTTCAACTGTATCGTAAGTCTTTGTTTCACCTTGAGAGATTGTCACTGGTGGAACAACAACGTTTGATTGCGTTGTGTTAGCATCTTGTGCACCACTCTTGTCAGTATTACCCTTGTTAGTGTTGTCAGTTGATGGTGTGTTAGCTTGATTGAAGCTATTAACATCATTAACGGCTTGTGTCAGTTCAGGTGATGTAACTTCAGATGTTGTTGTTGTTTTGTTGCCTTCAGTTTGTTGATCAATAACCTTAACTTGAGGTCCTGTAGTTGAAACTTGTGAAGCCTGGTTATCAGTTGCTGTGTTAGCACTTGTGTCTGTAGCTTCATCCGCAAGTACTTGTTGACCTGCAGCTAGTGTAGTCAATACCAAACCACTAAGAAGTGAGTATTGCGTCAATTTCTTCTTTCCCATTTTGTAACCCTTCTAGATTATAAAGATTTAGCAATTGTTACAACAATATTTTTCATGTAAACGTCTTGCTATGTCAATTAGTGTAACAAAATGGTTATCAAAAATCAAACTCATACGCCCTTTAAGAATATTTTATAAAAAAATTCAATGTTTTTGTGTTTTTTATGTAATATTTGTTAATTTAAAGTAATTTTTCTTTCAAAGCAATGCTACATACCGCAAAAAGTTACGAGGCAACGATAGCTTTTGCGACTTCTTCTCGACTAATCCCTGAGAAGTAGTGACTAATATCAAGGGCCTTGAGATGCTCCAATACATCGCTGTATTCATAGTGGCTGCCAAGCAAGGCCCGCTCAACGTCGCTAACATCTAAGACGCCGAAAAAGTCCCCATAGATTTTAATCCCCTTAATAACAGAGTTCTCGACCTTAGCAAAGGTATTAATTTTTCCGGCTGTATAGCGGACATTGCGTTCGACAGTATATTCGGGGGCCTGTCCATAGGTCCAGTCCCAAGTATTAAATTGCTCCTTATAAAGTTGGTCAATTCTGGCTAAGTCTGCCTCATTGAGAACATACTCTGTCATGTCTGGATAGAGCTCCTTCATCTTGTCCAAAATCTTGTCGGAAAATTCGTCAACGCTTATCTTTTGAGGCAATTGACTGAGAATATTGGTCACTCGGGCTCGGACAGACTTGACCCCTTTAGATTCAATCTTATCCTTGCTAACCTTTAATGCCTTTGCAAGGACAGACATATCAACATTAAATAGAAGGCAACCATGGTGCATCATTCGTCCCTTATAATAGGCTTGAGCATTACCACAAATTTTCTTACCTGCAATTTCCAAATCGTTTCGCCCGGAGAACTCTGCTTTAACACCTAGATCCGCCAAGGTCTTAATAACGGGTTGAGAGAAAGTTTTGAAGTCAAAGGCTCCCTCGTCGGACTTGTTTGAAATAATGGTGTAGTTGAGATTGTTAAGATCATGATAGACGGCTCCACCTCCCGACAAGCGACGGACAACACGAATGCCATGAGCATCGGTATATTCTTTGTTAATCTCTTGAATAGCATTCTGATGTCGACCAATGATAATGGCTGGCTCATTAATCCAGAGGATAAAAAGTTCATCCTCATCAACTAACTCACGAAAGGCATAAGCTTCTAGAGCAACATTATAGGCTGGATTATGGGAATGGTTGACAATATATTTCATAGATTCTCCTTCATCATTAAAATAAACTGGGAACTTGATTTTTCAAGAAGACAAGAAGTTCTCAAAAGAAAAGAGTCCAATTTAGGAACTCTTTCCCTACTTAATAGACCTAGTCTCATTTGCGTTTTGGTGGATTATGAATGGCTTCTCCCAATACATCCGCAAAAGCTTCATAGAGAACTTCTGAGAAGGTTGGATGTCCGTGGATGGACAGCAAAAGCTCATCAACGGTTAGTTCATTCTCCATAATAGTGGACGCTTCATTAATCATTTCAGCGGCAGATGGGCCAATAATATGAACACCGAGAATTTCATGGTACTTGCTATCAGCAACAACTTTGACAAAGCCTTGGGCTTCATTTGAGGCTAGAGCCCGACCATTTCCCGTGAAGCTGGCCTTTCCGATTAGGACATTGCCATACTTCTGCCGAGCCGCCTCTTCAGTAATTCCGCACATGGCCACTTCTGGATGAGTGTAAACGGCTGCCGGTGTGTAATCAAGGTGTGCCTTGCGAACATTACCCCAAACCACATTTTCTGCTGCTACCTCACCCATCCGGTAGGCGGCATGAGCTAACATCCTTCGTCCATTAACATCGCCGGGAGCATAGATTCCTGGAACGGAAGTTTCTTGGTAGTCGTTGACTTTAATCCGGCCACGTTCTAACTCAAGATTGAGATTTTCCAAGCCATTGAGCTGAGGCACCCGACCGATTGAAAGGAGGGCCCTATCTGCGACGACTTCTTGACCATCATTGAGTTTGAGAGTCAACTGATTGTTGGCTTCCACAATTTCAGCTACTCCAGCCTGAGTCTTGATAATCATGCCCTTCTTGGTCAGAATTTTTTCCAACTCCTTGGACACTTCCTGGTCCATAGCCGGAATAATCCGATTAGCCATTTCGATAACAGTAACTTGAACACCATAGGAGGCGAAGACCAGGCCCAGTTCAATACCGACAACACCACCACCCATAACAGCCAAAGATTTTGGTAATTCTCGTAAATCAAGGATATCATCAGAAGTCATTACCAAGGATGAGTTAATACCAGGGATATTAATCCGAGAAACTTTAGAGCCTGTTGCTAGGATAATGCTATGCCCTCTAATAGTAGTTGATCCGATAGTGACGGTCTTGTCAGGATTAACGGTTCCTAGGCCGTTGAAAATGGTAACCTTATTGGCCTTGAGCAAGCCACGCACACCGCTGGTCAAGGTCTTGACTACTGAGTTCTTGAAATCAACCGTCTTATCCATATCAATGCTATAGTTGGTTGAAGCCAGATTGATACCGCGACCCGCTGCAATTTTCAGACCATCGAGAATTTCAGCATTCTTAAGGTAGGTCTTGGTTGGGATACAGCCCTTATTGAGGCAGGTTCCACCGAACTCTGACTTTTCAACAATGGCAACCTTGGCACCCAATTGGGCTCCCCTTATAGCAGCGTAATAACCAGCAGGACCACCACCGACAACAATCATGTCGTATTCATCCTCGGCTAGCTCCGGCTTGCCAGCAGCCACCTGAGTTGGTTGGTCAGACTTGGGAGCCTTTGGCACCTGCAGACCTGCTGCCTGCAAATCAGCAGATACTTGGGCCACTTCTGCCGCAGGTTCTGATGCACTAGCGGCTGCAGTTTCCACCACTTCTCCTTGGGCACCGATATAACCAATGATCTCGGTTACTGGGACCGTATCACCAGCTGGATGAACAATTTTCAGGAGAATCCCTGAGCTTTCGGCTTCCAGCTCCATATTGGTTTTGTCGGACATAATTTCCAGCAGGGTGTCCCCTTCTTGAACACTCTCTCCTTCTTGCTTTTTCCATTCTATGATTTCACCCTCGGACATATCCACACCGAGCTTGGGCATTATAATTTCTACTGCCATCTTTGAGATACCACAAGCGAAAAGAAGCGACTGAAACTAGAAAAGGTTAAAATCTTGATTTGTAAGAAATTCAACTTTTTTCTGAAGATTCCGTTGGGATTCAATCAGAAACCCCATAAGCCTGCCTTTTCGCTCTCTTCCTTTCTTTTAATCTTTTATTTTTAACCTTAGTAAGCAATTAAATTAACAATTCCATTGGATTTTCTAAAATATGCTTGAGATCAACCATAAATTTAGCCCCATTCATGCCATCAACGATCCGATGGTCAATGGTCAAACAGAGCTGCATGATTGGTCGAATGGTGATTTGACCATCAACAGCCGTCGGCGTTTGAACCGTCGCACAGACTCCCAAGATGGCTGAGTTAGGCTGATTGATAATCGGATTGAAGGACTTAGTGCCAAACATCCCTAGATTAGTGATAGAGAAGGTAGAGCCTGACATCTCAGCTGCCTTTAATTTACCAGTCTGAGCCTTTTTTATAAGCTCCTTAGATGCCACAACAAATTCCGACAGATTCATCTGATCAACACCATGAACAACAGGCACAATCAAGCCTTCATCCAGACCAACGGCTATTCCTAGATTGACAAAACGATGCAACTCGATATCTTTGGCGTCGTTGATAAGGGAAGCATTAAGGTACTCGTGTTCGGGCTTGGTCAAGGTTTTAACAACAGCTAAACCAATCAGATCTGTAAAAGTCACCTTGAGACCCGTCTTATCCATAATGGGATCGATCAATTGCTTGCGTAAGGCCATCAGATTAGTCATATCAATATCATAATTGAGAGTAAAGGTTGGTGCGGTCAGATAGGAGTTGGTCATGCCCTTGGCAATTGCCTTGCGCATAGCCGACATTGGTTTGACTTCCACACCTTCTGCCAGAGGAGCTGCTTTTGGAGCCACCTCTTCTGCTTCTTGGCTGGCCTTAGGTTGACCGACCGCCAAGATGTCTTCCTTGGTAATCTTGCCAAAGATACCACTTCCCTTAATCTGACCCAAATCAAGGCCAAAATCAAGGGCCATTTTACGAGCCAGAGGGGTAGCCTTAGGTTGAGCTGCTTGGAACTGTTCTACATCGTCCCTATGAACACGCCCCTTGGGTCCTGTTCCAGAGACTCGGCCCAAGTCAATACCTAAATCACGGGCCATTTTACGAGCTGCTGGAGTAGCACGAACCTTGCCGCCATTTCCTTGGGGTTCAGAAGTTGGTTCAGTTTGGTTGGCTGCTAGTGGTGCTGCAGTACCTTGAACGGGACTGTCAGTATTTGCTACCGTCTGTCCCTTGTTTTCTGCTGGATTTGACTTCTCCACAATGTCTTCAATGACTTCACCCTCCTCTCCGATATAACCAATGACCTCGGTAACAGGAACGGTATCGCCAGCTGGATGGACAATCTTCAACAGTATTCCTGACTCCTCAGCTTCCAGCTCCATATTGGTTTTGTCAGACATGATTTCTAGCAGGATGTCCCCTTGATTGACCCTGTCGCCTTCCTGCTTTTTCCACTCGATGATTTCGCCTTCCGACATGTCCACACCGAGCTTGGGCATAATGATTTCTACTGCCATAATATCCTCTTGAATCCCCAGTCAGCCACCAACCTACTCAGACTGATAGATGACCGAGATTTCTATCCCTTTCTAATCAAATTCTAATGATTTTCAAAGCTGTCTAATTGCCCTTGTTGGCCATTTTGATAATAGCAGCCTTGATTTTTTCAACATCCGGTAGAATAGCTTGTTCCAAAACTCTAGCGTAAGGAACCGGCACATCTTCACCGGCTAGACGGACAATAGGATGGTCAAGATAGTCGAAGGCCTCACTTTCAGTAACCATCGTGGCGATCTCTCCAACAAATCCACCTGTCTTATAAGCATCATTGACCAACATCAGCTTGCCAGTCTTCTTAACAGAGTTAATAATTAAATCCTTATCTAAGGGAATCAAGGTACGAGGATCAAGGACTTCAACAGAGATACCTTGAGCAGCCACCTCATCAGCAGCCTGCAAGACCCGCTCCAACATACGGCCATAAGAGACAATCGTCAAATCACTCCCTTCACGCTTAATGTCGCCTTTGCCCAGTGGAATATAAAAATCTGGGTCCAAATTAACCTCAGCCTTTCTACCATAAAGGGCCTTGGGTTCCATAAAGATAACAATATTATCATCCCGAATAGCAGATTTCAAGAGTCCCTTGGCCTCATTAACATCACCAGGCGCAACAACCTTAATCCCAGGAATATGAGTCAACCAGGCTTCTAGGGACTGAGAGTGCTGGGCAGCCGAACCAATACCAGAACCACTAGCAACCCGAAAAGTCACTGGGGTCTTGAGACCACCACCAAACATATAGTTATTCTTAGCTCCCTGATTGACAATAGCATCTAGGGCAATGGTCAAGAAGTCCATAAAGGTCACATCAACAATAGGACGCAAACCCGTTATAGCTGCACCAATCGCTGAACCAGCAATGGCTGCTTCAGAAATCGGTGTATCCTTGACACGCTCCGGACCAAACTCTTCAAACATGCCGACTGAGGTTCCGAAGTCGCCTCCGTAGATACCGACATCCTCTCCCATCAGGAAGATATTTTCGTCTTTTCGCATTTCTTCTGTCATGGCCAGATTGACAGCTTCCCGCAAGGCCATTTTCTTTGTTTCTGTCATAATACTTTTCCTATCTATATCTACTTGAATCCCTTAAATGTTAATACATTTAAGTTCAAAACCTACGACTGACACATTCTTGCTAAAAAACATAGTTTTTTAACCAACAAGGAGGTCGAGGATGATACTTTCGCTAAAGTGGTAGATTAGCAACAAGTACGCTTGTTGCTAATAAGGGAAATTTTGAGAGAGATTTAGTCCGGTAGACTAAATCCGCCTGAGCCTGAAAGTTCAAAAGCGAAGGGGCTCAAAATTTATCACGGGGCAAAGCCATCAACTACTAAAGTAGCGATGCCTGACGCCAATCTCTAGAGTGATTGGCTAGCCCCCTGATTAACTCGGTTACGCCAGTAAAATCGACTGGCCTAACCTCGTGTCGCAATGAAACTCCGTGAGGAGTTTGCTTGCACCCGCACTTTTTAAGAAAGTATCAAAAATATTAATTTTGATATTCACTCAGTATAAATTTGCAATGAGACTAGACATCCTAATCCGCCCAGACATCTTCAAAAGCAACCGAAAGCTCTGGTTCAGGGCTATTTTGTGCAAATTCATAAGCTGCATCAATTTCTGCCACCACTTGCTGGTGCACAGCATCCAAATCTTCTTGGGTCAAGTCAGTTTCCTTGAGAGAAAATTGGCGGAATTTAAGCAGAGGATCCTTCTGCTTCCAAGCATCCACTTCTTCCTTACTACGATATTTTCCAGCATCAGCCGTCGAATGACCAAACCAGCGATAGGATTCTACTTCAATAATGGCAGGACCATTGCCAGCTCGGACATAATCAACTACTTCCTTCATCCGCTCATAGACCGCCATCACATCATTACCATCCTCGACATAGTAGCCAGGGATACCATAGGCATCTGCCCTTGTGTAGAGGTGAGGAATGTTTGTCGCCTCGGTAATGTCCATAGAGATTCCGTAGCGATTGTTAATGATAAAGAAAATTACTGGTAACTTCCATACTGAGGCGAGATTGACCGATTCATGGAAGGAACCCTCATTTGTTGCTCCGTCACCTGAAAAAGCAACCACAACGTTCTTGGTCTTCTTATATTGTTGGGTCAAGGCGGCTCCAACAGCTAGAGCATATCCGCCACCAACAATCCCATTGGTGCCATAATTTCCTTTTTCAAAGTCGGCCAAGTGCATGGAACCACCGCGGCCTTTGGAGATACCAGTAGCTTTACCAGCTAGCTCAGCCATCATCTTATTCAGATCCATATCCTTAGCGATGGATTGACCGTGACCCCGGTGATTAGAGAAAATGATATCATCGTAGGTCAACGGAGCTATAGCTCCGACACTAGCCGCCTCTTCACCAACGGAAAAGTGGGTCATCCCTTGAACGAAACCACGACGAACCAACTTGTTGATTCGCAGATCAAACTCACGGATTCTTTCCATCTTTAGATATAAATCTATATATTGGTCTTTAGATAAAGTTGCCATAATAACCTCCTAATTTTTCTTATTACGCTCTTATTCTACTCGAATAATTCACAAACTTCAAACATCTGAATCGTAGTTTTACCAAGGAAGTAAAGGATTACATGAGCATTTTTTCACAATTTTTTTGTGCCTCTTCTTATTATCCTTCCAACCAAACTAGGCAATGCCTCTATGCTCTGCCTTTGTCAATCATTAAGAGCTGAATTGGCAGATTACCTGAAATAAGCGAGATGCCCTCTCCTTACCTTGTAGTCATTAAACACCCAAGTCAGTATTTCTAAGCTCTGCTTTCAGCAATCGCTAAGCGGCATAGAAAAATCCTTGTCGGAATGGGGCTCCGGCAAGGATTGTGGTAAAAGTCTATTCATTTTTTCATTTGAGGTCGGTCAGTAAAACGGCCTGCTCCCAATAAAAATATTTTATTATTGTAAATTTTCTAAAGCTTGGTTAACTGCTTCCCAGTCCTCCATCAGTTCCTCCTGCTGCTGACTCAGCTGGTCCAAGTCGGCTTGGAAATCCACCAATTCTTGGGTGTCATTGGTCTGGGTCATGGCCTGAGACACTTGATTCTCTTTTTGCTCCAGTTTTTCAAGCTCTTCTTCAATCTGCTCAATCCGCCGGGTCAGCTTGCGGGCCTCTTTTTGATTGGCCTTTTGTGCCTGATAATTATCGGCAGAGCTGGAAGAGACTGGCTGGTCCTGCCTAGCCTGTCCTGTTTGCTCCTTGGTCAACTGTTCCAGAGCTTCTTCCTCAGCTTTTTTCTCTAGGTAATAGTCATAGTCACCTAAGTAGAGCTTGGAGCCATTTTCTGAAATTTCCAGAACCTTGGTCGCCACTCGATTGATAAAGTAACGGTCATGGCTGACAAATAGGAGAGTTCCATCAAAGTCAATCAGGGCATTTTCCAAGACTTCCTTACTGTCAATGTCTAGGTGATTGGTTGGCTCGTCCAAAATCAGGAAATTATTATTCTCCATAGAGAGCTTGGCCAGAAGCAGACGAGCCCGCTCTCCACCTGAGAGCATGGCGACAGACTTCTTGACATCATCACCCGAGAAGAGAAAGGCCCCCAGACGGTTGCGGATTTCCACTTCCGGCGTGGTCGAGAAATCATTCCAGAGCTCATCCAGAACTGTGTTGGTTCTTGTCAGATTGGATTGACCTTGGTCATAGTAGCCCACCTCGACATTAGCCCCGTAATGACTCTCTCCCTCGATAAAGGGGATCTGGCCAATAATGGACTTGACAAGGGTTGATTTCCCAATGCCATTGGGACCAACGATAGCAATGGCATCAAATTTACGGATATCCAAATCAATTGGTTGCGAGAGAATCTGGCTATCATAGCCTATGGCCGCCTCGGATACCGTTAGGACCACGTTGCCGGAAGGCTTGTCAGCGTGGAAAGTCATGTTGGCCGACTTGGCTTGAGCTTGGGGCTTATCCAGTCGCTCAATTTTCTCCAGCTGCTTACGACGGGCCTGAGCCCGTTTGGTTGTTGAAGCTCGGACAATATTTCTTTGAACAAAATCTTCCAGCTTGGCAATTTCCTTGGCCTGCTTTTCAAAGGCCTTTTCTTGGCTAGCCAATTTCTTCGCCTTGGCATCCATAAAATGGGAATAATTGCCCACATAGCAATCCAGGGAATGCGGGGTCAAATCGTAGGTCACCGTCGCCACCTTATCCAAGAAATAGCGGTCGTGGCTGACGATAATCAGGGCCCCTTGATAATTGGCCAGATAATTCTCCAACCAGGCAATGGTCTCAATATCCAGATGGTTGGTCGGTTCGTCCAAAACCAGCAATTCCGGCTTCTCCAGAAGCATCTTGGCCAAGGCTAGACGAGTATTTTGACCGCCAGAGAGGTCTGAAATCGGCGTCTGCCAAGTCGTCTCATCAAACTGGAAACCATTGAGGATGGCCTTAATATCAGCTTCATAAGTGAAGCCACCTTGGGCTCGAAAATCCTCGGAGAGGCGATCATAGTCTTGCATGAGCTTGTCCAGCTCTGCTCCCGACAGGTCACCCATTTTCATTTCCATAGCTCGCAGGGTCTGCTCCTGCTGACGCAGGTCCTGGAAGACCCGCAACATGCCATCATAGATGGTATCTTGGGATTCAAAACGGCTATCTTGGGCCAGATAGGAGAGACTGAGATCCTTCTTGGTGTTGATTTGCCCTGAGCTTGGAGCCTCTTCACCCACCAAAATTTTCAGCAGGGTAGACTTGCCAGCCCCATTGCGACCTACCAGAGCAATCCGGTCTCGCTCATCAACCTGAATAGTAATATTATCAAAGAGGACATCCCCCGAAAAAGAGCATTCAATTTTATTTCCCTGTAAAATAATCATAAAAGTATTATAGCAAAATTCCCACCTCTGGGCACTCCTGCTGGTGATCTGAATCGTAAAATATAAACTTCCATAACGGCCAAGCCTTGAAATAATCGAGTGTTCAAAAAAAGCAACCCAATATAGAGTTTCTCAATTGATTTTTACCCTGGGATCTGCCCCAGAATGGTCTGATGACGATAAACCAGATAGACTCCCACTCCCACAATCAGGAGAAAAAGCAGGAGTTTGACCAAGCCCTTGATAAAGCGTAGCACTAAGGTCAAGACCATGGACACAATCAACCAAGTCAGAGCTGTATGGCCGAAGAAACCTTACAAACCGGCCAAACTATTGTGGCTTAGGTTAATCAGCCAGTTGGGCAGGTGGACAGCATGGTCCCAGCCCAGGGCTAATTTATTGGAGATAGCTGAGCCAGCCAGACGTAACCAGACAAAAACCCCACTATTGAAAAACAGTAAGAAAGCTTGTTCTGGATAACGATGGGCCCAGCCTTTAAACATGGCAATCATATGTCCCCCTAATTGGCATAAAGTTTTTGCAAGGCAGCAATATCAGTCGCCTGGATACTGTAGTAAGAACCAGCCGATTGCATAACAGAAGCCTGACTATCATCGTGATCCAAACCCATGGCGTGACCCAATTCGTGCTCTGCCGTATTGACAATTCGCTCCTGGCTGTAACCATAGGCATCATTGAGCAGGTAGTAAGAATTGAGATAGACATCTGCATGGGTAATCCGATTGGTTAAAGATTCCGTCGTTGTCTTGGTTTCGCCCGCTGCCTGACTGGAGCTGTCGGATTGATCGGTCAAAATAATATTGGCAGAGTCCTTATTTGATACAAGATTCAGGCTAAAGGCCCCCGTATTATTCCAGGCCGTGATAGCTTCCTGATAGGCTGAAACAAAGGTCGAATCCGTGGAAGCAATATAAACCGTTGCCGAGTTGGTCTCCCAACGTGCTCCTTGACCCTGGTGGTCAGAGGCAGCATCAGTCGCTATCTTTTTAAGATTTTGCTTGAGATTAGCCTGGGGTGAAAATTGGCTAGTTACATTGGTTAAGCCCGTCCGCACGGTCTGAGCAAATGGAGACTGACTGTGATTGGCGTACCAAGCCAGGGCAAAAATAACTAGAGCGAAAATGGCCAGAGTCCTGATAAAACCCCAGAAAAAATGCCAAACAAAACTGAGAATTGCCCTAGGAATAGCCCATAATAGTTTGAAAAAACTTCTCATAATCTCTCCCTCCAATCCTTTTCTAGTGACCCCAAGTATAACAAGCAAAAGCCAAAAATACAACTTTCAAGCTAGCTGTTACTCAGTTGTTAAAGGGCTGATAAGCTTAAGATAAACGCTCTTCTTCAACGTAATCTAGGGGTAACCAACGTAAAAAGGCCTCTAATTGTTTTTCCCAATAATACCATTCATGCCGGCCTGGTGAACTAGAGTAGGTCACATCTAGGCCCTGCTCCTTAAAGTCAGCAATGGCTTCCTCGTTGAGTGAAAAGAGAGAATCTTCCTGACCACACCAGGCGAAAAACTTGGTCTTTTTATCATGTTTAGCCACCATGGAGCTCAGTTGATACTTATCAATATCAGCAGCATCCAGGTCACCAAAGACCCCTTGCCAGTAGGCTAAATTGGCATCAACATTATCCCTAAGATTAGCCAGGTCCAGCTTAAGAGCACCAGAGAAAGAACCGGCATAGCCGTATTGATTGGTCAAAAGGGCAATCTTATAGGCCCCATAACCTCCCATGGAAAGGCCAGCAATATAGGTCTTCTCCCGCTTGCTGGTCATATTAGGGAAAAAGCGTCGCATAACCTGAGGAAGCTCCTTGGCAAGGGCATCGAAATAATTGAGACCATAGGTCGTGTTGGTGTACCAGGCCAGGTCGCTAGATGGCATGACAACAATCAGATTGGTGTGTCGCAAAAGTCGCTCAATGCTGGTACGCTTCTGCCAAGAATTTTGGTTGCCACCCATGCCATGCAAGAGATAGAGAACAGGGACATCCTTGCTATCTGCTTCTGCCTGGGTCAGCTCAAAACTATCTGGATAGATGACATTGACCTGCCGTTCATATCCTAGAACCTTTGAATGATATTCGATTTGAAAAAATGCCATAAAATTCTCCTATCTATGATAAAGAGGCGGGACAGGCCCAACCTCCTCTTGTTTAATAACTGTGCTAAAATCAGAAAGAACCTAAGCGCTTAACGTACTTCCATAATCACTGGCAAGATAGCTGGACGACGTTTGGTTTGGTCAAAGAGAAACTTGCCCAATTCGTCACGAACAGAGCCCTTGAGTTCGCCCCAGTCGAAGCCTTCGGTTGCCAGATAATCCGCCACAGTCTTGTTGACCAGGTCGGCACTTTCACGCAGAATGTCCCGACTCTTGCGCACATAAACAAATCCACGAGTATGGACCTTGGCTTTGGAGACAATGGTCTTTTTCTTCTTGTTAACCGTGATAACCACAATAAAGATACCGTCTTCGGAAAGAATCTTGCGATCCCGCAGGACAATGTTGCCCACATCGCCAATGGCATTACCGTCAATCATCACATCGCTAGCTGGTACACCACCTTCATGCATGAAGCCTTGGTCACCTAAAAGCATGATGTCACCCTGCTTCATGATATAGATGTTTTCTGGCAACATGCCAATTTCTTCTGCCAGGTCTGCATGGGCCTGAAGTTCTCGGTACTCCCCTTGAATCGGGAAGAGGTATTTAGGTCGCAGGATATTCATCAAAAGCTGCAGTTCACGACCATTAGCATGACCAGACACTCGTAAGTTCTGCGTGATCAGCTTAACAGAGCCCCCAGCCTTGTAAATCATATTTTCCACACGAGCGACAACGGCTTCCTTGGCAACGCTAGGCGTGGTCACGATATAGACCAAATCGCCATCCTTGATTTCCACATAGCGGTGACGTCCGATAGACATCTTCCGCAGGCCCTCGATAGGTTCCCCCATCCGACCAGCTTCTAGGATAATCAGCTCGTGGTCCTCGTACTTGTTCATGTCCTTAGGTTTGACAATCAGCTTTTCATCAGCAATGCTAAGTTTCTTCAAACGAATGGCTGTCCGGACAATATTTTCCACGTCAAATCCCGTCAGGACAACGCGACGGCCGTATTCAGCGGCCGCATCAAAGACCTGTTGAATTCGGGACAGGTTGCTGGCCACAGCAGCGACAATAATCCGCCCCTGGGCATCTGAAATGACATCATCCATTTCTTCGCCGACTTCTGCCTCACTGGCTACTTGAACCTTGCTGTCCGCATTAGCTGAGTCTGCCAAAAGAGCTAGGACACCTTCTTGACCAATTTCCGCTAGACGAGCGTAATCGGTTTGGTAACCAGGACTAGCCGCTTGGTCAAACTTGAAATCGCCGGTGTAAACAATATTACCTTGGTCAGTTCTCAAGACAATTCCCAAGCTTTCAGGAATGGAGTGGGTTGTGCTAAAGAAGGAAACGATCGCGTCCTTGAATTCAATTTCTGTTTGGGCATCAACCACGTGGAAGTTATTGAATTTCTTAACTTGTGAGTTATTCTTAACCACCAACTTAGCCAATTCGATGGTCAATTCAGACCCAAAGACTGGCACCCGCACATCCTGCAAAAGATAAGGCAGGGCACCGATAGCGTCAGCGTGACCGTGAGTCAGGAAAACACCCTGTACTCGGTCCCGATTTTCAATCAAATAGTCCATGTTGGGGATGACCACATCAACCCCCAGCTGCTCATTTTCTGGGTACTTGAGCCCAGCATCCAAAACAAAGATGGACTCATTAATCTCCGCCAGGTAGAGGTTCTTCCCGTTTTCACGCACCCCACCCAGGGCAATAATTTTAATATCACTCATGGTGACAAAACTCCTTACTAAGCCCGATACTCGAGCCTTATCAGCTCTCTTATCTGGCTATCGCTATATTTTATTTTTACCGATGACCAAGCTGTCATCTTTTACTCAATGAAAATCAGAAGTTACCGAGGGGAGAAACATCTGTTAGTAAAAACTGTCGTTTAACTAACAGAACGTCAGCAACTATGGTTGGCTGACTAGTTTCTTCACTAAGCTCATAAGGTCTGGGAGACCTTTTGAGGTGCAGAATGGGGAAAGCTCTGCTTTCTTCAATAAGTACGGCAAAGTGAGTTAACGACGGATCTTTTGATTTTCGAAGAGTATTATTTTTACCAACGGTCCTTAGCCGCCCTAATTTCCAAGACTGGCCTAGCTAAGTCGAATTACAGTCCTTTACATTATAGCATAATTGAGGCCATTCTGCTGGTAACTAAGCTATGCGAAAATCACTATTGAATTTGCTACTAAATGATATTATAAAGCGGGTAATTAAGATAGAAATTCCGTTCACGACTTATTTGGCTATTTCACGACATTGGATGTTATCGTTTTCATTTTGTGCTACTATGACTATGTCAGATATATCAGACAGTTTTATTTTATGAATTTTGAAACCTACTCGAGTATAAAAATAGCTATTCTTATCAATTAACTCAAAATTCATAGAGTAACTAATTTTTTTATAAAAAGTGGAGGATTTACTATGAAAACACAATCAATTGAAAATTTGAGCCTATGAATGATGAAAGCCTATCCCAAGTTAACGGTGGATTCTGGGGTTCACTTTTCGCTGGATTTGCTCAAGCCTACGACGGTGGGGTGACCTTAGATTAATTAAACGGACGTGTAATAAGGCATCCAAGCAGACCCTGTTCTCCCTATGGAACTGGTGGAACCCCAAATAGCTGTAATCCCTAAATGAATTGGTTTTGCCTTTTGAAAATTCTTTTCCTCAACCACTCAACAAGAGACAAATTAATTATGAAAGTATTATATAAAGGAAAATCAGCACAGGTCTGGAAAGTTAGTCAAAATGGGTCCCAACCCGATTGGGTTCTCTCTGCCTTCAAGAAGAAGCAACTAATCTGGAAAGATGATAAAAAGCTTCAAATTATGGTTCCTAGTCTTTTCCCACATTGGTCAAAAAATGACCATTACTGGGGTTATGAAATCTACGCTATCGCTTATGTCGGAGATATCATTGACCTGACTAATGAAAGAATTATCAGCTCTCAGAAATTTAAAAAAGATTACATTCTGTTAGATAAAAAAGAAACAAAATAAGTCAGCTTTACCTTTCATGTCAAATCAATTAATACTCTGTTTGGCTTAAACCAATGCTCTGATTTTCTTAAAATATTGCTGGATATGTACCAATTTAATACTCATTATCGGATAAGGCACAAAGGTGAATAAAAACTCTTTTTCAAAATAAAAGGCTCTCATACTCAAGAAACCGGTTATCAGAGTGTGAGAGCTTTTTTATGTCGTAATTCTTATTGAGTTCTTTTAAATCGTCTGAAGCCAAGTTCCGTTAGAATCAAGGCTAGGCTCAAAACACTTGAAACAACCAGATAGTTGAACCAGACATTACTAGGATCAATAAAGGGAGGCTCGCGCAGAATGCCGTAATTTCCACCCGTCAGCTGATTAACACCTAGCAAGAAGAGGTCCAGGACAAATGTATAGACCACTATCTTGGTCAGGCTGAGATTGTCCTTTTTAAAATAATTGAGCAGATAAATCAAGCCATTGGTAAAGAGAGCAAAGTGACCAAGCAGGAAGGAAATTCCCGTGATGTGAGGAAAACTGTATGGGTCCATCACCGGATATCCCAGAGCAAAAATTGCCCCGCTGAAGCCCATCAGACCGATGTATTGCTTGAAGCGCCAGCGGTCTGGCAAAAAGACTAGACCAAACATGGCAATTCGGCAATGATAGAGGGGCAGGCTGTAGTCCAAAGGAATTCGACAAAGCAAATACCAGCCATAGAGGGCGACCAGCTGAACCAGTTGAAGCCCTTTGAAGAAGCGAACATAAGCAGGCCGGTCATGGTAGAGAGCAGTCGACCAGGCCAGGACGACCAGACCCAGGAGAATCATCGCATACCAGAAAGAAGATATGGTCGGCACTTGCGTCTGTTGGGTTGTAAAAAAATGTTGCCAAAATTCTGTCACGCTAGCTTTCTCCTCTATCACCACTATTCTTCTAGGGCTTGGGCAACCTTATCCAAGTGCATGGAATTAGACCCCTTGAGCAAAATTTGGTCGTTAGGCCCTAGCAATTGCTTGACCTGCTTGACCATATCCTCAAACTGATCTTCCTGATCGGTTTTCTTAAAATAATAGACCTTGCCCAGAGGGAACATCTGGCTGGCTAATTGCGCCAGACCAGCAATATCCTCCCCGTAGCAAATCAGATAGTCCAAATCCTCTGGATTAATGGCCATAATCATATTATTGTGTAGCTGAACCGAATCCGCTCCCAACTCCTTCATATCAGCCAAGAGGGCAATCTTCTTGCCGCCCTCATTGGCTGGAATAGTCAGGAAGGTTTCCAAAATCAGCTTCATAGCCGTCGGATTGGCATTGTAAACATCTGCCAAAATATCGGCACCATTGCTGGCCTTCTTCCACTCGGTGCGGTTCTTGGTCAATTCTAAATGCTTCAAGGCCGAGCGAATGTCCTCATCGGCCACGCCCTCAAGCTGGCCAACATAGGCTGCCAACATAGCGTTGGTGGCATTGTACTTGCCAGTCACGGGGAGCTCAATCAAACCATCCATAAAATTGACCGCAAAGCTCAAACTATCCTTGCGCTCAACCAGCTCAGTCAAGAAAATGTCTTGGTCAGGGCCAAAGCGGACTACCTTTTGATTTTCAGGCAAATAGGCATTAATAATCTTATCCGCCGGAGCAATCAGGGTACCATCTTTAGCCATGCCATTAACAATCTGCATCTTACCTTGGGCAATTTTTTCACGACTACCGAAAAATTCTAGATGGGCCTCGCCAATCAGAGTCAGGACACCAATCTTGGGTTGGGCAATCCTAGACAGAAGATCAATATCACCAAGGTGGTCTTGCCCCATCTCAAGGACAATCTTCTGAGTATCATCTGGCATGTGGAGGGCCGTATAAGGCAGGCCAATCTCATTGTTATAGTTGCCCTGGGTCTTGTAGGTCTTATAGCTAGTGGCCAAGACATCGTGAATCATATCCTTGGTCGTGGTCTTACCATTGGAGCCCGTCACTGCACTCACATCTACACCCATTTTCTCCAGATAGTATTCGGCCAGGGTTTGAAAGGCAGTCAAGGGATCCTTGACCAGGATGTAGGGCACATCATCCAGCTCAATGCGAGAAAAGGTAGCCACAGCCCCATTTTCAAAGGCAGTTGGAATAAATTCGTGACCGTCACGTGTCCCCTTGAGGGGCAAAAAGAGGTCGCCAGAACTAATCTTGCGACTGTCAAATTCAATAGCATGAATGGGGAAATCCTCAAACTTGGAAATATCATTGAGGGCTCCCACCACTCCAGCAATTTCATGTAAGCTTAATTTCATTAGTCTTCCTTATTTTTTACAGTATCAAAATCTTTCTTGAAAAATTATACCATAAATGCCAGGACCAAAGTAGGCTGGACCAATAAAAGTAATTTAACAAAGTAATTCAGAAAAATACGAACAATCGTCATGAAATTCTCTGAAAACCTAGGAAAACTCCTGAAAAGGTGCTAAACTAGGGCCGTATTCAAAATACAGAGTAAGTGATTTGCGTCAAGTGTATGTGAATGGGATGTTGTCACATAAGGAAGCAAAGCGCGGTAAATCACTGCATCCGCTGTTTTTAATCGCCACCTCTGAGCTTGGTTCAATAGGCCCAGTTCTAGAGGCAACATTTCAAACAGCTCCACTAACTTTAGTAGTAGCTGAGCTTACCCACAAACCTTTGAAGAAGGGCGGCTGTCTTGTGTCAATCCATTTAGACACAGGACAACCGGCAAACTGCAATTAATCCAAGAGCTCCCGCTCCCACGGATGATTCCCCTGTTCTTGCAAGTGGAAACAGCTTGGTGACAGCTTGAAAGGAGCTTTTTATGTTTTCTAAACCCTTTTTTCCAAAACTCTCAACCAAACAATTGGTTAGCCTAGCCATGCTTATGGCTCTGTCGGTTGTGGTCAGCAAGTTCTCCATCCCCATCATACCTAATCAGCTGGTCTTTAGTCTGACCTTCATCGCCTCGGCCATGATTGGGGCTATCGGCGGACCTGCCTACGGCTTTGTTGCCCTAGCCCTGATTGATCTGATTGATAGCATGACGGGCGGGACAGCCAATTTCATTATCTGGTGGACCCTGATGGAGGCTGTCCAAGGCGCCCTCTACGGTTTCTTCTTTTATGGAAAATCGCTGAGCTGGACCTCAAAAACGGACTGGGCCTATGTCAGCCTAGCCACTCTGGTCATTATGATTTTTGGAACCTTCATCTTCACGCCCCTCTTAACTCAAATCTATTTCAAAGTTCCCATTGCTGCCCAATTTATCGCAGGCCGTTGGTTGAAAATCTTTGAAATTCCAGTTCGAGTTATCCTCACCATGCTGGTCCTGACCCAGCTTCAAAGACTGAGAGATTGGCGCCAATTAACCGGAATCAAAAAATGAGGAAGTGGGATAGTCTTTCAACGGCAAAGTCGTCAAAGCCCCTCAATCCTACATATATCAAACATCCTCGCCATCAGGCGGGGATTTTTCTCACTAAAAAAACTTCACCAAGAGTGATGAAGTTTTTATAAGCTAGTCTTCTTCTGCTACCAATCTTTCCTTGGAATGATTCTTCCACCAGGATGATAGGATTGAACCTGAAATATTGTGCCAGATAGAGAAGATTGTGGAAGGAATAGCTGCTTGTGGCGCAAAGTACTTGATGGCTAAGGTTGCCCCCAAGCTGGAATCCTGCATCCCAACTTCAAAGGTAATGGCCTTTTGTTGCGGTTCTCTGAGCTTAAGCAATTTTGAAAAGGCAAAACCAAGACTATAGCCACAGAGATTATGGAGCATAACGACTGGAATAACTAAGGCTGTCGCAGCCGTAAAGATATTGGCATGGTTGGCTGAGACAACCGCGCCAATAATCAAGAGGATAGCAACTTGAGAAATCAGAGGCATCAATTTAATGATACCATCAATCTTATGCCGCAAAAGCATATGGATAACAACCCCTAAAATAATTGGCACGACAACAATTTGTAAGGTTGACAAGAAGAGCTTGCTGGCAGGAACAGCAATAAATTGACCAGCTAAGACAGACAAGAGCGTTGGCAACATGAGTGGCGCCAAGAGGGTCGAAAGGACTTCGATGGAAACATCAAGGGCTACATCTCCACCAGCCAAGAAGGCCATGACACTAGAGGAAGTCCCACTAGGACAAGAACCAACCAAGATGACCCCTGCTGCTGTTGCTCCCTTGAGCTGGAAAATCAAGCAGAGCAACCAAGCCAAACCTGGCATGATGATATAGTGGGCTACGGTCCCCAAAATGACTGGAATTGGTCGCTTAGAAATTCGGACAAAGTCTTCAGTCGTCAAGGTTAAGCCCATTCCGAAGAGGATGATACCTAAAAGATAAGAGGTATTAGGGATAACCCAAGTGCTAGTGTGGGGCAAAGCATAGTTAAGGGCTGCCCAAATGATGACAATCAGCGTAAACCATTTACTGAGCCAAGAAGAAAAATTTACTACTTTCTGCATAAGAACCTCCTATAAAAATAGAACACTTTTATTGTACTCCTATTTATTGCAATTTTCAAAATATTTTTTAAATTTATTTTCGCAAATTTTCCATTTTAAGCAGAAAATACTTTGAAAAGTCCCGAAAATCAGGCTTATCTTCCACACCGGCCCATAAAAAAAGCGAAGCCTAGGCTCCGCTTTTTTCGTCTATAACAAATGACTTTCTCGCTTGTCGAACATTTCCTGAGCTAAGCCAGCCAACTCGCTAATCAAATCCTTGTAGGACAAGCCCATATTTTCCCAAAGGAGAGGATACATAGACCATTGGGTGAAACCTGGCATGGTATTGAGCTCGTTGAGGAAAATCTCACCGTCTTCTGTCAGGAAGAAGTCACAACGGGAGAGGCCACAACCACCGATAGCTCGGAAGGCCGTCTCAGCATAGCCCCGCATCTTATCCATAACTTCCTCAGGCACCTTGGCCGGAATATCCATGCTAATCTTGTTGTCAATATACTTGGCTTCGTAATCGTAGAAGGCCACATCCTTGACGACTTCACCGGGCTGGGTTGTTTTAACTTGGCTATTGCCCAGGATACCGACTTCAATTTCTCTGGCCACGACACCTTGCTCAATTAAAATCCAACTATCGTATTTGAGGGCTAAATCAAGGGCATCAGCCAATTCTCCATCGTTGTCAGCCTTAGAAATCCCAACAGATGAGCCCATATTGGCTGGCTTCACAAAGACAGGGTAGGTCAACTTTTGATTGGCTCTAGCGATGGCTTCTGACTGGGCTTGACCTTCCATATAGGTTACATAGGCCACTTGAGGGACACCTGCGGATTCAAGTACATGCTTGGTCGTAATCTTGTCCATAGCCACGCTAGAGGAGAGGACATTGGTCCCCACGTAAGGCAGGCGGAGAACTTCTAAGAAACCTTGAATGGAGCCATCTTCCCCCATCGGCCCGTGGAGAACCGGAAAGACGATAGCATTTTCTTGGTAAATATCGCTGGGCTTGATAGCCTGGCTAGGGACCACAGTCTCATTGGTCATGAGCTTTTCGTCTTGACTAGGCTGGCTGGTAAATTCCTGAGTCTTGATAAAGTCACCGGATTTGGTGATAAAGTAGGTCTTGACACTAAACTTATCATAGTCAACAGCCCGCATGACACTCTCAGCCGACAGGACCGAAACCTCATGCTCAGCCGAGCGACCACCATACAATAAAATCAAAGTTTTCTTAGACATGATTTCTCTTTTCTAGCAAATTATTCGCCCCTTATTATAGCATAAATCGCCGGATGATTGGAGGTGGCAGGTAAAGGGATAAACCTAGATTTCAAGTGGCCAGCAAGAGAGACGGCGGTCAGGAGGTGGAGGTCGCTAATCTCAGATAACATAAAAAGCCTCAGCACTAGTACTGCTGGGGCTTTTCCGTTATCCCATGTATTGGGAAATACTATTTCATCGCAAGATTATTATAGCAAATTTGGGAAAAAAGTCAAAGTTTGGGCAAGCAAATGTGAACTCACAAGTATCTCTTAAAAAACTCCACTGTGGCTTGCCAGGACTTGACGCTATCAGCCAACACCCCTTTCCATGCCAACTTCTTATATCGGCTATTGGGTTGGTAGGCAAGGGTCAGCATGTGTCCACTACTTTTTAAAATTAGCTTTTTTAGCTTATAGGCAGAAGTCCCTCTTCGCTTCCACCGCTCCTCAATCTTTTCAATAGACTCATAGGTTGGCCAGATTTCATCCTTCTCAGCACCTATGAGAAAGAGGTGACCTTGAATTTTTTCAACTGGAATATAACTATCAGTCTGATAATGGATTTGAGGCCTCCTCAGTAATTTACTCATGATAAAATCCTTGAAAGAAAATTTTGTATAAGGTAATTCCTTTCCCCTATAAGTCCAAGAAGAATGGCCCGAGTTCCGATACCCTTTCATGCCTTCTAGGACAGCACAAGATGGTGAATTAACAACAAGGCATTTTAGTTCTGGGAAAAACGAGACCGCTAGTAAGGCTAATTCGGCACCTTTAGAACGCCCATAAATTCCAATCCTTTCCCCATCAACTTGAGGCAAACAAGCTAGATAAGATAGAGCTTTCTCGATGGAATCTAGGTCAATTCTATCTAAATCTTTAGGAAGCCCCTCTAACCCAAAATAAGCCACAGCCATAGTGACAAAGCCACGACTGGCCAGTATTTGTGCAATATTTTGAGCCTTTTCAATCCTTCCATCACTACCACTCAAAACGATGATGGCTGGAAGATTTTTAGCCCTTTCTGGATAAAAGAGCCGAGCCTGAGCCTTAGAAAAATGCAACTCCTCATGTCTAATCTGAGGGGTTTGGTAATAACGTTTAAATCGAGCTTTCTCCAAGGCTTCCTCATTTTTAAGTAGCTCTACCTGAATCTCAAAGCTATCCCTCAGAGGAATATCAGACAAGTTGGACTGCAAGCTCATCCGTTTATTTTCTGTAGGCTTGCTATTAAAAAATAGCCCCATCTCAACCTGACCCTGATAAGAGCCTGTTTGACAGTAAGTTTTATTGACCGAAATCTGTCCCAGTTCATCTGCGGTGTAAATTCCTTGAGACTGCCAAGGCACAGTTGCCTCCAAATCCATAGGAGCATTGATATTATAATAATCAACTAAGGTCATCCGAACAAGATAGGTCACGTTGGCTTCAAGTCCACTTATCTGAATATCAAAAAGGCTATCGGCTAGATTATCCTGACTTACTAAATGAATCCTCATCTGACCACCCCTGGGTATTTTTTCCTGGCTAGCTCTTCCAAAACTGCCTCTACATCAGTCATTAAGTGAGCAAGATTAGTTAAAAAGTTCTTGGAATAGGCCTGCAATACCTCTTCCAACTGAGTAGCAAGAAAGTCATGTTGCTTCTGGTGCCAACCAATAACCTCCTGCCCCGACTGGGTTAAGTGGAGGTGATAAGAACTCTTCTTTAGTTGGGAAATTTCTTTTTTCAGATAACCCTTTTTTACTAGTTTATTAACCAACTGGGTCACGGCACTACGAGAAACCTGCTCTTTTTGAGCCAGCTGAGAAAGATTCATCCGATTATTCTTAGACAAGGCAAGCAGGAGATGAACTTCTGCCACAGTTAGGTTATGATTGGGAATCCTATGTTGCTCTTGCTCCAGCTTTTGATAGCTAGCAAGAAAGCTTTGAAGTTTTTGACTAAAGTCTAATAGTTGGTCTACCATTCTTACTCGCCCTCTTTTTATTAGTTAAGTTACTTAATAAAAATATCAAAAATAAAATAGCTTGTCAATTTTCTCTTGACATAAAAAAGTAGACAGTGTAAACTATTCACAAATCAAAAAGTAATCACTGTCTACTTTTTTTGAACATTTATATCAAATAACTAGAAAGGAAGGCCATGAAAAGAGATACGGAAAAACTCAAGCAGAAATTGATTGCGACTGGTGTAGCCGAGATTGAGAAAAAGGGGATTAATCAGCTGTCCATTCGGACGGTGGCTCAAAAGTGTGGGGTCAGCCACGGTGCTCCCTACCGCCACTTTGGTAGCAAGGAAGGCTACCTCCAGGTCCTACTGGCCGAAATTTCAGAAAGACTTGCCCAAGCACTCAAGGTCAATATTAATCAGGAGGATTCGGCCCACCAGCAACTACAAGTGATGGGGGCTAATTTCTTCAATTTTGCTCAGGACTATCCTAATTTTTTTGAAATCCTATTAATCAAGTACCCCCTTGGTTATCTGGAGACTAGACAAAATCAGATTGACTTCGATTGCGAGCTGCCAGATTTTCAGACCTTTAAGGCCATGGTTCAAAGCTTGAAAGCTCAAGAAAATTTGGACCTGCCTGAGAGTGAGCTTATTATTCATCTCTGGTCTTACATTGCTGGACTAGCAATTCTAGGTCAAAGTCAAGGGGGAGAAACTATTGATTCCTCAACTATTAAAAGCAATATCGCTAATATGCTAGACATTTATATCAAAGGAGCCAAAGCATGAATATTTTAATCATTACCGCCCATCCTAAAGAAGCAAGCCTTAATGGAGAGATTCTTAAACGTATCCAAGCTAATCTGCCAAAATCTCACAGCATTAAGCTGCTAAACCTCTACCAAGAAAATTTCGACCCTGTCCTTCGCTATGAACAAAGACGAGACATGAAGGATGACCCCAGTACGGAAAACTATCGTCAACTGATCACATGGGCCGACCAGCTCATCTTTATCTTCCCGATTTGGTGGGGTGGTATGCCAGCCATTCTTAAGGGCTTTATTGACCGTGTCTTTGCAGCAGGCTTCGCATACTCCTACAAGGGAATTACTCCAGTCGCTCACCTCAAAGGGAAAAAAGCCTGGATTATCACGACTCACGATACACCAGCCATCTTCGCGAAACTCTTTGTACAGGACTATGGCCGTATTCTCAAAAAACAGGTCTTGGGTATGTGCGGTATTAAGCCAACAAAACTAACTTCCATCCCTTATGTTCGGGGAACCTCTGATAGTAAAATTAAAAAGCAACTGGATAAAATCAGCCAGTTGGCTCAAAAAATTTAAGCATCAAAAACTCGGACTGCCTTAACAATCCGAGTTTCTTCTTACAATTCTGTCCGATTTTCGATAGCTCGAAGCAGGGTGACTTCGTCAGCATATTCGATATCGCTGCCGACAGCCAGACCACGCGCTAAGCGGGTCACCTTGATACCAGCGGGTTTGAGGACTCGAGAGATATACATGGAGGTTGCTTCCCCGTCTGCCGTAGCATTGGTTGCCACGATGACCTCGTTAATTTCGCTATCCATAAGCCGATTGATAAGAGACTTGAGGTTAATATCGTCAGGTCCCACCCCATTCATAGGCGAAATAAGACCGTGGAGAACATGGTAGAGACCGTGATACTCCTGAATTTTCTCCATGGCTGTCACGTCCTTGCTCTCCTCAACAACTAAGAGAACAGATTTATCCCTGGTTTCATCGGTACAGATGGCACATGGGTCTTCGTCGGTTAAATTACCACAGACCGAGCAATAGGTCAGCTCTCGCTTAGCAGCCAAGAGATTTTTGGCGAAGTCATTGACATCTTCATCAGACATACCGATGGTATAGAAGGCCAGCCGAGTCGCCGTCTTGGTCCCGATTCCAGGCAGTTTAGAAAAACTATCTATCAATTTTGCAATAGGGGTTGGATAAAGCACTTCTCTCTCCTTTTCGTAATTAAAAGGGTCTGGAAATTCTTTCCAGCCCTTCTATTATAGCTTTTATTTACTTTAATGGCCACCACCATACATGGATTGATAGAGATTTAAAATATCACGGGCGATGTATTGGTGAGCCTTGGTATCTGAGTTACCAGCATGAGGATACATAACTGCTACGGCTACCTTAGTACCATCATTGGCTGTCGCATAGGCAACAACATTGAGATTAACGGTCGTAACACTATTGCCACTAGCTGTCGTTGCAAAAGTTTCAGCTGTACCAGTCTTACCAGAGATAGAAATGGAAGAACTTTGCATACCCTTACCAGTCGCATAGCTATCTGAGCTATTAACTACCGCATAGAAACCTTGTTGAATCAAGCTCATTTGGTCGTCAGAGATATTAACCTTGTTGAGGACATTGGTATCAATGGCCTTGATTTGGTCGCCCAGACCACCATCGGCATTGTTGCCGTAAATACCTTGAACCAGGTGGGGTGCAATCCGATTGCCACCGTTAGCAACTGTCGCTGCATATTGAGCCAGCTGCATTGGTGTATAGCTATCGAACTGACCGAAGGCTTCGGTTAGGACATTACCTGGCTTATAATCATCAGTCGTATAACCTGCTGATTCATTGGGTAAGTCAATACCTGTCTTGGTTCCCATACCATATTCTGCATAGGTATTTCGCAAATTTTTCATGGTTTCATCAACACCTGTATCAGTCAAGGTCATACCTGGGTAATACTCTTGTCCCATCATCTTTAAAGCAACCTGAACCATGTAGGTATTAGAGGAATATTCCAAGGCCTGAGTAGCCGTAATTGAGCGGCTGCCTTGGTCGGTAAACCAAGACTTAATAGCATTTGATCCATTGACACTGATGGTCTGGTCAGTCAGGACCTGATTGCCAGAAATAGCACCCGTTTCCCAACCAGCCGTCAGAGTTGCCCCCTTGACAACAGATCCTGGGACGAAGACATTGGTAACATTGCCCAAGGCATCTGAAGACAGTTGACCGGTATCCGTATCATGGTTGAGACCAGCCATGGCCAAGACAGCACCCGTATCAGCATTAAGAGCGACTGCATAAACCCCTTCTGAATTAGCTGCCGTTCCTGATGATACTTCTGAACCATAATATTGGTTGAGGATGCCTTCAACACCATTTTGAAAACCAAGGTCAATGGTCAGTTTCAGATTGTTTCCCTTACTTCCCTTAGAAGTTTGCTTGTTTTTGACAACATTCCCATCGTTATCTACGCTGATTTTAGTTGTTGTCCGTGTACCTTGAAGAACATCTTCATATTGTTTTTGCAGATAAGAGGTCCCTACGCGGTCATTGAGAGAATACCCCTTAGCCAAGTATTCCTTGGCAGTTTCCTCCGGTAGACCTGTCTTTTCGCTGGAGAGGGTTCCGATGATGTCAGACAGGGATGACGAAGAGGTCGTTACCTCTTGATTCCAGTCTGTCCCAATACTGATACCATGCAATTTCGACTTATTAGCCGTGATATAGGCAATTTGGTCATCAGTCAAATCTCCCGTCGTCAAATTCACTGTACTAAAATTTGAAGCACCGTTCATTTGATTGAAGATGTAAACTTTCTTTAAGGTCTCATCAGAATAATCAATCTTATTTTTAGGTACTGCCTTAACAGCATTCTTATAAATTTCAGACTCAGTCAGATTATTACCATAATTATCGAACTTTTTCTTGTCAGGTAACTTCTCTACAATCGCTTGATAGTGCTTCTTATCAGCCAAATAATAATCTCGTTTTTGCCTGTCAGATACCTTAGTCTCGGTTAGATTAACCATTTTTGATAAGTCATTAGCATTCTTAAGAATATCCGCCGCTGTAGCCTTGTTACTTCGCGTATAAGTTACGACAGTCTTTTTTTCATTATCAACCAGAGCCTGTCCCGTAGCATCATAAATTTGTCCCCGCTCTGAAGACTGTTTAACGGTGTAGGTTGTCTGCTTGTTCAATTTACCTAAGTAAAAAGAGTGGTGACTGATCTGCATATAAGCCAAGCGGCCGATTAAAACCGCCAGCAGGGTCAGCACTAAGGCAAAAATGATATAGAGCCGACTGGTCAGACTAGACAGAAAACCTGTCCGTCTCCTCAGCTTTTTTCGTGTTGTCCTTGCTAAAGCCTTAGTATCACCCTTCTTCTCAGATTTTTCTTTTGCTTTTTTTCCTTTTTTAAACGGATTCTTCAGGTCCATAGTCTCCTCATTTCGATAAAGTCTAACGGTATTATTCTATCACAAATCAGGTAAAAAAACTTGACTTCTTAGATGGGAATTTAAAAAATTCGGTTATCAAGAAACATGATAAAAGTTTGACTAAAAGCAATGAAAAGGCCTCCAGAAAAGCCGACAAAAATTTCTATTCCTTAAAAACAAAAGGCGTCTCCCCCTTAGTAAGACAAGACTAATAGCCATAAGTTATAAAAAATTGAAATCAGCCAAAAGGTTGCAAAAAAGATACTAGTAAATCAAAATGTCTTGTACTCTCGCTTCGTCTCTAAGATTACTATTCCTTAGGTTCACTCTATCAAATCATTATTTCAAATTAAGAGACCAATTTTTACTACTTCTAACGCTTCCTTATCCGAATTGAGTATACCTGTACTCTTTAAAATTAGAAAGGGCAACCAGAACTAAAAACTATAGTTAAACAAGCACATGTACCTAGAATACTTCTTCAATTGAACCCGCCCTAAAGACTGTGTAAAAAGAAAAAACAGGCTTGAAGTCCACTACTTCATCACCTGTTTTCCTATTTCTACTTCGCCTTCCGCGGGCTTTCTCCTCTCAAATCTTTATTTTAAGTTGAGAGGCTAATCTTTACCAGTGGCAAAGATTACTTTCCAAGGTAATATTCGCTCGTAACGTTAAGGTTTTCATCAAATTCGAATACCAATGGTGGGAAGTTAGGGATTTCAACGCCCATGATTTCATCATCACCCAAGTGTTTGATATGTTTTACAAGGGCACGGATTGAGTTCCCGTGTGCACCGATGAAGACATTTTTACCATCCTTAAGGGCTGGAGCAATTTTATCTTCCCAGAATGGAAGGGCACGTTCCAAGGTAACTTTCAAGTTTTCTGCATCTGGAATAACTGAATCATCAAGTGATGCGTAACGACGGTCAGTGTGAGCTGAGTATTCGTCATCCTTAGCCATAGCTGGTGGCAATACATCGTAAGAACGGCGCCAGATGTGAACTTGATCGTCACCCCATTTTTCAGCAGCTTCTGCCTTGTTTTGACCAGTCAAACCGCCGTAGTGACGTTCATTCAAACGCCATGATTTTTCAACTGGAACCCAAAGTTGATCCGCAGCTTCAAGAGCAAGATTAGTGGTCTTGATAGCACGTTTCAAAACAGATGTGAAAGCAAGGTCAAATTCGATACCAGCTTCTTTAATCAAGTTACCTGCATCAATTGCTTGCTGTGTTCCTTTTTCTGAAAGGTCAACATCTGCCCAACCAGTGAAAAGGTTAGCTTTGTTCCATTCTGACTCACCGTGGCGAGCGAAAACCAATTTTACCATTAGTAATTCTCCTTTTAAAATATAGCCCCGAGGGTTAAATTTGGTTACGGCATTACGCCATTACTCCTATATTTTACAAGAAAATACCTAAAAAAGCTAGTCTTAGCTCAGATAAAAGTCTTAACTCAAGCAAGCTTAGTAGAATTTTTTAAGTAAAACACGAATATTGTAAATAATTTTTATAAAATGATTCGTTTAAACTTGTCTTTGGTAGAACGAAATAGTAGAATGTAGGTAATTTAAAAACCGTTTACTTAAGGAGGATACGATGGTTTCAACAGCAACACATATCGGCAACTTTTCCTTTGATAATTGCCTGATGAATGCAGCAGGGGTCTACTGCATGACCAAGGAAGAATTAGCAGAAATCGAAAAGTCTGCAGCTGGTTCTTTTGTCACTAAAACCGGAACCTTGGAAGCACGCCCTGGTAATCCAGAACCTCGTTACGCTGATACTCGGCTGGGTTCCATTAACTCTATGGGCCTGCCCAACAAGGGCTTCCACTACTATCTAGACTATGTCATCGAACTCCAGAAAGAGCCTAGCAGCAAAAACCACTTCCTATCTCTAGTCGGCATGAGTCAAGAAGAGACCCACACCATCCTCAAGGCTGTTCAAGACAGCGACTACCAGGGCTTGGTTGAGCTCAATCTCTCCTGCCCAAATGTACCAGGCAAGCCACAGATTGCCTATGATTTTGAAACAACCGACAAGATTTTGAGCGAGGTTTTCAGCTACTTCACCAAACCACTGGGAATTAAGCTCCCCCCTTATTTCGACATCGTTCACTTCGACCAAGCTGCTGCGATTTTCAATAAATACCCGCCGACCTTTGTCAACTGTATCAATTCAGTTGGTAATGGATTGGTTATTGATGATGAGACTGTGGTCATCAAACCCAAGAATGGTTTCGGTGGTATTGGAGGTGACTATGTCAAACCGACTGCTCTGGCTAATGTCCATGCCTTCTATCAACGCCTCAATCCTTCTATCCAAATTATCGGAACTGGTGGCGTGAAATCCGGTCGTGATGCCTTTGAGCATATTCTTTGCGGAGCCAGCATGGTCCAAATCGGAACCGCTCTCCACCAAGAAGGCCCTAAGGCCTTTGAACGCATCACTAAGGAACTCCAAGCTATTATGGTAGAAAAAGGCTACCAAAGCCTAGAAGACTTCCGTGGCAAAGTCAATTATCTCAATTAAAAAACAAAACATCAGAAAAAAGCTTGGGGTTCCAAGCTTTTTTCTATGAACTGACGAAGTAACTAGCCTATCCCCAATGAAAATCAAAAATTGCAAGAGGCAAAAACTTCAACCACTAAAAAGGCAGAAGGGGGGAACAAAAATTGTGATTTCGTCAAATCAATTTACCTCACTCTCCCATTTTAAGGTTTAAGGGAGACTTACGACAAGTACTAGTGTACCTGTCTACCTCCCTTACTATCTCTTTTTGGCTAGTATTATCGACGAGTCAAAAAGAGTGTCACAGGAAGTCTAGTCTATTCAAACTATCTTCGCTTTCTCGTTTCTAGGCTCAGGATTCAAGGTACACACTGCACCTTTTTATTTCTCACCCCTGCACAGTTAATTAGGATAGAGAAGGTCTTTATTTCAGGTCAAATCATCGAAGTCATCATCTTCATCATCACCATCCATCTCCCTATCGAAAGCTTCTTTTTCCTTATCGGTCATTTCCTTGGGCTTGAAAACCTTGAACATATAGCCAAAGATGAGAAATTTCGTAATCGTGAAAATCAACAGGATGAGAAGAATAATTAAAAATGTAGTTTTTGTCATCGTTCTACTTTTCTAAAAAGAGGCCAGGACAAGTCCCGGCCTCTTTTGTATTAAGAAATCGTTCTTATTTAACAGCGTCTTTAAGAGCTTTACCAGCTTTGAATGCTGGAACTTTTGAAGCTGCGATTTTGATTTCAGCACCTGTTTGTGGGTTACGACCTTTACGAGCTGCACGTTCGCGAACTTCGAAGTTACCGAAACCAATCAATTGAACTTTTTCACCTTTTGAAAGGAATCCTTCAATTGATGAGAAGACTGCATCAACTGCTGCAGCTGAATCCTTTTTAGTCAATTCTGTTGCTTCAGCAACTTTTGCGATCAAATCTTGTTTATTAGCCATTTAACTAATCCTCCAAATATTATTAAGCCATCAAGTCGAAACTAACGGCTTTAACAAAGACTATCATATCTGATTTTCCCACTTTGGTCAAGTATAAAACGTTAGTTTAAGCCATATTTAGCCAATTAAAGGGGATTTTTTAGTAGAAATCAGGGAGAAATTGAAAAAAGTAAACAAAAACTCCAAAACTGTTGAAAATCTTGGAGATAGGGGGATTTAAGCTCTCTTAGTCGATTAAGCTTCTGAAGAGAACTTATTTTTTCTTATAGACATCGAAGGTTATTTTATCATTGATTAGGTCAAAATCTGTCGCCTTGGCAAAGAGGCCCGCCTTATTGTCCATCTTCGGAAGGTTGAGGATAACTGCTTCTTTCTTACTGTCGACTTCCACAAAACTAGGGAGCTTATAATTACTAGCGATAAATTTCAAGACATCAGATACTGGCAAGGAAAGAGTTCCTGCTGAAACCGAATCGACATTGAGCTGGACACTACCATCACCCAGAACAACCGGTGTGAAATAAACGTAGAGAGGAACCTGATAACCCAAGACTGAGTAGGTTCCCTCAAACATAACATTTTTTGAGGTAGCCTTGAAGCTATAGGTATTGTTCTTAGTCTGATACTGCTTGAGATAGGCCTCAACTGTATCATTGAGCTGGTCACGGGAACTCTTGAAGGTTCCCACCTTGACATCAGATTCTGAGACCTTTTGACTCACATGAGTGTCAGAGCCTTGGAAGGTTCCAATTCGCAGGGCGACCGTTCCGATGAAGGCGATATTTAGAGCTAAAAGAACTAGGAAGCCCCACTTCCAGAAGTTAAATTTACCAGTCTTTTTTTGTTGCATTTATTTTCTCCAAAACGGCATTGGCCATGATTTGATAACCAGTATTATTGGGATGGAAATGATCCTTTTCAAAGAGGACATCATTCTTCTTATTAGACGTGTCAGAGGTGTCTCCCGACTCGGCGACACCTTCCTTGCCATCAATTCCTTTATAGAGGCGGTCATTGATTTCGACAAAGTAGACCTTGTCATACTCGTCAGCAACGGCCTTGGTTCCCTTATTCCAGTTGTCAACAATATCTTGCATCTGGGTCATATCGGGGAAATTTAGATAGAAAGGATTGTAGATACCTAAAATATAGATAGACATGTCCTTGTTGTCTTTGCGAGCGAGGGCAATAATCTTTCGCAGACGCTGCTGATATTCCTCAGAAGGCTTGGTGAAACTATCAACTGTCAGATTGGCTAAATTCTTGCGCAGGACAGCCATGACATCGTTACCTCCGACAGTCAAAGTCAATAAATCCGCTTTTTTCAAATCATCCTGCAAATCAGTTTTTTCCTTCATCCGAGTCAAAATTTGCTGGCTGGTATTGCCGGCCACCCCATAATTTTTAGCAGTCACCCGATAGTGATAATCAGACTCAACCTGTCTTGACAGGATGGGCACAAAACCACCTTGATTGGTCGTATCGCCAACCCCCTGAGTCAGAGAATCACCCAGAGCTACATATTTAAAAGCAGAAATTTTGCTCCGATACTTGAGGTCAGACACCGTCAAATGACTGTCAGCCCTCGGTAAAGCCAAATTAATCAGAAAAGCAAAGACCAGTAGACAACCAACAAAGAAAGCAGGAACGATAAAAAACCGTTTAAGCCACTTATTCATACCGCACCATTACTGCAAAGGCACCTTCGCCTGTGTGGGTCTGAATAATGGAGCCGGTCTCTAAGACAGAGATATGCTCACCAGCAACTAGGACTTCTAGCTTATTCTTCATGGTATTGGCCCAGTCAGGAGTTCCCGAATAGGAAATGCCGATTTCAGCAACCTGATACCCTTTGGCATGGTCAATAAAACTATCTAGCCATTTGACAAAGGTCTTTTGACCACGCCCCTTGGCCACAGGATTGAGGGTAGAATCCTTGAGTTCCATCACCACTCGGATATTGAGCAAGGAAGAAATCATCCCTGATACTCGGCCGATACGGCCACCCTTCACCAGATTTTCCAAGGTAGAAACCCCGATAAAGAGTTCAGATTTTTGCCGCACTTCTTCTATCTTAGCCAAGATGTCATCCAGACTAGCACCTTGTTCCGCTAGAATAGCAGCCTGAACAACTTGATGCTTCATGGACTGGTCGGTAAAGGTGGAATCAATAACCGTCACATCAGCCCCAGCAATGGTCGCTCCTTGACGAGCAGCTTCCACCGTTCCTGAAAGACTGCTGGTGATATGAATGGAGACAATCTTATCCGCGCCCTCTTTAATTAGGCTTTCATAGACTTCCGCAAAGACACCAACTGGAGGTTGACTGGTTTTAGGCAATTCCTTGCTCTGACGCATAAGATTAAGGAATTTGCCCTCTTCCTTCAAATCATTATCATTATATATAACCCCATCAATCATGACCGATAAGGGAACAACGGTAATTCCCAAGCTCTCCACTAGTTCTGGTTCGATGGTAATTGAGGAATCCGTTACAATTTTAATTTTAGACATTGCTATTTCCTACTTCATTCTTTCTAATAAAACACTTTCATTATATCAAAATTCTGAGTATTTTTGGGGGCTTCTGCCCAAATTCGGACTCAAGACCGAACTGGGTTCTTTAAAAAGCACTCTCTATTTTTAAAGAACGGACTCGCACAGATCACAGATCATCCCTAACTCTAAAGTCGGCTCCGCCGTTCAGGCTTCCTCCATTAAGAGATTTAAAAAGTTCGTTCTAGCTCTAACGAGCCTGCAGCTCTTATTCTTCATTTCGCAAAACAAAACTAACAGCCCTCATCTCTGCTCCACAATCACTATGGACCAGTTGGAAAGATAGTTTTCACTACTGCATCAACTGCTCTAAACTTGGTTTCATTAAATGGGCTCGTCAGATTAAGAAAGCTAAAAAGCCCTTATTAGAAATATAATCCTAACGAGGGCCATATAGTTGCTATGTTTATGAATTAGTATCTGCCAGGCGACTGAGATTAAAACGTATGAAGACGATGGACATGACCAGAGTAACTAGAAAAAGAATGGCAATTAGGAGCTGACTCTGACCAAGGACCAGCCAGCTGGCAGCGAAACCAAACAGGATAGGAAGAAACATGCCCAGAGCCAGATGACTGGTGAATTTATGGCTTTCCTTATTGAAGCGCTGACAGCCAAATATTCCTAGGGTGACAAGAAAGACACCCAAGTAGGCCATGAGGACTGCAAAGCTATTTTCCACTTCCTGATTAGCCAAGTAGGCTAGAGAAACATTGAGGAAACTAATGCCAAAGAAAATCGGATAATGCCAATAAATCAAGGCATTGACCTCCTTATCGTCTGTTTCAATGTCCAGCATGTAGTCAATCTCGACAATATAAACCATGAAGAGACTGGCGATGACCGTAAAGACTAGAAAGGAAAGGGGACTGAGGTCCCCAGCGGAAAAATAATCAGCGATGCCAATAATGGCTTCACCAAAGGTAATGATAACTAGAAGGGAAAGTCTTTCAGCCAGATGGGGAAAGCTAGTCAGATTAGCTGCTTCATCAGCTACCTGAGTTCTCCGACCGGTTATCAGCCCCGGTAAAATCCAAGTTCCTAAAACACTAATAACAGCGACAGTCAAGCCGAGGTTTAAGGGCAGAAAAAGTGAAATCAAGAGGCCTAAAGAACGCAGGCCCAAGATATAGAAGAAACGCTTGATAAGACTCCTATCCACCAAATCAGTCGACCGATAGTATTCTAGGGCATATTGACCTAGAAGCACCAGAGAAATCAGGGTAAAAGGCAGATAAAAATAAATAAAGCTCTCCCGACTACCATAATTTCCAGTCACAGATGTCAGAGAAATCAATAAGAGGCTCATCTGGGCAAACATGAAGGCTATATTGGTCAAGGAATTTTTACCAAAGCGATTGGTAAAGACGGTCTGAATCATCCAGGAATTAATCATGATAATCATACCGACAGCAAAGGCCAGAAAATTAGACCAAGATAAGCCACCATGGTGAATATGATGAATCAAAGATGTCATCTTGCTGATGCCATAAACATAGACCAAGTCATAAAAAAGCTCGGTCAATTCGACTTTTTTGTGCTTAATGAGTGTTGCCACTACTTGCCTCCTTTTCTTGCCCTTATTTTAGCAGAAAAAACAAGGCCCTTCAACGAAGACGGCCTTGTAGAACACTTGACAAACTCGCTAACTAGCTGATTGAAAGAATAATTCCCACAATCAAAGCAAAGAGCAGGGCACCTAAAGTCAAAGACAAAGAAATGACTAAGGCAAGAATCTTCCTTCCCTTAGCGAGAATAAAGGCCCAAATCAAAAGTCCGATATTAATCAGAAGCAAGATTAAACTCAGCCAAGCTTGAACAAAGATTAGCCAGAAACCTAGCCAGAGGAGAATATAACTGAACATGGTCAGGGTGAGCCGACGGGACTCCCGCCTCACCTCTGCTAAATTACTGCCTGCCATAGGAATCTGCCACCTGTTTGACACTTTGAGCCTTCCACGGAATACCTAGCCAAAAACGACTGGTCCGAAATATTGTCCTCTTACCGCTCCTATCAGTAACAAACAAACGATGCATGAGTAGGCCTGACTTAAATTGGATGGATTGAATCTCCTCGTTAGGGATAAAGGTGTAGTCCTCCTTGATTAGTTTATTGGTTGCCTTGCTACGTTTAATGAGAAGCAGGCCGTTTTGCTCAAAAGACAGATTGTAGTAGTCCCGAGCAAACATGGTTAAATAAGAAATCATAGCTGCAGTATTACCGGGCCCTAAAAAGACTGTCAGATTAAGACTATTGGGATTGAAACCCAATTCAGCCTTAGCTTGATTAATGGTGTTTAAATCATAGACCTTAAATTTCATTTCCTAAGCTCTCCTTTTCCTTAAAATCTACTTAATTGTATCAAAGAAAATTTGAAGAATCAAGCTAATTTAAACTTCTATTGGTTTTGATAGGCATCCTTAAATTTTCTGACACCTTTCATTGTTTTAGACAAAAAATTTTAAAGGCAGTATTTCGTTCGACATTAAGCAGACTATCATCTATAAAGCCCTTGAAATCGGGAAGTTAATAGGTATTGGTCACATTTAAGAACTTTGTAACAAACTAGACATGGTTTTTTAATTTTCTAACCTTTTAGCTCAAATGCCATCAAGCGAAAAAAGAATTTTTTGCTTTATTTAACAAGGATTTTCGCCTAGCAATATTTTGTCTTATTTAGCTGTAGATGACCTTTCAGCACCCGATAGCTTATTGCTTATTCTAAAAACTGTGATAGAATATTTTACTGTTAAAATAAAAATATATTTAGATAGGATCTACTATGCAGAAGAACACATTCAGCAAACGCAAAACTAAATTCGCCGGTCTCTGTGGAGCCATCCTTGCAACAACTACGATTGCCATGGGTGTTGGTGCAACTGTTCATGCCGATGAAGCAAGTGCTACATCAGCAACAGATACAGCTGCTCAGACAAGCAAGACTGCTGATACCAAGCAAGATCAACCTACCTTTGAAAATACACCTGTTGATACAAGTGCTCAAAATCAAGATACAGCCCTAACAAGTCCAGCGGCTTCTCTTACTGCCACTGCTGACCAACCAGCTCAAACAAACCAAGCTCAACAAGCAGCACCAAGTCAAGCTACGACTAGTGCAACTCCTGTTCAAGATGCAGCACAAACAGCTAGCCAACCTGCTACTGTTGCTGGCGGCAGTCAAAATGGGCAAGCCGAGCAAGGCCAAACAGCTGATAAACCAAAATCTGCAACTACAACCCAGCCTGCTCCAGCCGTGACGACTAAGCCAGAAGATACAACTGAATACGGTAGCGTTGACTTTGACAAGACGCTAACTAGCACTGCTAAGACCGCTCCTGTTACCGATGTCAATTATGATGGTTCTCAGGATGTCTACATCACTATCGATGACCCAAGCCAAGCTTATACACCAAATGCTGACAACATTGCCAAATATTTAAACGAATACTTGACCCAATTGCGTCAAATCAATGGTATCAATGTTCCCGTTCCAGATGCTAACGACTTGATGAAGAACTGGGCACAAAGCCGTGCTGATGAAGAGGCCCAAGAGTCTGATAGCATTGACCATGAGACTAAATTAGCCTATCCTTCTGGCGTACAAATTTATTCCGAAGATGGCCATGAAGATTCCCTTAGCACTATTACACCAACTAAAGATGGTAAAAACTTGGGGTCTGACCAAGCAACAGCCTATTACCTGGCCCTCAACTGGTTTGCCGACTACTTCAATATTGCGGGTAGCAAAGATGATGCTAACGGCTTGAAGTCATTCGGTCACGCTATTTCTATCCTCTCTAACAGCGGTGATGGTATGTCCCTCGGCATTGCCAATGGTACTGGTAAGGAAACTGGCGGCTTCTATGCTATGCTGGAAATTGGTAGCAATTCCAATGTCAAGAATGAAGATGGTTTCGCTTCCACAACTAAGGACGCTAACGGCAACTGGATTTTGACTTACAATGGTAATCCCGTTAAGTTCTTGCCTAAGACAACCTTCCACTATGTGACCAAAGACTATGTGACCAAAGATCCTAATGCTAAAAGTTCCGACAAGAGCGAACAAGCCAATGACCCAGCTGCTGGAAATTCTGGTAATGGGGCAGCCGGCAATGGTCAAGATGCTACTCCTGTAGCTCCTCAAACTGCTGAAATGGAAAACATGGGAGCTGGCATGGGCAGCGCTTCTGCTACCGCTAGCAAGAACGACAAGAATCTGCCATCTACAGGTGATTCCGCTCAAACAGCTGTAACAGCTATCGGTGCTGTAATGGTTATGGCCGGACTTGGACTTGCTGCTAAACGCAAAATCAAAGAGCAAGACTAATCGTCTTAGATTACTCATATCGGACTAGTCTAGAAAACGCCCTCGGCCAAAAGCCAGGGTGTTTTTAAGTGAGGCTGTATATTCAAGATTTCTAGCCCAGACAATTGCTTCTCCCTTTGGCATGATGAATGCGATGGGGTGCATACACTTCTATTTAAGAGCAGTAGCTTTAACCACTATCTTGAAATTTGTATATAGGACTTTAGCCATTCTCCTAAAACTTGCAATATCAGTCAACTATGGTAGAATATAAATAGAAAAGGGCCTTGCTACCAACAAGACCCAAAGTAAAGCCGTTTAACGGTGGTTACATCACAGTTATTTTTATTTAACCGTCATGCAGTCCAAAGCGATGACGGTCATTTTTTGCTATTTTTGAAGATTTGGTAACAGAGACCTACTAAGGCTATGGTAAACATAGCGAAACCTAGAATAGTCTCTACCACTTCAAAAGCAGTCAAGAAGTTACCTCCCTTCTGTTAGATTTTGATGAATACCGCATAGGCATCACCTCACTTTCAGAAAAGAACGTAACTACCGTCTTCACTTCTTTACAAGGATATTATAACACATTATTAGTTATAATACTAACGATAGTTTGCTATTCTCACAAAATGACCTTCTATTCTTTCAGGAATAGAAGGCTATTTTTTTACAGATAAAGATTAGTCCATCATGCCGGCCTGAAGCTGATACATGCGGTGGTAGGTGCCCTGCTTGGCTAGGAGTTCTTCGTGAGTTCCAGATTCAATGATTCGTCCCTTGTTCAGGACGTAAATGCAGTTGGCATCCTGGATGGTTGAGAGGCGGTGGGCGATAGCAATGGTGGTCCGCCCTTGCCGCATCTTTTTGAGGGAGTTTTGGATAACATCCTCGGTTTCCGAGTCAATATTGGCCGTAGCTTCATCCAAAATCAGAACCTTGGGCTTACTGGCAACCGTTCTGGCAAAAGCTAGGAGTTGCCGTTGGCCAGTCGAATAGGTCGAACCTCTTTCAGTAACTGGTTCATCATAACCCTGGGGCAGTTTCTCAATAAAGTCAGCGGCATTAACAAACTCTGCTGCTGCCCGAACTTCCTGATCAGAGATATCCTGATACATGCGGATGTTGGAGCTAATAGTCCCGTGATAGAGGAAGGGGTCTTGGAGAACCAGACCGACCGAACGACGAAGCTCGGCTTGCGAATAATCTCTGATATCATGGCCATCCAGGAAAACCTGACCCGAGCCAAATTCGTAAAAACGCATGAAAACATTGATAATGGAGGACTTGCCCGAACCAGTCGGACCGACAAAGGCGATGGTTTGGCCCTTCTTGACGCTAAAGCTGATATTATCCAAAATCTGCCGTTTGCCATCATAGGAAAAGCTGACATTTTTGAATTCGATATTGCCCTGGGTAACCTGGAGGTCCTGAATGGCCTGCTGGGGCTCGTAGTCCTGGCGGTCAATCAATTTAAAGACCCGTCCTGCTGAAACCATGGAGGTTTGAAGGGTCGAGAAGTTTTGCGTGACCGAAATCAGAGGGTCAAAGAGGCGGTTGATATACTGGATAAAGGCATACATGAGTCCTGCCGTGATGCCAAAGGTCTTCCAAGTCAGGCCAAAGTAGGCCATGAGGACGGCATAGCCCAGCAATTTAAGCAGGGACATGGCCGGTCTTAGAAAGACAGAATCCAGCAGAACCGAACGGTTAGCATAGGCCAGATGACTCTGATTGATGGTATCAAATTCTTTTTTGAGTCGCTCTTCCTGACGAAAGGCCTGGATGACCCGAATCCCTTCAATGGACTCAGACAACTTGGTATTGATGTCACTGAGTCGGGCCCTAGTTGCTTCAATCACTGTCATTGATTTCTTGCGGTAGAGATCAACTAAAATAAAGATAAAAGGCAGAAAGAGGACCACCAAGATAGTCAGACGCAGGTCCAGAACTATCATGGTATAAAGGGTGGTGGCAAAGATAAAGATTGCTGAGATGAAGCTAGATAGGATACCTGTAAACATCTGGCTGATGGCCTCGGTATCATTGGTCAGGCGAGAAACAATGGAGCCCGCAGGGGTCTGGTCAAAATAAGCCATGCCCAGACTTTGGATATTGTCAAAAGCATCCTGCCGAATATTGCGGACAATTGAATAGGCCACCTTGGCAAAGAGGTAATTCCCTACATAGGAAAAAATCATCTGGAGGATGTAAAGCAGGAAGTAACCAGCCAAAATGGTCAAGGCCAGTTGACTAAGGTGCTGGATATAGTGATCGATAAAATAACGGGCCACCAGGGGGATGACCGTCTGCACCACCGAGGTCAAGAGCAGGAAGGCTAGTGCCAGAGAGGTCAGCCATTTATAGGTTTTAAGATAGGCCAGCAGGCGTTTAAAAACCTGCCATTGGCCCATGAGTTGGGACTCATTCTCCATGGTCTCCTCCTTCCATTTCTAATTGTTGAGAGGCATAGGTTCTGGCGTACCAGCCACCTTGGGCCAACAAGTCTTCATGACGCCCCCGCTCAATAATCCGACCATCCTGCATGACCAAAATTAAATCACTGTGGACCACGGCACTGAGGCGGTGGGCGGTAATCATGGTAGTCTTGCCTTGACATGTCTCCTTGAGGTGCTCAATAATGGCATTTTCAGTCTTGGCATCAACAGCCGAGAGGGAGTCGTCCAGAATCAGAATTTCTGGATCCATAATCATAGCTCGAGCCATGGCAATCCGCTGCTTTTGACCTCCTGAGAGGGACACACCCTTCTCGCCAATCAGGGTCTCAAAGCCATCTGGCATGGCCACGATGTCATCATAAACCTGGGCCAGCTTGGCCGCTTGCTGGACTTGGTCCAAGGTCAAATCGGGATTTGAAAATCGAATATTTTCCAAGATAGACATAGCAAAAAGGAATTGGTCCTGAGGAACATAGCCCATAAGACTGCGGAGGTCAGAGATCTTGTAGTCCTTGATATTATGGCCATTGAGGCTAATGGAACCGTCCTGCACATCGTATTCCCGCAGGAGCAATTTCAATAGTGTGGTCTTGCCCGAACCCGTTTGACCGACTAGGCCTAGGGTTTGACCTTTTTCTAGCTGGAAATGAATGTCAGATAGGGTGGTCTCGTCCTCATAGGCAAAGTCCTTGATATCGTAGGTGATAGGGCCATTTTCAATACTGGCAAGGGGATGAGCTGTTTCTTGAACATCACTGTCTTCGGACAAAAGTTTAGAAATCCGGTCGTAGGAAACATTTCCCCGCTGGCTAATATTAAAGAGAAATCCGATAGCTTGCAGGGGCCAAACTAGCATATCCAGATAGGTAATAAAGGTAACCAGACTGCCGACCGTGACCGTCCCTGCTGAAATCAGATAGGCACCGACTAGGAGGGTGAGGACATAGGAAGCCCCGACAAAAATCATGGTGACTGGGGTAAACATGCTGTTGTAGCGCATGCTAATCAAGTTCTTTTTGAAATTAGCCTGATTGGTCTTGGCAAAGCTGGCGGACTCATCAGCCTGATAGCCGAAGGACTTGGTCACCTTAATGCCGGAAACACTTTCTTGAACCTTATTATTGAGGTCAGAAAATGAGGCTAGAGCTGCCTTGAATGATTCATGATTCTTGCGACCCAACCAAGAGGTTGTCAAAGCCATGAGGAAAAAAGGAATAATAGCAATCAAGGTCATGAACCAAGAAATGGTCAAAAACATGGTCAAAAGAGTGACCAAAGCCGTAATCGAAGCATCAACTGCCGACATGACCCCTGCTCCCGCTAACATAGTCAAGGCATTGATGTCATTGGTGGCATGAGCCATCAAGTCCCCTGTCCGATACTTTTGAAAAAAGGATGGAGACATCTGGGTGAAATGCTCAAAAAGCCGGCCACGCAGAATCGTTCCCAGGCGGTAGGAAGTTCCTAGCAAGAAGACCCGCCAGATTAGGCGTAGCAGATACATGCCTATGGCTGCAGCAAGGAGGATAACCAGCTTGGTCAAAAGCGAGCCCATGGTCAGATTTTTGGCATCAATGGAGTCAATGACCTGCCCCATGACCTTGGGCGGTATCAAGTTGAGGATACTGACAAAACTTAAAGAGAGAATCCCAATTAAATAGCGGGCTTTTTCCAGCCGGAAAAACCACCAGAGTTTTTTGATAATCATGTTATTTCCTTCAAAATTGATAAATAGGATGAAGAGGTGCCAACGAGCTTTAAACGGATAAACGCTTGTCATCTCAGAAATCTGTGCCTACTTAGGTCAGAACCTGGATGAACAGAAACATTCGACAGTCCTGCTCCCGCTTAGAAAATTTTAATCACAACAAGAGGCTGGGAAGACTTCCCAACCTTTTTTGTTTTATGAAGAGCTTGCGGCCGATGCTCCAACTTTGAGAAGTAAGGAGTTAACCCGTCACCTAGTCTTTTCTGATTTTCTTTATTAAAAATTTTACCACGGGGACCAGCCAGAGGGCAAGCAAGCCGCCTAGGCTGTTAAAGATGAGGTCGTCTATTTCAAAGACCCGGTTGGCATTGAAGAGCCGGTCAATGATGACTTGGGTCGTTTCAATGCTCAGGCTCATGGCAAAACTCATCAGGAGAACCCTGGGCCAGCGTCGCCAATCTGAACGAAGGGCCAAGATTCCCAAGACTAAAGGGGTCAGCAAGAGCAGGTTAGAAAAATTCTGACCGATGACCCAGAAGAGCTTTTTAAAAGTGTCTAGCTTGCCGATGGAGACAAAGGAATTAAAGGGCACCAAAAGATAGGGAACCCGACCCCAGTAATGAATATTGGGGGTATCAACTCCTGTCAAACCAAGGGGCTGCGGGCTGAAACAGAGGTAGAGCAGGCAGAGAAAATAGCCTGCCAGCAAAGACCAAACGAGCTTGCGTCCTAAATCCGTTACTTCTGCCTCTTTATCAAATAATCTGCCAAATAATTTAGTCATGTTTCGCTGCCTTGGCCATGGCCTTTTGGCGGTCCCGCTTCATGGTATTGGAACGCAATTGTCCGCAGGCCGCATCAATGTCCGTACCGTGCTCTTGACGAACCACACAGTTAACACCATTTTTCTTAAGGACATCATAGAAGGCATCAACCCGCTCCTTGGTCGAACGGCTGTATTGGTCGTGCTCAGAAACGGCATTGTAAGGAATGAGGTTGACATAAGAAAGCTTGCGAATAGGCTTGGTCAAGTCGGCCAATTCTTGGGCATTCTCAGGATTATCATTTACCTCGTTGAGCATGATATACTCGAAGGTCACCCGCCGGTTGGTTGTCTGGATATAGTATTCGATAGCATCAAAGAGCTTTTCCAAGGGGAAGGAACGGTTAATCCGCATGATGCTGGACCGCAGTTCATTATTGGGAGCATGGAGGGAAACGGCCAGATTGACCTGAATCCCTTCATTGGCAAACTCGCGAATCTTGTGGGCTAGACCAGAGGTGGAAACCGTGATATGACGGGCTCCAATAGCTAAGCCATTGTCATCATTGATGGTTCGCAGGAAGCGGATAACATTGTCATAATTATCAAAGGGTTCGCCGATACCCATGACAACCACATGGCTGACCCGCTCACCCTTGCCTTGGTCATCCAGATACTTTTGCACCAGCATGATTTGGGCTGTAATTTCACCATTATTGAGGTCTCGCTGCTTCTTAATCAGACCACTAGCACAGAAGGTACAGCCAATATTGCAGCCGACTTGGGTAGTCACACAGACTGACAGACCGTAGTGTTGTCGCATCAGAACCGTTTCAATCAGCATGCCATCTGGCAATTCAAAGAGATACTTGATGGTGCCGTCAGCTGACTCCTGAACAATCCGTTGCTTGAGGGGGTTGAAGTCAAAATTTTCCTTGAGGATAGCGATAAAATCCTTGGAAATATTGGTCATCTCATCGAAAGACTGAACCCGCTTCTTATAGAGCCAATCCCAGATTTGGGTTGCCCGAAATTTCTTTTGCCCATGCTCCAGAGCCCAGTCAATCAACTGATCCCGAGTCAGGCTATAGATAGATGGTTTCATTTCCGGATTTTCTGGCTTGGTCTTGCTGCTTCTTGGCATCTTAGTTCCCCTTCTTTCTTATGGTGAAGTGCTGGTTTTGATTCTTATCGTCACGCCCTTTGTTATCTGGCCTTGATTGACGACGCTTTTGCTCAGATTTTTTGTAGGACCTGTCTTGCTCTCGCATCTTGAAGTCCTGCTTATCCTGCTTGGATCTCTTATAGCCCCTGTCCTCTTGCCCGTGAACCTTAAGATCTTGCCCATCTCGATTGGATTTCTGGCGTGAGCGACGTTTACGGTTGTCCCGCTTACGACGAGGTCGCTCCTCTTCTTCTCGCTGAGGCTCTTTTGGTTCGGGATTTTCTAGGAGAAAATAGGCACAGCCAAAATTGCAGTACTCCTTGAGATAGTCATCCAAGCGACCGATTTTGCTGTCATTCTTCACGACCCGCTCGTCCTTGTAGAAACCCCGCAGGCGTAATTCATCGCTGGACCAATCCCCAAGGATATAGTCATATTTGAGGAGAATATCGGAAAAGCGCTGCTGAAAATTCTCCAGCTTGAAGCCTTCCTTGTAATTATCAACCAGCTCCAACTTGATACCTTCCGAGCGAACCTGGTTGTCAAAATGAACGAATTTGGGCCCCGGAAATTTGTTGTAATTGAGCATATCAGGGGTAATATCTTTTCTCATGGGGTCCTCTCCTAATAATGATTGTAATCTAGTTTAGAACCTTTATATTATACACTATTTTGGGCGATTTGTAAGCTGATGATTATGACTTTTTGGAAGTCCTCAGCCTGATTTGAGATTTTACCGCTAAGCCTGACTCAGCTAGATTGTGACACTTTGGGACAGAAAAAAACAACTGCTACTTTGAACAGTTGCTTGGTCTTATTTGGTTTTTTCTAGGTAGTCGATAGCATCTTGAGCCGTCTTGACGGGAACGATTTTCATCTTGCTGCCCAGCTTCTTGGCCATTTTTTTGGCTTCTTGGTAGTTGCTTCCCTTGGGGTAGTACTTCTTGTCTGCCTTGGCAACGGGATTGTCAGGAACAAAGAAAATTTCGGCACCTGACTTATCAGCAGAAACGACCTTCTGCGAAACTCCGCCGATGTCACCAACCGAACCATCCGGCTCTATGGTTCCTGTTCCGGCAATCATCCGTCCCTTGAGGAGGTTATCCTTGTTGAGCTGGTCGTAGATGGACAGGGTAAACATAAGTCCTGCACTAGGTCCGCCAACGCCTTGGGTGGAGAATTTCACCTTATCGTTTGAGCTGACTTCGGTATGGTCGGTCAGAGTAATGCCGATACCATTCTTGCCATTCTTGAGCTTGACCACCTTGCCATCAGCTGATTTCTTCTTACCTTGGCTGGTGTATTGGACGGTCACCTGAGAGTCCAACTTGAGGCCTGTGACATATTTGACCAGGTCCTTGGAAGACTTGAAGCTCTTGCCATTAATTCCCGTCACCGTATCCGCAATATTGAGAGTCCCCTTGAAGCTTGAATTATCAGCGACCTGGAGCACATAGACCCCCTTGTACTCCAACTTGGCATCCTTACCAGCCAGCTTGAGGGCCTGATAAATAGCCGTATTTTGGGAATTTTCCATGTAGTACTGATTAATCAGCTCATAGTCCTTGGTGCTGGTGCCACCGGTTAGTTCTTTTTTGGAAACAATCTGGGTGGTATCAGGATTGAGCCAGGAATAGGCCAGATTAAAGACTGTTCCTGGGCGAACTTCGACTGCCACAAAATTGTAGGAACCCTTGTCCTTATTAGTCTTGCCATTTACGGTCATGACCTGATCGATATCATAGGCGCCGCCAGGAGCCTCAACATAATAGGGCAGAGGAACGAGAAAGCAAAAGAGCAGAGCCAGAAGGGCAAAACCTCCCAGAAGCCACCATTTAATCCGTTTGATAAAGCCCCAAACTCCCTTTTTAGAGGCGGCCTGGCTTGACTTACTTGTTGTCATGTTTTTTCTCCAATTCTAAGGCCACAGGTTCTGGAACATAGGGCCGGATGTCTGCACCAAAATGCGTCAATTCACGCACTCTTGACGAGGAAACATAAGACAAACCTGGCTTAGCTAGGAGGTAGATGGTCTCCAGTTCTGGTGTCAGGTCGTGATTGAAGTGGTCCATGCTAGCCTCATAGGTCAAATCCTGACCATTACGAAGACCGCGAACCAGGACACTAGCCCCCACGTCTTTGGCCACATCAACCGCCAATTGGTCATGGGAGGTAATGACCGAAACATTGGGAAGGCCTTTGACTACCGCTTCCAGCAGGGCCTGACGCCTAGCTAGGGGGAGAAAGCCCGCCTTATTTTGATTATAAAAAATACCAACATAGAGCTGATCAAGAAGTTGGCTAGCCCGTTTGATAAGATCTAGGTGGCCCTTGGTCACAGGGTCAAAAGAGCCTGCAAATAAGCCGATTTTATTTGACATAAACCGTCACCTTACTAATTCCATACACTTTTTGTTTCCATAGTCGCAAATCATCCAGAGTCTCCGGCAGGTCAACCGACTTATCCGTTTCACAGACAATCATGACCTCTGGGGACAGCAAATCGTGCTCCTGCAGTTTTCCAATAGTCTTGACAATTTCTTCCTTAGCATAGGGCGGATCCAACAAAACTAGGTCAAACTGACCAGTCAAGGTCGGCAGAACCTGCTTGGCATCTCGTTTAATCAACCGGAACTGGTCTTGAGCCTTGGTCATTGCAATATTAGCCTCAATAACTGCCTGGGCCCGTCGGTCCCTTTCCACTAGGACGGCCTGATCCATACCTCGGGAAATGGCCTCAATAGAAAGACCGCCACTACCAGCATAGAGGTCCAAAACACGCCCTCCAGCAAAAAAAGGGCCAATCATGCTGTAGATGGCCCCTCTAACCTTGTCCGAGGTTGGCCGAGTGGTCTTGCCCTCCAAGGTCTTAAGCGGACGGCCACCAAAGTTACCTGCAATAATTCTCATAAAAGCTATTATAGCAAAATTTCCCAATCAATAAAGGATTAAAAGGTCGAAAAGCAGACAGCCTAGAAGTTATTGGGACTGGTTATTCAGGCCTAATCCCTCTGCCATCTTCTCACACCGACAAAGATGGCTGCTTAGATTAGCACCTATACCTATTCTCCACTTTCCCTTAGCTTAAAGAGCTTTTTTAATCTTGTCAATCAAAGCCTTTGTCATGCGTCTGGGGCCACGAACGGCCTTGACACCAGCCTCCTTGAGAGTTGCTAAGGGAAAATCTTGGTCGGCAAAAGTCTTAACCCGCTTGAGCGTCATAATCTCCTTAACATCTGGTCGGTCTTGGTAAACCTCATTTGGAATCTGACTTTCAAGCACCTGGCAGGCATAGCGAACCGCCTGAATAGGGCTGGTCATATAGATACAGACCCAGTCGCCTTTTTTAATTTGAGCTTTCTGAGTCCAGTAAACAGTATCTGTAGTTGCAAACTCAGCATCAATATCATAGTATTTAGGATTGGCTGGAATCAGCCAATAATCTGGTCCCGACTCTGCCCTAAAGGACTTGGGGCCAACCAGATCCCGACTGGTCTCTACTAGGTCAAAGACCTCCTTATCCGGCAGACTGTCGTCCATAAGCAAGGAAATCCAAGACTGCTTGTTCATGTGGTAGCTGGGATAAATACCGGGCTTTTTCAGGAGGTCATCTAAGTCTTTCTTGTCAATCTTGATATTGATAACCTCTGTCTCTCGTTGCAAATCAGATTCTGTCAAAGGCTTGGCCTGGCTATCTAATTTATCTAACTTAAGCGGGAAGACCAGAGCATACCATTTATTGTTGGCAGGATGGCGAAAAGAAGCATATTGAGGATACTTGGCAAAGGGATGATCGAAGTCATCCGCAAACTTTTCCTTGAGATGCTGAACTAGCCGATTGGTCTGAGCTTGGTCAAAGGGTGTGTCTTCGAAACAGCTGGCTGCGATTTCCTGCAGAAGATCGCCGTAGGTCTCTCGAACTTGGCCCAGATAGGAACCGATTTGACTGTCCACATGGATGGCGGTGTATTCCTCATCAAGGTCGGTGTCCATGAGCCGTCCACTTACCTGGCCCTGCTGGCTCACCAGAATCTGAACCTCAAAGTTCCCCGCCATAATGGTTTGGCTATAGCGGTAGTTGGTCTCATCCTTTTTGAAACCAAAGTCCAATAATTTCTGAGGATTCGGACTTTTGCGTTTAAAATATTGACTTTCAAAGGTCATTCTATCGCCCCTATCAATTTTCAACTTTCTCTTATTATAACAAAAAGCCTGGGCAGATTTCAGCCACCCAGTCGTGACGAAAAATGAAGACCAGCTTATACTCATTTAACATCAAAATTTTTTATTTTTGATACTTTCTTAAAATGTGCGGACGCAAGCAAACTTCTCACGAAGTTTCATTGCTAATTTTCGAGCCATTGTCTCGAAAATTCCCGTTATTAGCTAAAACTGTAGTTGTCGCTAATAATACCACTTTGGCGAAAGTATCACTTTATCATTCTGTCATCCAATTAAAGTACTCGGCTTTTTAGCGAATTGTGTCCATGATGGAGCAAAAAATAGCAGGTTTTAAACTTTAAAGAGTATTAAAATGAAAAGGATTATTATAAAATCCGTGGTTCTTATTTCTCCTCAGCCTTGTTTGGACAAAAAAACAAGTGGGAATTTTGAGCCCACTCGCATTTCTTTATAGAATGTTATCATAGTCTTTTCTGACTTGGTCTGGCCAAACACTGGATTGGACTTCGCCAATGTGCTTCTTGCGCAAGAGGAACATGGCCATCCGTGATTGACCGATACCGCCACCGATAGTCAGCGGGAAGAGACCGTTGAGGAGGGACTTGTGCCACTCCAAATTGAGACGGTCTTGGTCGCCAGTAATTTCGACCTGACGCTTGAGGGCATCTTCATCAACCCGAATCCCCATAGAGGAGAGTTCAAAGGCATGACCCAAGCTTTCATTCCAAACGATAATGTCACCGTTGAGACCGTGATAACCGTCTTCAGACTCACTGGTCCAGTCGTCGTAGTCAGGTGCCCGACCATCGTGAGGTTTGCCATCCGGCAAGATACCACCGATACCAATCAAGAAGACAGCCCCGAATTCCTTGGCAACAGCATCTTCACGTTCCTTAGGTGTTAAATCAGGGTATTGTTCAACCAAGTCTTCGGTGTGGATAAAGGTAATCTTTTTAGGTAGGACTGCATCAATATCAAAGCGAGCTTCGACAGCCAGCTCGGTCAGACGGATAGCCTTATAGACCTTCTCAACCGTTTCCTTGAGATAGGCCAAGTCCCGCTTGCCATCTGGAATGACCTTTTCCCAGTCCCACTGGTCAACATATACCGAGTGAATCTGATCCAGAGAATCTTCATCAGGACGCAGAGCCTTCATGTGGACAAAGAGACCTTCGCCCTCATTGAAACCAAAACGTGCCAAGGTATGGCGTTTCCATTTGGCCAAAGAATGAACAACCTCATAGGTTTCATCAGGAATTTGGAGGACATTCACACGCACAGGATTTTCAATCCCACTCAAATTATCTTGCATACCATCCCCGACCTTGCTCAAAATAGGGCCTTGCACTTCAACGATATCAAGCTTATCAATCAGATATTGGGTGAAGGTATTCTTAACAAAAGAAATCTCCTGCTGCTGGTGAATAAAGCTCTTCTTCATAGGCTTTTCCTCCTTTTAAAATTAAATATGAAACTATTATACTCCCATTCTGGCAAAAAATAAATAGCTTGAGGCATAAAAGTTTAGGATTTCCATAAAAAATAAGGACCCCGAATTGTCAAGTTAAGTGCAACAGTTGTTATCTGATACCAAGTTGAAGAGGGACTAGGCTGTTTGGGCTAGCCCAAACAGGGTTTTCGCCGTTTGATAGTTGAGTAGTCTTCTTGGTCTTTGGTTGATAGCTAAGGTC
>ERZ773038.12-NODE-12-length-154674-cov-55.334079_pt1 | contig 154674 bp, 151 predicted proteins | sample MGYA00511665_ERZ773038 | MGnify/ENA primary metagenome ERZ773038 (study PRJEB29015, sample SAMEA2737966) | human oral metagenome | biome: human oral; feature: human-associated habitat; material: dental | place: China | collected 2028 ... | reverse complement strand
TCTTTTTTATGAATCTATTATCTGAAAACGTTATTTTCTTCATGCGTTTGTCGTGATATGTCACAACTAAAAGTGCAATCTGCCTTAATTTATGGTAAAATTTTAGGAGTATGGCTATATTTAAATTCAAGAAAAATCAAGAGACGCAGAGTCTGGAAAAAATCCCCAAACACATTGGGATTATTATGGATGGCAATGGTCGCTGGGCCAAGAAACGCCTGCAACCACGTGTCATGGGCCACAAGGCTGGTATGGATGCCCTGCAAAGGGTGACCATCAAGGCTTCTGATCTGGGGGTCAAGGTCTTGACCGTCTATGCCTTTTCAACAGAAAACTGGTCTCGCCCTGCCGATGAGGTCAAATTCATCATGAATCTGCCCGTTGAGTTTTTCGACAAGTACGTGCCTGAGCTCCATAAGAATAAGGTCCGAGTTCAGGTCATCGGAGATGCCAGCAAGTTACCCCAGGCAACCTTTGATGCTATGGAGCGGGCCTGTGCCAAGACCAAGCACAATTCTGGTCTGGTCTTAAACTTTGCCCTCAACTATGGTGGTCGAGCAGAGATAGCCGCGGCAGTTCAGGCTCTGGCTCAGGAAGTTAAAGATGGGGAGTTAGACCCGACAGCTATTGACGAAGACCTGATAGCCAATCACTTGATGACCAAGGACCTGCCATATTTGTACCGAGATCCAGATTTGATTATTCGGACCAGCGGTGAGTTGCGGCTGAGCAACTTTCTGCCCTGGCAGGCAGCCTATAGCGAATTTTACTTTACCAAGGTGCTCTGGCCAGATTTCAATGAAGACGAATTGGTCCAAGCCATTGCTGAATTTAACCACCGCCAGAGACGCTTCGGTGGTGTCTAAGAGGAGACAAGTATGCGTGAACGTGTGATTTACGGGGGGATTGCTGGTGCCATCTTTCTAGCCTTCTTATGGCTGGGCCACCTTCCCTTTCAATTATTCGTCGGAGTTTTGGCCATGATTGGGATCTCCGAGCTTTTCAAAATGAAGGGCCTAGAAATCTTTTCCTTTGAAGGAGTTCTGGCCATGTTGGCAGCCTTTGTGCTGACGGTTCCTATGGGGACCTATCTGACCTTCCTGCCCTTGGATGCCAGCTGGACCTGTTTTGGTCTCATCAGCTTTATGCTTTTGGCCGGAACAGTTTTTAACAGCGACACCTATTCCTTTGACGATGCGGTCTTCCCCATTGCCTCGGCGGTCTATATTGGCTTTGGTTTCCAAAATCTGGTCAATGCTCGTCTGGACAGTATCAATAAGGTCCTCTTTGCCATTTTTATCGTCTGGGCCACCGATATTGGTGCCTATATGATTGGTCGCCAATTCGGACAAAATAAACTGATGCCCAAGGTCTCACCCAATAAAACTATTGAAGGGAGCCTGGGAGGAATTCTCTCAGCCCTGGTGGTCTCCCTCATTTTCATGTTGGTGGACAAGACCGTTTACAGTCCCAAGTCCTTCCTCGTCACCATGATTTTGGTGGTCGTCTTTAGTGTCTTTGCCCAATTTGGTGACCTGGTGGAAAGCTCCATCAAGCGTCACTTTGGTGTTAAGGACTCCGGAAAATTGATTCCAGGACATGGAGGCATTCTCGATCGCTTTGACAGCATGATTTTTGTTTTTCCTATCATGCATTTCTTTGGATTATTCTAATGTTCTTTGATTTTCAAAACTTTCAACATACAAATCTGGTCCTATCCTGAAAAAAGTGGCATTGGTTTAACCAATGATCCAAGGACAAGGTGATACTTTCGCCAAAGTGGTATTCTTAGCAACAAATACAGTTGTTGCTAAGAACGGTTTTTTTGAGACCGAGGCTCAAAAAATAGCAATGAAACTCCGTAAGGAGATTGCTTGCAACCGCACTGTTTAAGAAAGTATCAAAAGAATAAATTTTGATTTTCGAAGAGTCTAATCACTGGGTGGGCTTGGCCCACCTCGCCATTTAGAGGTTATCAATGCTTTTAAACATTATTATCTTCATCATCGTCTTCGGGATTATCGTGACGGTGCATGAATATGGACACTTTTATTTTGCCAAAAGATCGGGCATCCTCGTGCGTGAATTTGCCATCGGGATGGGGCCGAAAATCTTTGCCCATATTGGCAAGGATGGTACGGCCTACACCATTCGGATGCTACCTCTGGGTGGTTATGTTCGAATGGCTGGTTGGGGCGATGACAAGACCGAAATCAAGACAGGGACCCCTGTCAGCCTAAGCCTGAATGAACAAGGCCTGGTCTCTCGAATTAATCTGTCAGACAAGCAACTGGATAATGACAGCCTGCCCATGAATGTGACTGCCTACGATTTAGAAGACCAGTTGCAAATCACAGGACTGGTGCTGGATGAAACCAAGACTTACTCGGTTGACCATGATGCCACTATCGTCGAGGAGGATGGAACCGAAATCCGCATTGCTCCGTTGGATGTCCAGTATCAAAATGCTAGTGTCTGGGGCCGGATGATTACCAACTTTGCTGGTCCCATGAATAATTTCATTCTGGGGACCCTGGTCCTCATCCTTATGGTTTTCATGCAGGGTGGTGCCCCCAATCCTAATACCAATGCCATCCGCGTCGCTGACGGCGGCCCAGCTCAAACCGCTGGACTTAAGACTGGCGATAAGATTTTAAGTATCGGTGATAAGAAGGTTGAGAATTGGGAGGACCTGACCCAGGCAGTCGCTAGCTCAACCAAGGGCCTGAAAAAGGATGGTTCAATTAGCCTAACCGTCAAGGACAAATCCAAGCAGGTCAAGAAGATTCAGGTCAAGCCCAAGAAGTCTAATGGCTCCTACCTGATTGGCGTTCAGCAGGCTCTCAAGACAGATTTTTGGAGCAAGCTGGTCGGTGGCTTCAACCTGGCCCTGACTGCCATGACCCAACTGATTCGGGCGGTGGGCAATATCATTCTCCACTTTAGCCTTAATAAACTGGGTGGTCCTGTGGCCATGTATCAGATGGTTGGACAGGCAGCCCACTCCGGCCTGGTGGATGTTCTTTTTCTGATGGGCATGCTATCCATGAATCTGGGCGTGGTCAATCTCTTTCCAATTCCGGCTCTGGATGGCGGTAAGATCCTCATCAATATTATCGAGGCCATCCGTCGCAAGCCCCTCAAGCAAGAAACAGAAACCTATATCACCCTAGTCGGTGTGGCCATTATGTTGGTGCTCATGGTTGCCGTCACCTGGAACGACATCATGCGGGCCTTCTTCTAATATTCAATGAAAATCAAACGTTGACGGGAGCAAGGCCCTCAGCCAGCAAGTGGAGGAAAACATCAATCGCTCATTTGATTGTCAACTCAGAAAAATTGTTTATTCTCCTTTATCCCAACCTTGCCCTGCAAGAAGCTCCGGTGGCCGTTCTTGTTGCAAGTCCAGACAGAAAATTTTGCCTCGTCCCCTAGCTCTTTTAATGTTCAGAGCCTATAAATCTACCAGTTCCTCTATCTTCATAACTCTAGTTGAAAGGAAAGCCCTGTCTCTTGGCGGGGCGAAAAAACTCATGAAACAATCTCAAATGTTGATTCCAACTCTGCGGGAAATGCCAAGTGATGCCCAAGTTATTAGCCACGCTCTCATGGTTCGGGCTGGCTACGTCCGCCAGGTTACGTCCGGTGTCTATTCCTACTTGCCTCTGGCCAATCGGGTTATCGAAAAATTCAAGACCATCATGCGAGAAGAATTCGATAAGATTGGAGCAGTCGAAATGCTGGCTCCAGCCCTCTTGACCGCTGATCTTTGGAAGGAATCTGGACGGTACGATACTTATGGAGAAGACCTCTATAAGCTCAAAAACCGTGACCAGGCCGAGTTCATCCTAGGACCAACCCACGAAGAAACCTTCACAACCCTGGTTCGAGATTCGGTCAAGTCCTACAAGCAACTGCCCATGAATCTTTACCAAATTCAGGCCAAGTATCGTGATGAAAAACGTCCCCGCAACGGTCTTTTGCGGACGCGGGAATTTATCATGAAGGATGGTTACAGCTTCCATGCTAACTACGACAGCCTGGATGATACCTATGAAGACTACCGCAAGGCCTATGAAGCTATCTTCACCCGGGCGGGACTTGATTTCAAGGGCATCATTGGTGATGGCGGTGCCATGGGTGGTAAGGATAGTCAAGAATTTATGGCAGTGACTCCTGACCGGACCGACATTAATCACTGGGTCGTCTTGGATAAATCAATCAATTCGCTAGAGGAAATTCCCGAGGATGTCATGGCTCAAATCAAGGATGAGCTTAATAACTGGTTGGTTTCTGGAGAAGACATCATTGCCTACTCTGACCAGTCCAACTATGCAGCTAATCTAGAGATGGCTACCAGCCTCTACAAGCCTAGTCAGGCTGTCACAACCCAAGAAGAAGTAACCAAGGTTCAAACTCCAGATTGCAAGACCATTGACGATGTCGCAGCCTTCCTCAAGGTCAATGAAGGCCAAACCATCAAGACCCTCTTCTTTATGGCAGATGACCAGCCAGTCGTTGCCCTCTTGGTGGGTAATGACCAGGTTAATGATGTCAAGCTCAAGAACTATTTGGGAGCTGACTTTCTTGAATCGGCCAATGAAGACCAGGCAAAAGCAACATTCGGGGCAAAATTTGGTTCCCTAGGACCAGTTGGTCTACCAGATGAAGTGATCATTATCGCCGACCGCAAGGTGCAAGACCTTGCTAATGCTGTTGTCGGGGCCAATGAGGATGGCTACCACCTGACCGGTGTTAACCCTGGCCGCGATTTCACTCCTAAAGATTATGTTGATATCCGTGAGGTCAAGGAAGGTGAGCCTTCACCAGACGGTCAAGGAGCCCTCAAGTTCGCCCGCGGAATTGAAATTGGCCACATCTTTAAACTAGGAACCCGCTACTCAGAAAGTATGGGAGCCAATATCCTCGATGAAAATGGCCGTTCTACCCCAATTATCATGGGTTGTTACGGTATCGGCGTCAGCCGGATTCTCTCAGCTGTCATCGAGCAGCACGCCCGCCTCTTTGTCAATAAGACTCCTAAGGGGGCCTATCGCTTTAGCTGGGGCATCAATTTCCCTAAGGAATTGGCTCCATTTGATGTCCATCTGATTACGGTCAATACCAAGGACCAAGCAGCTCAAGACCTGACCGCCCAGTTGGAAGGCCAATTGACAGGAGCTGGCTACCAAGTCCTGACCGATGACCGCAACGAGCGGGTCGGCTCTAAATTCTCCGACAGCGACCTGATTGGTCTGCCAATCCGAGTGACCGTTGGAAAAAAGGCAGCCGAAAACATCGTTGAAGTCAAAATCAAAGCGACTGGCGACACCATCGAAGTTAATGCTCAAAACCTCCTAGAAACCCTGCCTATCCTGACCAAGGAATCTTGAATAATCTAGAAGACTGTCACCGCCTTGCGGAGGCAGTTTTTCCTTCTCTTTCTTGAAAATTGAGGCCTTGGCTACTTTTCAATGCAGATTTGTTATAATAGACCTAAAAGAAAAGAAGGTGATTCTATGAAATTAACAACGCTGGGATGCTGGGGCGCCTATCCCTATCAGGATGGTGGGACAACCTCCTATTTGGTGACCGGTCATAATGGTTTTCAGCTACTTATGGACGCAGGAAGTCGGGCGGTGACCGAGCTAGAAAAGGAAATCAGTCCGCTGGATTTGGATGCGGTTATCATCAGTCACTACCACCCCGACCATGTAGCTGATTTGGGCGTGCTCCGCCACTATTTCCAACTCTACCCCAAACATCTCTGGGAACCTAAGGTCTTGCCAATTTACGGTCACGATGAGGACCGCTATGAATTTGCCAAACTGACCATGGATGGCGTTTCCCAAGGTCATGCTTATGATGTGACCGGCATTGAGCAAATCGGTCCCTTTGATATCAGCTTCATCAAGACGGTCCATCCCGTTCCTTGCTATGCTTTTCGGATTGTGGAAAGGGAGACCGGACAGGTCCTGGTCTTCACCGGCGATACGGGCTATTTTGATGGTCTAGCCGATTTTGCCAAGGGGGCAGACCTCTTCTTGGCCGATGTCTATCTTTACGAGGGCAATGAAAATCATCCAGCCCACCTGACCTCAAAAGAAGCTGGTCAGATCGCCCAGCAGACTGGCGTTAAAAAATTGGTTCTGACCCATGTGCCACCTCTACCCCCACAAGGGATTGACCCCGACCGTCACTTGGACATTTTACGAGAAGAAACGCAAAACTTTGCTGGAGCCATTCCCGTAGAATTGGCTCAGCCCCAAAAGGCTTGGGACCTAGGTGCTAACTAATGACCGACTTCACCCAAGACCAAAAAGAAGCCTTCATGCGAGAGGCTCTCAAGGAAGCCCAGAAGTCTCTAGCAAAGGAAGAAATTCCCATCGGCTGTGTCATTGTTAAGGAGGGCCAGATTATCGGCCGTGGTCATAATGCCCGCGAGGACCTCAACCAAGCCATCATGCATGCCGAAATCATGGCCATCAATCAGGCCAATCAAGCTGAGGGGAACTGGCGACTTTTGGATAGCACCCTCTTTGTCACCATCGAGCCCTGCGTCATGTGCAGTGGAGCAATCGGACTGGCCCGCATTCCCCAGGTCATCTACGGGGCAGCCAATCAAAAATTTGGAGCAGCTGGCAGCCTCTATGACATCCTGACCGACCAACGACTCAATCACCGTGTCCAAGTCGAGACTGGCATCTTAGAGGCCGACTGTGCCAAAATCATGCAAGATTTTTTCCGAAATCGGAGGAAGCAAAAATGAAGCAAAAAAAGAACCACATCATAATTGCAAGTTGCTTCTTGCTTTTAAGTTTTCTATTTGCCCTATTTTTAGTCAAAAATATCCCTTTTCAAACCTGGGCCTTTGAGCGTCATCAGAATTTGCTGAGCTGGTATATCCGCCCTGTTCTGATTGTTCCAATCATGTATTTTTCTTACAAGAGACAGATTGTCGGCGTAACAGCCAGCATTTTTGCGCTCTTGACCAGCATGATTTGGTTTCCAGTGCCGAGCGAAACGCCTGCCTTGGTGAGGGAGTTTTTGACCGATGAGCGCCAGTTTTTGCAAGCGACTTGGGGCGTGAAAGAATATCTCTTCGCCTTTCTCGTCGTCAGCTTTTTTATCCTTATCGTGCGGGCAACCTGGCTGCATAGCTGGAAGTTGGTCGGCTTGATTTTGATTGCGACGGCCTTTTTGAAAATGATTTGGTCTTACTTAGATAGCGGCAATGCGGGCTTGACTATTGCTTTACCTGCAATGCTGGGTTTGATTATTTGCCTGCTCGTTGTGGCTTTTTTGAAAAGGGAAAAGTAAGGCTTGGCTTCTTTTTCATTTTATGTTATAATGGCGGTGGAGCAACAGTTCTGCGTGAAGTGGGTCAGGGGAGGAATCCAGCAGCCCTAAGCGAGTGTGGATTGTGTGCTCTTTTTGCGTATAGAAAATAAACCCTATGAAATCAAGGTTTCACAGTTTTTTTGTTAGGTCGGATATTGAAAAAGGGGCAAAAAAAATTCAAATTGAGATAATAGCTCTTTAGTGAATATGCTATAATATTTTTTGACACAAACGACACCGCCTTGGAAAGGGGTGAGTTGTCCTATGTGGCAAGAAATTTTCATAAATATCGTCGCACCAATTATTGTTGGGGTAGTGCTTGCACTATTTTCTAAATGGCTAAATAAGAAAGATGACGATTGAGTGCCATTAGCTCGGAACTTGGTAGTCGCAACCAAGTAAAAAAGCCTCCTACTTTGTGGACGATGTAGGGGGCTTTTCCGTTGCCTATGTGTAGGCAAGAAATTCTCATTCGCAAGTCTATTTTATCGAAGTTTGGAAGGTTTGTCAAATTTATTGTTATTAGGATTTGCTAACTTCAAGCACCCCTTAATCTTGAAAAACTGCCCCTAGAATTTTGGCCTAATTTGGGCAAAACGAGGACCTCAAGGACTAGTTTCCTGACTTCCCTAGCATGGGGTTAAGTTCGCTAAGAAGGAGCTTCCTTTTGTCTGACAAGAGCAATGTTGCACTAGAAGGGGTTCCTTTTGTCTATTAAGCAAGCAAGGGCTTTTTCGTGAGGTCACCTCCATGGCCTTTGGTGAGGGGGTGGCCCTACTTTTCGTCCTTGTTACCGGTTTCCTTTTTTCGCTAAAAAGGTTGAAAAATCACTAATAAAAGAGTAAACTGTATAGGAATATTGTTTAAAAAGGGAGTACCATAATGGGACATATTAAATTTGATTATTCAAAAGTTCTAGATAAGTTCATCGCAGCTCATGAAATTGATTATATGCAGCCACAAGTAACTGCACTTGATAAGGTTTTACGTGATGGTTCAGGTCAAGGTGGTGAAATGACTGGTTGGCTTAATCTGCCAGAGAACTACGATAAGGAAGAGTTTGCCCGTATCCAAAAGGCTGCTGCCAAGATTCAATCTGACAGCCAGGTCCTTGTTGTTATTGGTATTGGAGGTTCTTACCTCGGTGCCCGTGCAGCTATTGATTTTTTGAATAATTCCTTTGTCAACTTGCAAGCGGCTGATAAGCGTAAGGCTCCACAAATTCTTTATGCTGGAAATTCAATTTCTTCAAACTACTTGGCTGATTTGGTTGACTATGTTGCTGACAAAGATTTTTCAGTCAATGTCATTTCTAAATCTGGGACAACAACTGAGCCGGCTATTGCCTTCCGTGTTTTTAAAGAGCTCTTGGTTAAAAAATATGGTCAAGAAGAAGCTAACAAGCGGATTTATGCAACAACAGATCGTGCTAAGGGAGCGGTCAAGGTTGAAGCAGATGCTAATGATTGGGAAACCTTCGTCGTTCCAGATAGCGTCGGTGGTCGTTTCACCGTCTTGACACCAGTTGGCCTTTTGCCAATTGCTGCTTCAGGAGCTGACATCACTAAGTTGATGGAGGGAGCCAATGCAGCTCGGAAGGCCTATTCATCAGATAAAATTGCTGAAAATGAAGCCTACCAATATGCTGTTATTCGCAATATCCTTTATAGAAAGGGTTATGTGACTGAAATCTTAGCCAACTATGAACCATCTTTGCAATACTTTAGCGAATGGTGGAAACAGTTGGCTGGCGAATCAGAAGGTAAGGATCAAAAGGGAATCTACCCAACCTCAGCTAACTTTTCGACAGACCTACATTCACTGGGTCAATTTATTCAAGAAGGAATGCGGAACCTTTTTGAAACCGTTGTTCGTGTTGAAAAACCTCGCAAGAATATTACAGTTCCAGAAATGGCTGAAGATTTAGATGGTCTTGGTTACCTACAAGGTAAGGATGTCGACTTCGTCAATAAAAAAGCGACTGATGGCGTTCTCTTAGCCCACACAGACGGCGGTGTTCCTAATACCTTCCTGACCATCCCAGAGCAAGATGAGTACACACTCGGCTACACGATTTACTTCTTTGAATTGGCAATCGGTCTATCTGGTTACCTCAATGGTGTCAATCCGTTCAACCAGCCAGGTGTTGAAGCCTACAAGAAGAACATGTTTGCCCTACTCGGTAAACCAGGCTTTGAAGATTTGGGTGCTGAATTAAATGCTCGTCTTTAAGATGAATGCTCAATAATACTCAAGCAGTTCCTTAACAGGTCCTGCTTTTTTTGTTAAGAATTAGTGTACGGTTTTTTTTCTGACTCCTAAAAAAAGTGTCTTAATTATTTTTGTAAGCGTTTTATAATAAAACTAGAAAAATTACAAAGGAGCAGACAAATGAAAGATTGGTTAAATATCGCAGGAAAAACTGTTATTGTGACAGGGGCTTCATCGGGTATTGGTCAGGCTATTGTTAAAGAATTGCTTGACTTAGAAGTTAATGTGGTCAACTTTGATATTGCAAACAATGACTTAGAACATGAACATTATCTTTTTGTAAAAGTTGATGTCACTTCCCGTCAAGAAGTTGAAGCCGGTGTAGCAGCTGTAGTTGAGCGTTTTGGTACAGTTGATGCTGTTGTCAATAATGCCGGAATAAATGTTCCCCGTCTTCTAGTTGATCCTAAGGACCCTCACGGTCAGTATGAATTAGATGATGCTATCTTTGAGAAAATTACCATGATTAATCAAAAAGGTGTTTTTTTAGTCAGCCAAGCCGTCGGTCGCCTCCTAGTTGCTAAAAAACAAGGGGTTATCATCAATATGGCCTCCGAAGCAGGTCTGGAAGGATCCGAAGGCCAGAGCGCCTATGCGGCAACCAAGGCAGCTGTCTATAGTTATACACGTTCCTGGGCCAAGGAACTTGGTAAGCATGGTGTTAGAGTTGTCGGAATTGCTCCAGGAATCATGGAAGCAACCGGCTTGAGAACGCTTGCATACGAAGAAGCCCTTGGTTATACTAGAGGGAAAACGGTGAATGATATACGAGCAGGCTATGCTTCAACAAGCACTACCCCACTCGGTCGTAGTGGTAAGTTGAGCGAGGTAGCTGATTTAGTCGCTTATTATATTTCGGATCGTTCCAGTTATATAACTGGGATTACAACCAATGTAGCTGGAGGTAAGACACGTGGATAGGTAAATAGAAAGGGGAGAGAAAGTGGCAGTCGTTAATCGCTGGTATCAAATCTTAAATACCTTGGTGGCTCAGCACCATGTTTCACTAGATGAAATGCTGGGAATTCTTGAGGTCAGCCCTCAGACCCTCCAAAACAGCATTGAGCAATTAAATGATATTTTAGATCGAGATGTCCAAATTAGACAAGAAGATAGTATGCTCTACCTGGATGTGCTTGATTATGCCCGTTTAGAGGAGATTTTATCGGGAAAGTTGAGAAGGAAAACAGACTTCAACTCTTCCAGTAAAAGAGTTGCTTATCTTATTAAGCGCCTTTTACAGGCCAACCAGCCCTTGCTGATTGATGATTTGGCAGAAGATATGGGGGTCAGTCGTTCAACAATCAATAAGGATTTAAAAAAAGTTAAACGTCTGGCCAGTGACTATCAGATTAGCATCACAGGGACACCTAATCGAGGCTTGGAGGCGATGGGGAAAGAGTTAGACTATAGACTTTTTTATACTGATGAAGTTTATGCTTACTTTGAGCCCAGCCATCTCCAAGACGAGACGCTCTTGTTTTTAGATCAGCTCCGCGAGAATTATTCTTTGCCAAAGAAAACCGAGGAACAGCTTAAAAAAGCTTTAGCCATTGGTATTTCTCGCATCAAACGTCAACGATTTTTATCTGAGGAAATTCCCTATTTCACTAATGAACTGAGAGAATCTGAGCTAATGGAGAAGCTGATTTACCACGTGGAATTGAATTATCAAATCTCCTTGAGTCAATACGAGCAGGACTTTCTCAGTTATCCTCTCAATCTTCAGTTTATTGATGGCCTGGTTTATAAGCCCTCTCCTTCGGACAATCTGGAGCGGATTTATCAGGCTATGATTAGTGAAGTCAAGGAGAAGCTTGATATTGATTTTGATCAAGAAAAACTCTTCCAAAATTTACAAACACATTTTAAATTCTTGCTCAATCGCTTGATTTTTCACGCTCAAGCTGGTGATATTTTTCATGGGGAGATACGGTTAAAATATCCTCTGGCTTATGAAATATCACGGGTGGCAGTTGAAAAGTTGCAGACCTACCTTCATCATTCGGTATCCCCTTCTGAAATCAGCTACCTAGCTCTTTATTTTGAATTGATTTTGAATGAGCGGAATCACGACTCTAGTAGCACCCGTCCGCAGATTGCTGTGGTTTGTACAACTGGACGGGGAACCGCTGCCATGATTAGTCGCCAGCTCAGGCGTGTTTTGGGCAATAACGTAGAGATTACTCAATTTTCTGAAGAGAGTTTTAATCCGCAAAATGATGACAACTACTTTGCTATTTTTACAACGATTCCCTTAAAATTGGAACAGCTGAAATCTCCAGTCATTAAAATCAGTAACCTTTTTGATGACCAGTGGTTGCGAGATGAGTGGCAGAAGGTCAACGCCTACCATCAGAGCCATCTGGAAACAGTTCAACTGAGATTTGTCAGATTGGCTCCCAGTCAATCCTATCTGTCCTATCTGGAAAGGATGTGTCAGTTACTTGAAGATGAAGGCTTGGTGGATGGTGCTTTTAAAAGTCGTATTTTAAACCGTGAGCAAAGGCAGTCAACCATTTTTGGGAATGATATTGCCTTTCCTCACGCCATTAATCAAGCTAGTTCGCAAACAATTTTAATCTTAGGCTTATTAGAGGAGACCTATCAAGCCGAAGATAAATCTGTTGATTTCATCTTCATGGTAGCCATTTCTGAGCAGCTAGATAATCAAACAGAGATAGAGCTTTTAGATCTCTACGATGATATTTTCCGCCTTGCCGGTAACCAGTCTGCCAAGAAGGACTTAAAACTGATCCAGACTCAGGAAGATTTTCTCGCTTTAGCCAAAAGTAAAGGAGTATTCTAATGAATTTTATCTACACTTTTGCGGTCTTTGTGGTACTTGCCTACATTGTACAAGTTATCTTAGGACTGCGACAGTTGAAACATTTTAACCGAGTTTACGCTAGATTACGGAAAAAAGGCCGGGTAGCAATTGGCCGCAATTCGGGTCGGATCAAGGCTGGAACAATCGTTATGTTTGCCATTGACGAAGAGGGTAAGGTTTTAGAGGGACAAAAGATGCAAGGGGTCACAGTAATGGCTAAGTTTAAGTCCATGCCAGCCTATCTTGGTCAGGACATCCACTATTTCGATCATTACAATCCTTTGGTTCGTCAAGAGAATAAATTGCTGCAGTTGGCTATTGAGGATGCTAGGGATGTCTTTTTAAAGACAGAGGCTGGTGTCTATCACGATGCTCCCCGAACCAGTCCATTTTCGGACCTTGGTTTGCGAGCCAGACTGCTCCTAGGCCATTTGAAAAAGCATAGTCAGTAAGTCCGAGTATTAAGCTAAATATTAAAAACTTGCTTATATAAGCAAAAGATAAAAAAGGAGTTTTTTATGAATTACGTTACAAAATTTGCTGAAGGCTTTATGAAGCTCTTTCAGTCGGGTGGTGAAACCTTTATGTCTTGGATGACAGGAATCGTTCCAGTTGTCCTCATGCTCTTAGTAGCCATGAATGCTCTTATTGCCCTTCTAGGTGAGGAGAGGGTTAATAAACTGGCAGCGATTTCTGCCAGCAACCCCATCAGCCGTTATATGATTCTGCCCTTTATTTCAGCCTTTATGCTGGGGAATCCGATGGCCATTAGTATGGGGCGTTTTATGCCAGAATACTATAAACCAAGTTATGTCGCCTCCCAGATGCAATTCTGCCATACCTCAAATGGGGTTTTTCCCCATATCAATCCAGGTGAACTCTTCGTTTGGTTAGGGATTGCTTCGGGAATCAAAACATTGGGATTGAGTCAGATGGACTTAGCCATCCGCTATTTGCTGGTAGGGCTGATCATGAACTTCTTTGCCGGCTGGATTACTGATTTTACAACCGCTTGGGTTTGTAAGCAACAAGGTCTGAGCTTGAGTAAGACCTTGAAAGATAGGTAGGAACGAGAAAGAGGTCTCTTATGAGTTACAAAAGTATAAAAGTTGTTAAAGGTAATGGTGGTTTTGGGGGTCCTTTGGTCATTACCCCAACGGATGAGAAGCATAAATTTATCTATATCACAGGTGGGGGTGAAAAGCCAGCCATTGTTGATAAAATCGTGGAATTGACTGGAATGGAGGCTGTTAATGGCTTTAAGACTTCGATTCCAGACGAGGAAATTGCCCTAGCTATTGTTGATTGCGGTGGAACCTTGCGCTGTGGTATTTATCCCAAGAAGGGGATTCCAACCATCAATATTGTGGCAACTGGTAAAAGTGGCCCCCTAGCCAAATACATTACGGAAGATATCTATGTATCAGCTGTTGACCTCGATCAAATCACTGCTACTGATGAAGTGGGGCAAGCCAGTCAACCTGTCTCTGCCAGTGCGGAAAGCAAATCAGCCAGCAGTTATGATACCAGTAAAAAAATTACAGAGCAAAGGGCTGAGACCAGCTTTGTTGCCCGGATTGGTATGGGAGCTGGTAAGGTCGTGGCTGTCTTTAATCAGGCCGCGCGTGATGCCATTCAAACCATGTTGAATACCATTCTCCCCTTCATGGCCTTCGTGTCACTCCTGATTGGTATCATTAATGGTTCCGGAATAGGAAATTGGATTGCCAAGCTGATGATTCCCCTAGCTGGTAATATTTGGGGCTTAATCCTAATTGGCTTTATCTGTTCACTCCCATTCTTATCTCCACTTTTAGGGCCAGGTGCCGTTATCTCCCAAATTATCGGTACCCTGATTGGTGTTGAAATTGGGAAGGGTCATATTCCTCCTCAAATGGCACTGCCAGCCCTATTTGCTATCAATACGCAAAATGGTTGTGACTTCATTCCAGTAGCCTTGGGTCTTTCAGAGGCAGAGGTCGAAACCGTTGAAGTCGGTGTACCATCTGTTCTTTATTCTCGATTCTTGAGTGGTGTACCTCGTGTTATCGTCGCTTGGGTTGCCAGCATCGGTTTGTATCAATAAGGAAAGTAAATTAGAAAAGAGGCTTGCATGGCGAAGATATTTGAAACAAAAGTACTGGTAGTTGGTCCAGAGGCTCAAGAAATGATTGATGGAGCGGATATGATGATCCTCTTTGGAGAAGGTGCCCCTCAGGACTTAGCGGAATACTGTTTCATGATTGATAATAAGGATTTAACTGGACCAATCCAAGTCGGTGGTCATTTAGTTGTTGACGGGCAAGTCTTTCCCATAACCTCCGTTGGTGATGTGGTTGAAAAAAATCTAATCAATCTAGGGCACATTACCATTTCCTTTGATGGGGATAGTGAGGGAAGCTTGCCTGGGACTCTGCATGTTTCCGCCCCTGATAAAATTCAACTGAGCCAGGGTTCGCTCATCCAGTTATTTAATGATTAAACAATTACAAATCAACAGACTTGAGACATTGCACTCAAGTCTTTTTTGATGTTTTAGTCTAAAGGGGAGATATTCCGACAACCTTTGGCAGGGTGGAGTTTTTTGCAAACTTTCTTTGAAAAAAGGTCTACTTTTTAATATGATGAAAGCGTTTTATAATTTAAATAGATGGGGGAAGAATGGTATGAAGGACAGAACACAGGACATCTTAAACCGCTTGTTAGACTCAGAAATTCCTCTACCAGTAAAGTACCTTTCAACCAAATTTAAGGTTGGTGAGAGGACGATTCGTAATGAGATAGGCATCATTAACGAGCTCTTGAGACAGTGCCAGTTACCTCCAGTGAGCTCTATCCGTTCTAAGGGAATGCAAGTAAATCTATCTAAAACCGATAGACAGGAACTAGTGGACTTTATAAGTCATCATTCGGGTTTCAAATATCTTAGTCGGGAAGAAAGAGTACTGGATTTAATTTTGGACATAGCCTTTGGGGATAAACCTGTCTTTTTAAAAAAGAAGGAGGACTGTTATCAGGTGTCAAAATCTTCTATTGATGAAGACATCAGGCAGGTAAGGAAAAAACTAGCCCACTATCAGGTGGAAGTCCTTAGCATACCTAAGCAAGGCCTCCAGTTCCAAGCCAAAGAACAGTTTATCAGAACCATGCTTTTTTTCAATTTTGAGTTCAGTCTTAGTGGATGAGGATCAAGGGAAAAAACAGCTTGTTTATAAGTATCTCGATAAAGAACGCTTGCACCATTTAGATGCTATCTATAGCAGTGTTATTTCTCAGGTTGAGGTGAGTCCCTATCGGATAAACTTTAACCTTTTGGCCTATATCTGGCTTGACCGGCTGAGTCGTGGTAGCTATAGTGCTCCTTCCACTCGAAACATGAACTATAAAGAAAAAAATGATTGTATTTACAATTATATCAATAGGGTCCTGGACGAATTTAGGCTTGGGGCAGATATGGAGGAGAAACATTACATTTATTTTTTACTTAATAGCCCTAAGTAAAGAAGAAAACTACCACCCCTCCAATTGGTTGGACCTTCAGCTGTTGATTATGCAGCTGATTCAGTTTATGGAAGAGGAAACAGGGATACCCTTCAACAAAAAGGAGGCTCAATTTCAAGAAGCCTTGTACAGCCATATGGTTGGTATGGTTGAGCGTATAAAAATGGTCTGCAGTTAGTAAATCCCCTTAAAGATAAAATCAAACAGACCTATGGTCTGGTTTATGATGTCCTTGAAAAATTTTTGAGAAGAGAACAGGAAAAGCTTGGCGGTACCATCACCGATGATGAGATTGCTTTTTTAACCATCCATTTTTCGACAGCCTTGAGTGAACTCAATCAGAATAATGAATATTGGTATCGGGCGATAGTAATTTGTAATCATGGTATAGCAACAGGTCGTTTACTAGCAGAGAACTTAAAAGAGTACTTCAATATAGAAGTTTTAGCGGTTCTAAGCAGTCGAGAAATTAACTTGGTTGAAAAATTTGACGTTGATCTAGTTTTTTCAACGGTCAAGCTAGACTATCAAGTCAAGCCTATTATGATTATGGATACCATCTTTAACGAGGAGACAAAGTTAATGGTTCATAATTTTTTAGAGACCAATCGTCAATATCAGAGAGTGATTGCTAGAAAAAGTGACTATACGGAAATGTTTCAAGTGCTGCTAAAGAAAATAGAAGCTAATTTTGGAGAGTTGACTAAAAATTTTTATAACGATTTAGAAATTCTATTTCGGAAGAATGGGCTAACAATTAATCAGAAGGAGGTACAGCCTATGATTCAAGATGTATTATCTGATGATAATATCTCATTTGAAAAGGGAGATTTTACATGGCAAGAAGCAATTCAAGAAGTCTCAAAGCCCCTATTGAAAAAGGAAATTATTACCGAAAATTATGTCCGAACGATGATAGAGGATGTGGAAAAGTACGGCCCCTATATAGTGATTGGCCCTCATCTGGCTTTGGCTCATGATCGGCCAGAAGACGGGGCAAAGCGATTGGGACTGAGTTTGGCCATTTTTGTACAATCGTTTACCTATTTGAAGCTGGTGTAGCAAAGATATTTGGAGAACGCGGAGATAAAAAGAAATCTATGGAAGATATTGAAATGCCTAAGGCCTTTGAATTTTTACAAGACACCTATCTCTCGGTAATGGTTGTTATGGTACCTCTTTATATTATTACGGCAGCTTTCGCAGGATCGGAAGCTGTTGATACGGGTAGTCAAAACTATTTGATGTACGCCTTCCTACAATCCATTCAATTTGTTGTTGGTATCTACGTCTTGCTGGCTGGCGTTCGACTTTTACTTGGAGAGATTGTTCCCGCTTTTCGTGGTATCGCCATGAAATTGGTTCCAGATGCCATTCCTGCCCTAGATTGCCCGTCTTCTTCCCTTACTCTCCCAATGCTGTGATACTAGGTTTTATTACTACAACAATTGGTACTATAGTCGCCATGTTTATCCTGCCCATCTTTGGCTTGGCCATGATTCTGCCAGGGATGTTGACTAATTTCTTTGCCGGCGGTACTGCTGGAATATTTGGTAATGCTGTCGGTGGACGTAGAGGAGCAATTATTGGAGGGATTGCACATGGATTCTTTATCACTCTTCTGCCAGCCCTTTTGGTTACAGCCTTTAGCTCGTTAGGTTTTGTCAATGCAACAGCGACTGATGTTGATACGGTTACGGCAGCTCTACTCTACTATTGGATTTTAAGCCCAATCTTTAAAATGTTTTAGTTAACCTAGCAGCTTAAGAAAGGAGGATAACTATGTTTAATTTTTTAAAGATAAAGGCTAAACCTAGTTCAGATGATCAAATAGATCTACCCGAGTATAGTCAGGAAGAGTTAGAAAGCTTTAAACAGGAATTGGAATCCCTCTTGCATGTAAAAGAAGCCCATATGAAAGAAGCTGCTTATTTTGAAAAAATAGGTCTACTCTACGCCAAACTATCTCAAGATGAAGCTGCCATCAGTCATTTAGAAAAGAGCTTATCTCTTAAATTATCCATGGGAGATGGTTATAAGAAACTGATGTCACTTTACAATCGAAAAAGGAGGGAAGCAGCTAAGTCCCAGGATGATGAGTTGATTGAGTATTATATGGGAAAAATGGATGACATGCGAAATATTGCTAAAAAAGTGACTCTAACAGCTAAGGAGGAATAACGATGTATAAAACTTTAAAAGAAATTACAGATTATGCAGACCAACTAAATATGACAGTCGGTACCTTCAATATGCACAATTTGGAAATGCTCCCAGGAATGATAAGGGGGGCACAGGAACTTGGTCTGCCAATCGTGATTCAAACTAGTGTGGCAACGGCCCAATATATTGGTTACGATGTTATCGTAGCGGTCTGTAAACAGCTGGCTAATAATGATTGGTTGATGTGGCCCTTCACTTAGATCACGCCAGAGACTTTGATGCCATTAGGGATGCTATCGAGGCTGGTTATTCGAGTGTCATGTTTGATGGCTCAAATTTACCCTTTAAAGAAAATATTGCCAAAACCAAGGCGGTTGTAGACTATGCTCATGCCAGAGGAGTTTCTGTAGAAGGGGAGTTTGGCACCATTGGAGGAACTGAGGAAGGTATTTCGGTTTCTGACGATGATAAAGAGTACACTAGACCTAATGATGCTGTTCGCTTCCTAGCAGAAACTGGTGTGGATGCTCTGACAGTTGGAATTGGAACTAATCACGGTCAATTTAAATCTAAAACCAATGTCCAAATCCCTTTGCTTAAGGAGATTCATAATCTTGTTGACGTTCCCCTGGTTATCCACGGTGGGACAGGAGTTAAGGAAGAAGATTATCCAGAATTAATCAATAATGGTATTAGAAAATTCAATGTTGGAACCGAACTCTTAGTCGGTTGGACAGCAACGGCTAAGGAAACATTTGGAGCAACCGAGGTAAATAAGTCTTTACGTTACAATATTATTCCTTGTAACGATAAGGTCAAAGAAATTGTCAAACACAAATTAAGCCTCTTCATGAATGAGGAGAGTCCTCTAAAATAGGAGACAGCAATGAAAAAGTATTTACTATTGATTGCTGGCCCACCCGCAACGGGGAAATGTTATCTTGTTAACTTAATTGAAGAAGAGCAACCAGATTTATATAAAATAAGTCCTGATGAGCTAAAAGACTCCATTGCGGATAGCAAGGGGTTTAACTGCTTAGAAGAAAAATCAGCTTTGGAAAAAATTGTATGGAAATCCTATTATCAAGCTTTAGAGGCTTATATGATGGTGGGGAAGAAGATTATCGTTAGTGAATATCCTTTTTCTGATAAACAAAAGCCAAGTTTGGCGGATTTAGCAAACCATTATTCTTATGATGTGATTACGATTAGGTTAGTAGCCGATTTTGAAGTTCTTTGGCAGAGACGATATCGTCGTGATCGAGAAAACAGTAGGCATCTAAGTCACATTATGACCCATTATCATTATGGTGATAACTTGATTAATCGTGAAGACGCAGACAATCATATTACTAAAAAGGAATTCTTAGATATTATTACCAATAGAGATTATAACCATTTTCAATTAGGTCAACTATTTGAATTTGATGTTAGTGATTTCTCAAAGGTTGATTATTCTGACCTTTTGTCTTATCTTGCGAAATTATAACTCCGTTATTAATAGAGAAAATAAATATTCTAATCTCCATCTAGCAATAACTTTCGGAAGTCAAAAATAGGTCCCACTAGCAATGTGGGACCTATTTTAACTTTAACTAGGGTTCTTTCATCGTATGGCGTTTTCCTGCAGCGATAGCCTCGCTCTCTTTCATTTGAACGACACGACTCCTGTTAGTGTTGCCCGGCATATTACCCATTGAGTACCAATAGACATCAGCCGTCCCATCACGGGCCACGTAGACGGTAGGGTCTTGTTCTTGAGGACTGGTCTCTTGGTCAGGAGCCTGAGGAGCAGGCTGGGGTTGACTAGAGGGTTCAGATGAACTATGCTTCGTTTTTCTTGTCCTTTTTGTCTTTCTTGTCTTTTTAGATTTCCTTACCTGTTTCGCTTTTACACTAGAGAAATGCCGAGTTGACTGGGTAGAACTTGGGGATAGTGTATTAGAGCTAACATCAGATTCACTAATAACTGACAAACAAAAGAGGCTTACAAATGTTATGAATAAATAGGTAATTTTTTTCATCAATTCTCTCCCAATTAACTATAAAAACGTTTACAAGTCTATTATACAAGCTTTAGCGGGAGAAAACAAGAGATTTTTAAAAAATTACAAAAAGATTATAAAAATGATTGCTGAGTTAAGACCAAAACGGTCAATCTGAATAAGCAAAGAAATTCCTTACTCGAAATCAGTAGCAAAGAAGTAGGCTAACCGGATATTTATTGAATTTGAACAATAATAAACCACCCTAAGCCAATGTTGAGGGTGGTTCAATTTTCTTACTAGTTACTTAGGAGACTGGGATAGCCTCTTACTTTTCTTCCTTGCCAGCTAGTTCCTTACCAAGCTCAATGATGTAATCCTTGAGGTCATCCTTGACTTGAGGGTGCTGGAGGGCGTAATCGATGGAGGTCTTCATGAAGCCGAACTTGTCACCAACGTCATAGCGTTTACCGGTGAATTCACGGGCAAAGACCCTTTGCGTTTTGTTTAGGGTGTCAATGGCATCGGTCAGCTGAACTTCATTGCCTGCCCCAGGTTCTTGGGTTTCTAAGATTTCAAAGATTTCCGGTGTCAGGAGGTAGCGGCCGATAATAGCCAAATCACTTGGGGCATCCTCAGGATTTGGTTTTTCGACAAAGGTTTCTACGGAATAGAGTCCGTCATGGCCCTGGCCTTGAGGTGCAATGACTCCGTAAGCAGAAACTTCGTCGTGGGGCACCGGCATAACGGCGATAGTAGAAGCATGGGTTTCCTTGTAATCGTTGATGAGCTGCTGAGTCAAAGGAACAGCCTTGTCATCGGTAATATCCATCAGGTCATCACCCAACATGACAACGAAAGGTTCATCGCCGACAAATGCCTTGGCTTGCAGAACCGCATCTCCTAAACCACGTGGATGGCTTTGGCGGATGAAGTGAAGATTGATAGCCGTCGTATCATTGACCAGCTTGAGCAGGTCAGTTTTACCTTTTTGCTCCAAGTTGTATTCCAATTCGAAGTTGGAGTCAAAGTGGTCTTCGATAGAGCGTTTAGCCTTACCTGTCACGACCAAGATGTCTTCAATTCCTGACTTAAGGGCTTCCTCAACGATAAATTGGATAGTAGGTTTGTCCACAATCGGCAACATTTCTTTGGCCAGAGCCTTGGTTGCTGGTAAGAAACGGGTTCCCAATCCAGCTGCTGGGATAACAGCTTTTCTAACTTTAGTCATACTATCTTTCGTTTCCTTCTTATTTATTTTTCTTCCGTTTATTTTTTATTATCCTGCCATTCATTTTCTGAACGCAGTTCATTGGACATCATATTAAAGATAGATTCCTTGATATCGGCTCCTTCGTAGATGGCCTTGTAAATGGCTGAAGTAATTGGCATGTAGACACCCAGCTGTTGAGCAAGTTCATAGGCCACCTTGGTGGTTGAAATTCCTTCGATGACCATACCCATATTGCGCTCAACATCTTCCAGTTTTTCACCGCGACCTAGTGCATCCCCAGCCCGCCAGTTGCGGGAGTGAACGGAGGTTCCGGTAACAATCAGATCCCCAACTCCAGACAGACCGCTGTAGGTTAGAGGATTGGCTCCCATTTTAACCCCAAGACGGGTAATCTCAGCTAAGCCACGAGTAATGATGGCAGCCTTGGCATTGTCGCCGTAGCCCATACCATGCAGGGCCCCAGCTCCGACAGCAATGATATTTTTCAGGGCTCCAGCGGTTTCCACACCGATAACATCCTGATTGGTATAGAGGCGGAAGTAATGGTTACTGAAGATTGCTTGAACATACTTAGCGGCTTCCAAATCTTTGGAGGCCGCCGTAATCAGGGTGATATCGCGGACAATGGTTTCTTCGGCATGGCTCGGTCCTGAGACAACCACGATGTCGCTGCGCAAATCGGCAGGAATTTCTTCCTCCAGAATGGTTGAGAGACGTTCGTGAGTACCAGGTTCTAGCCCCTTAGAAGCGTGCATGACGACAACCTTGTGGTCGAGGATTTCCGCTACCTGCTTGGCGACCAGACGGGTCACCTTGGTTGGCACGACAAAGAGAATGGCATCAACCCCATCTAGGGTTTGGCCCAAATCCTTGTAAGCCTTAATCTTTTCATCCAGCACAATATCCTTGAAATAAAGGGTATTCATGTGCTTCTCATTGATTTCATCAATTTGTTCAGGGATATTTCCCCAAATGCGGACCTCGTGCCCATTGTCATTGAGAACCTGGGCAAGGGCAGTCCCCCAAGAACCCGGTCCCAAAACAGCAACTTTTTGTTTTGTCATAATAGGTCTCCATATCATAGTATCGCCTTCATTATATCATATTTAATGGTCGCAAAGAGAGGAAAAAAAGAAGGAGTTTTAGGAAATTGAGAGAAATAGGCTTTAGGTCATTATATCTTTGGTTCCAGCCCTGTATGAGCCTAGGAAGGTAGAAGAGAAGAACTATCAAAATTCAGTTTTGGAAATTTGATGCGTATAAATTATCGGACTGGGAAATTTTCCCTAGAAAATCACGAGATAAGCTAGTTTTTTCCTTTTTATTGCCGAATATCTTAGTGTATAATAGGAAACAGTAAAAAAACTGTTGTGAGGTTAAATATGGCGAAAATTCGTGGTTTCGAGCTGGTCAGCTCATATGACAATCAAGATCTGCTTCCCAAGCGGGAGACGGCTCATGCGGCTGGTTACGATTTGAAGGTGGCAGAAACTACCCAAATTGAGCCAGGGCAAATCGTCCTGGTACCGACGGGGGTCAAGGCCTACATGCAACCAGGAGAGGTTCTCTATCTCTATGACCGCTCTTCTAATCCTCGCAAGAAGGGGCTGGTTTTGATTAACTCGGTTGGGGTAATTGATGGCGACTACTACGGTAACCCCAATAACGAGGGCCATATTTTTGCCCAGATGCAAAATATTACCAATAAAAAGGTGAGTTTAGAAGTCGGTGACCGGATTGTTCAGGCCGTCTTCGCCCCTTATCTGGTAGCGGATGACGACCAAGCGACCGGCACTCGTACCGGCGGTTTTGGCTCAACGGGGAAATAGGTGACAAGATGTCAGACTATCTATTGGTGATTGACATGCAGGATGATTATGTAGGTCCGGGAAAGCTCCATTCCAACCCCGACCTTGTTGGGGCCATCAATAACAAGATTGTAAGCTATCCCCAAGACAGGGTTGTCTATATTGTCAATCGTTTTTTCTGGGAATTTAGCCGGCAGGAAAAGAAGCTAATTGCGCCCCTACTCAAGGTCTCCAATCAGGTCTTTGAAAAGCGTCGAGCTTCCTGCTTCACTAATCCAGAACTCTTGAAATTTTTAAGGGACCATCAGGCTCAATCCCTTGAATTTGTTGGTGTAGATGGCAATGGTTGTGTCAAACATTCTGTCTTGGCATCAGCCAAACTGGGCTTTGAGACGACCGCAGACTTGTCCGCAATCGGTGTAGCTAACAAGAAGCATTTTCCAAAAACCAAGAAGAAATGGGAAGCTGCAGGGGTTAGAATTACCTCTGACTAATTCCGACGAGCAAGTAAGATAGACTTGCTTATCTTCAAGTTGTCAAGTCCTCAAGCAAATCATGGAAGAAAAGGAGTTTTATTATCGCTAAGAAAAAATCAACCTTTGTCTGTCAGGAATGTGGTTACAATTCGCCCAAGTATCTGGGCCGTTGTCCCAACTGTGGTTCCTGGTCCTCCTTTGTCGAAGAAAAGGAAGTCGAAGAGGTCAAGAATGCCAGGGTTTCCTTGACCGGCGAAAAGACCAAGCCAACCAAGTTGAAAGATGTTTCCTCCATTGATTATGCTAGGACCAAGACGGATATGGATGAGTTCAACCGTGTCTTGGGGGGTGGTGTAGTGCCAGGCAGTCTGGTTCTCATCGGTGGCGACCCCGGTATTGGGAAATCAACCTTACTCTTGCAAGTCTCGACCCAGCTGGCTAATAAGGGAACGGTTCTCTATGTTTCAGGGGAAGAATCCGCCGAGCAAATCAAGCTCCGCAGCGAGAGACTGGGCGATATTGATAATGAATTTTACATCTACGCCGAGACCAATATGCAAAATATCCGCACGGAAATTGAGCGGCTGCAACCAGATTTTCTGATTATTGACTCCATCCAGACAGTCATGAGTCCCGAGATTACTAGTGTGCAGGGCTCGGTCTCTCAGGTGCGAGAGGTAACGGCTGAGCTCATGCAGCTGGCCAAGAGTAATAATATTGCTACCTTCATTGTTGGCCATGTGACCAAGGAAGGAACCCTGGCTGGTCCTAGAATGCTGGAGCACATGGTGGATACGGTCCTTTATTTTGAAGGCGAACGCCACCACACCTTTCGGATTTTGCGAGCAGTCAAAAATCGTTTCGGTTCAACCAACGAAATCGGTATTTTTGAGATGCAGACGGGCGGTCTGGTTGAGGTCCTCAATCCCAGCCAGCTCTTTTTAGAGGAACGTCTGGACGGGGCAACGGGCTCGGCTATTGTTGTCACCATGGAAGGAACCCGGCCCATCTTAGCCGAGGTGCAAGCCTTAGTCACACCGACTGTTTTTGGTAATGCCAAGCGAACCACGACAGGATTGGATTTCAATCGGGTTAGCCTGATTATGGCCGTATTGGAGAAACGCTGTGGACTCCTTCTGCAAAATCAGGATGCCTACCTCAAGTCGGCTGGTGGGGTCAAATTGGACGAGCCTGCCATCGACCTAGCTGTGGCAGTCGCCATCGCTTCCTCCTACAAGGAAGCACCGACCAATGCCCAAGATGCTTTCATCGGGGAAATCGGTCTGACTGGTGAAATTCGTCGGGTCAACCGTATTGAGCAACGCCTCAATGAAGCTACCAAACTGGGCTTTACCAAGGTTTACGCTCCTAAAAATGCCTTGCATGGCATTGTAATTCCTAAAAACATCCAAGTCATTGGCGTTTCAACCGTCGGGGAAGTATTAAAGAAAGTATTTAAGTCATGACAGAAAAACAAGCAAATGATGTCGTCTATGGGGTTCACGCCACCATTGAGGCCCTGGAGGCCAACACCGGCAATAAACTCTATATCCAGAATGACCTGAGGGGCAAGAATGTCGATAAAATCAAGGCTCTAGCGGGTCAAAAAAAGGTGGCCATTTCCTGGATACCCAAGAAAACCTTGTCCGAGATGACTCAGGGAGCGGTCCATCAGGGCTTTGCCCTGCGGGTTTCCCAATTTGCCTATAGCGACTTGGCGACCATTTTGGCCAAGGCGGACCAGGAAGAAAATCCCCTAATTTTGATTTTGGATGGTCTGACCGATCCCCATAATTTGGGGTCCATTCTTCGGACGGCTGATGCGACGGGCGTGGCTGGAATTATTATCCCCAAGCACCGAGCAGTCGGTGTCACCCCTGTTGTTGCTAAGACCTCGACAGGAGCGGTGGAACATGTGCCTATTGCTCGGGTAACTAATCTCAGCCAGACCCTAGATAATCTCAAGGCGGAAAATTATTGGATTTTTGGCACCGATATGGACGGTACGCCTAGCCACAAGTGGAATACCGCGGGCAAGATAGCCCTGATTATCGGCAATGAGGGTAAGGGAATTTCGGCCAACCTCAAGAAGCAGGTTGATGAAATGATTACCATTCCCATGACTGGCCATGTCCAAAGCCTCAATGCCAGCGTGGCTGCAGCTGTTCTTATGTATGAAGTCTTCAGAAACAAGCTTTGAATGACTTTGCCCTAGCCCAGAGTGGGGGGCGGGTGAGCTAGATTGGAATAATCCCAGTCAACCTATCTATTACTCTGAGCTTTCTAAAAGTAGATAGCATTCTGGGCTCAGATGCCTGTAGTCTTCTGTGCTCAGACTTAGGTTTAGATAGGGTAAGCCTCTAGCTCTGCTTTCGCTCCTAGCACAAACTATCAAGGCCACCTCTTGGCCTTTTTATACTCTTTAAGGTTCAAAACCTGCTATTTTTTGCTTCAGCATGGACACAATTCGCTAAGATGCCGAGTACTTTAGTTAGATGACTGAAGGATAAAGTGATACTTTCGCCAAAGTGGTAGATTAGCAACAAGCACGGCCGTTGCTAATAATGGGAATTTTGAGAGAGATTTAGTCCGGTGGACTAAATCTGCCTGAGCTTAAAAACTCGAAAGCGAAGGGGCTCAAAATTTATCACGGGGCAAAGCCATCAGCTACTAAAGTAGCGATGTCTAACGCCAATCTCAATAGTGATTGGCTAGCCCCCTGATTAACTCGGTTAGGCCAGTAAAATCGACTAGCCTAACCTCATGTCGTAATGAAACTCCGGAATTGAACGCGCCTACACCACTGTGGAAAAAGAGAAATCTGCCTTGGAGCTCTGTTTGCTCCTTCGTCAGTCTTCCTATTTTCCTTTGCGGTGCTTAACGGCTCTGTATCTTGTGAGGAGTTTGCTTGCGTCCGCACTTTTTAACGACATTCCCTTTTCAAAATCGATATTATTTTGAAAAGGGAAATAGTAAGGTAGCTAGGTAAGTCGCTCTAGCGATTACCGTAGTTCATCAGGGATTTTAATCGCTGATGAACTTGCTACGTTAGAAAGTATCAAAAATGAAAGTTTTGATGTTAAATGAGTATAAATTCACTCAAAAAGGAGGTTGCCATGAAAAAGAAGATTCTTTTGGTTGATGGCTACAATATGATTGCCTTTTGGCGGGAGACCCATCAGCTCTTCAAGACCAACCAGCTGGATGCTGCTAGGACCATCCTCCTGCAAAAGCTCAGTCATTATGCTAGTTTTGAAGATTTAGAGATTATTTGTGTCTTTGATGCCCAGTATGTTCCTGGCAGTCGCCAGAAATATGATGACTATGCTTTGACGGTTGTCTTTACTGAGGAGGATGAAACGGCTGATTCCTATATTGAGCGGATGGCGGCTGAGCTCAACAGCCCCCTCAATCGGGTTGAAGTGGCCACCAGCGACCTTAATGAGCAATGGACCGTCTTTTCCCAAGGAGCCCTGCGAGTCTCTGCCCGAGAGCTGGAGGAGCGGGTCAATGTGGTCAAATCAGACTTGGACAAGATGTCTAAAACTATTGACCTCTACACCCCTCGCCTAGGTTCGCTTGATGATGACCAGTTGGATAAGCTCCGCTCCATTTTGGACGACCTCTAGGACCTGAAAAGGACAAGTGACTAAGGGGTCTTACTTTTAAGTAAAAAAATGGAAAGCCGTTGATTTAGAGGGATAAAATCATTTACAAATGCTCCAAAGTCGGTTATGCTAGTCTCTGGAGAGAGAAAATCAAATAATTCTTTGAGCATCAAAGCATTCCCATTCTTTGGTCTGCTTTTGGTAGCCATTGAATTCTAGAAAAACGGAGGTTGGCATGACTTTTAAAATCATTACTGATTCGACTGCCGATTTAGACGAAAACTGGGCCCAGACTCAGGATATTGATATTCTCGGATTAACGATTACCCTAAATGATAAAACCTACCCCACAGCTGGTCCTGACCGGATTAGCAGTGAGGAGCTCTTGCAGGCCATGAAAGATGGCGGTAAGCCAACGACCAGTCAGGTTAATGTCGGCCAATTTGAAGCTAGCTTTAGAAAATACGCCCAAGCAGAGCGACCAGTTCTTTATCTGGCATTTTCATCGGTTCTTTCAGGGACCTATCAGTCCAGCCAGATTGCTAGAGACTTGGTCTTAGAGGACTATCCAGAAGCCATCATTGAGATTATTGATACTAGGGCAGCTGCTGGCGGTGAGGGCTATCTTTCCATACTGGCGGCCCAGCTGCGAGACCAAGGGGCTAGTCTAGATGAAGTCAAGGCCAAGGTTCTGGATATTTTGCCTCGCCTGCGGACTCATTTCTTAGTAGATGACCTCTACCATCTTATGCGAGGGGGGCGATTGTCTAAGAGCTCTGCTCTGATTGGAAGCCTGGTCAATATAAAACCTCTTCTTTGGCTGGATACCGAGGGCAAGCTAGTTCCTCTGGCCAAACTGCGTGGGCGAAAAAAAGGTATCAAAGAGATGTTGACTCGGGCGATGACAAATGTGGAAGCTAGCACCGCTATCGTTGCCTATTCCAATGATGAGGCCAGCGCTCAAGACCTCAAGGAAAAATTGTTGGATAGTCCTGTTATTTCAGAAGTTCTCATCATGCCCCTAGGCCCAATTATCTCAGCTCATGTCGGCCCTAATACCCTGGCTGTCTTTACCATTGGCCATGACCCCCGTTAAATCCCAGCCTCGCGAGAAATCTCAAGATACAACGAACAAAGCAAATCTAGAATTGAGAAATCTTGCTTTGCAACGGTAGCCACCACCGCGGTCTGCCTATGCCTCTCACTAACTTCAAAAGAAAAGCATCACCACCGGCTTTCCTTTTTTCGTGTCGTCACGCATAAAGTCACTCTGCTGTCTTTTAGTTGAGTGGCTACGAAAGTTGCTAGTGCAACTTCCTATATTCCTGACTGACTCCAACCAGACAGTAAAAACGATTGTATCGTTATCATATCGCTTCGTTAACTCACTTTGACCTACCTGCTGAAGGAAAACAAAGCCTTCTCCTTAAAACAGTTTTAGACAAAATCACTTGGATTTTCTTAGCCTTCTTTATTTTTTATTTAGACTTCAGCATGCAGAGTCTCTTGCTTGGCGGCAAAAATTTACATAATATGGGAGTTTCCCTGATTGCTAGTTTCGGATTTATTCTGGTGTCAGTTTTTCTTCTTCTCTTGATGCGGAAGCTCCAAGAACCACTATCCTTAAAGCCTTTGGCAACCACGAAATTTTCCCTCTACTTTACAGCTTTCCCTGCTGTCATGGTTATTAATTTTTTTGGGTAGCCTTGTGCACATGTTTATGACTCACTCGACTACAAGCGCCAACCAAGCAGCTCTCAATAATCTGGAGATGCCATTTTACTTGTACTCCACTTTGGCAGTGCTTTTTGCGCCAATTGTTGAAGAACTCATTTTCCGAAAGTGTCTGCTGGAGAAGGTCTTTGGCTTTGATGGCTGGTTCAAGTGGGTTGGTTGGATTGTGACCGCCTTTCTCTTTGGCTACTTCCACCTCTACAGCGATCCTGGCGATATTGGTGGCTGGATTTCTTATGGAGGCATGGGGCTGGTCTTTGGCTTCGTCGCCATGCAGTCTAAGCGAATTGAGTACAGCATTGCCATCCACATGTCCATGAATGCTTTTGTTGTTCTGATGGGGTTTGTCGCGACATTGTTGCAACAACTTGCTCACTAGGATAAATAATTAAGATTAAGGTCGAGGAAGATAAGCTAGTCCCGACCTTATTTTTTGCCGGCAAAAAATGAAAAGAAGAATTTAAGAGCGAAAATTTACTTTTTACTGCAATCCCTGTCAAGAAGACAGTCAAATAGAGGATAGTTTAAGCAACCTTATTCCCGAATTCTAAAGGAGTCCGATTCTTGGCCATGCTTATAATTTAGCTGAAGAAGAAGTCTTGTCCGTTCAATATCACTTAGTTGAGGATTGTTATCTGCTGACTGACTGATATGCTGAAAGCACAGCCTTTTCTTGAATAAAAATATCCTCAGAAACCGAAATTCTGAGGAGTTTTACGAGTTCTAAAAGAAAAATTTTTAAGGCTATAGTTAATCCTAGAGTTCCTTGGCCCGAGCGATGGTCGCATCAATGCCGGAAATGACGGAAGCTGTTAAACCGGTCTTTTCCAAATCGGCTAAACCTGCAATGGTGGTGCCGCCAGGGCTGGAAATTTTATCCATCAAATCGTGGGGACTATCCTGACCTTGGCTGAGATTCTGAGCACTAGCCAGGACCGTTTGGGTCACGATGTCCACGGCTTGATCCTTAGGTAGTCCGTGTTTGACACCAGCCAGGGCTAAGGCTTCCATGAAAAGGTAGATATAGGCTGGACTAGAACCAGCCAAAGCCGTAAAGCTATCAAAGTCCTTTTCAGCAATCTCAAAGGTCGAGCCAAAGCTGTTGGTGATGGTCTTAGCCAGGTCCAAGAGTTGGTCATCCACCTGTTGATTGCGACAGATAGCCGTCGTACTTTGTAAAATCTGGGCATTGATATTGGGCATAATCCGAATCAGAGGCAGGCTTGGGTCGGTCAGTTCAGCCAAACGCTCTAGGCTAACTCCAGCTGCCATGGACATGATGGGTTGGTGGAAAGTCAATTTGTCCAGAACTGAAGGCAGGACCTGAGGCTTGACAGCCAGGACAATCAGGTCAGCTTGGGTCACCAATTCGCTGTGTTGGGCTAGGGCTCTGACACCCAGTTCTTGGGCCTGACGGGCTGTTTTCTCAGGGTCCCGCCCTGCCACTAAAATCTCAAAGTCCGTTTTTTCTAGGCCCTTGATAATGGCTGTTGCCATCTTTCCTAGGCCGATAAATCCAATTTTCATAGTTCTAACCAAGACTTGCCCCGCTTGTATTCCAAAGAGCGGTCAGTCCAGTCCCTTTCCGTTAATAATTTTTGATAAGATCGACCGTTGAGCGGTCTAATTTTTTGAGGATGGCTTGCAAGAAGGCCTGAGCCTGATAGAAGTCGTCCAAGCTGTAAAGGGTTTGGTGGGAATGAATATAGCGGGCACAGACTCCAATGGTAGTCGAAGGTACACCACTATTTTGCAGGTGGGCAGCACCAGCATCGGTGCCACCTTTAGCGGCATAGTACTGGTACTTAACACCGGCTTCCTCCGCCGTTGTTAGCAGAAAGTCCCGCATATTGGCCAGCATAACATGGCCTGGGTCGTAGAAACGAATCAGCGTCCCATCGCCGATTTTGCCCTGTTCGCCATAGACGTCCCCGGCTGGCGAACAATCAAGGGCAAAGAAGAGCTCGGGGTCAAACTTGGTTGTCGAGACATGGGCTCCCCGCAGGCCAACCTCCTCCTGAACATTGGCTCCAGCAATCAGAGTGCTGTCCAACTGGCTATTTTTCAGACTTTCCAAAGCTTCAATCACCATGAGAATACCGTAGCGGTTGTCCCAGGCCTTGCTGATGACATTTTTCTGATTGGCCGTCAGAATGGCCTGACTATCAGGGACAATGATGTCGCCGGGCGTGATGCCAAAACTTTCAGTCTCTGCCTTATCGCTAAAGCCGCCATCAAAAATAATATCAGCGACCGTTGGCAGACTGGCTTGGCCCTTTTGGCCCCTTAGGAAATGTGGTGGAACCGAGCCTGAAATAAGGGGCAATCTCTGACCAGAACGACTTATCAGGGTGAAGCGTTGCGAGGAAATCACCAAGGGATTCCAGCCACCGATGGCCACCGCCCGCAGGGTTCCGTCTTCCTTGATGTGGCTGATCATAAAGCCGACCTCATCCATGTGGGCTGCAATCATGACCCGAGGGGCTTGAGGTTCGGAGCTCTCCTTGATCCCAAAGAGGCCACCGAGACCGTCGGTTTCAATCCTGTCAACATTGGGGGCAATGGCCTGACGCAGGTAGTCTCGCACCTGCCCTTCATGGCCAGCCAAGCCCTTGAGACTGGTCACTTCTTGAATTTTACTAAATAAGTCTGTCATGACATCCTCGCTTTCTTATACTAATGAAAATCAAGATTTACCAAGGCAACGAAGTACAGACAGCTTAAAAGGTCTGGGAGACCTTTTGAAGTTGGAAATGGTGGAAACTTTGCTTTCCTCAGCAGAAACGGCAAAGTGAGTTAACGAAGGGAAATTTTGATTTTCGAAGGCTCTTAGTCTTATTTTAGCATAAAGCTAGCCATATGGCTGTCTCGCCTTGATTTTCTGTCTGTCGCCAAAGCCTTCTATTTATGATAAAATGAAAGACATGAAAAATAAGAAATTACTGCTGGCTGCCAGTCTGGCGGGTCTAGCAGGCCTAACAGCTCTAGGCTATGGTCTACAAGCAAAACTGGCCGACCGCAGGCAGGCCAAAATTTTGGCTGAAATCAGGGCTTATTTCAGCCAGATGGGGGACATTCAGGTTCTCTATATCAAGGATTACGAGAGCCAGGGATCCAGTCTGTCAGGTGGTCTGGTCTTTGAAGATGGCCGTGTCCTTGATTTTGCCTATGATGCTGGCGATATTTTTTACAGTGAGGGTGATGCAGATGCTTAAACCAGACACTTATGAAGAATTAGCTACCTATTTGGAGCGAGAAGGCCGGATTGTCTTCTTGTTTACAGCGGACTGGTGCCCCGATTGTCAATTTCTCTATCCCTTCTTGGATGAGCTAGAGGCTAACAATCCAAGTCTGACCTTTGTCCAAGTGGACCGGGATGATTTTATGCTCCTGGCCCAGAAGTGGGATATTTTCGGCATTCCCAGTCTCATTGTCGTGGAAAATGGTCGGGAAATTGGCCGTCTGGTCAATAAACGCCGCAAGACCAAGGAAGAAATTAACCGCTTTTTAGCAGGATTAGAATAAAAAGAAGGAAGTCGCATCGCCATGATTTTTGCCTACAATAAAGAACAAGTCGGAGATGTCCTCATGGTCATCCTCCAAGATAGCAAGCCAATCGCCCGTCAAGTTGAGCGGAAAGGCAAGGTTGCCCGTGTTTATGCTGAAAAAGACGGTCGCACTCTGGCTTGGAATATTTTTGATGCCTCTAGCCTAATTGATTTGACGGGGAATGGTCAAGTTTTCCCTAGCGATAAGGATCTAGAGATTATCAATCAGGAATTGGCCCAGGAAGGCTTTGAGGAAAGGCTAGAAGCTACCCCAAATCCAGTCTTTGTCGTCGGTCAGATTAAGGAAATGGAAGCTCATCCAGACAGCGACCACCTCAATATCTGTCAGGTGGCTATTGGTCCAGGCCGGACCATTCAAATCGTGGCCGGAGCTCCCAACGCTGCTGTCGGACTCAAGACTATCGTGGCCTTGCCAGGTGCCATGATGCCTAGTGGCAGCCTGATTTTCCCAGGCAAGCTCCGCGGTGTTGACAGCTATGGCATGATGTGTGCCCCCCGCGAATTAGACCTGCCCAATGCTCCCCAGAAGCGAGGCATTATCGAGCTAGATGATGCAGCCGTTGTTGGAGAGGCCTTCAATCCCGCCAAACATTGGCAAGGCTAAGGTTAGCCAAGCCTTCTATTCGCTAGAAAAATCTATAGAATTCAGAGGAAAAACAGAAAATTTTTCCTTTTTTTGTCTCCTTTTACGAATATAAAAGTAAGGAGGTGAACCTATGTATAACAAAGTCATTCTTATCGGTCGTTTGACAGCAGCTCCCGAGATGGTTAAAACACCCTCGAATAAATCTGTTACTCACATTACTCTAGCGGTTAATCGTCGTTTTAAAACTCAGGATGGCGAGCGGCAGGCTGACTTTGTCAATGTTGTTTTCTGGGGCAAGTTGGCTGAAAGCCTAGTTTCTTATGCCGGCAAGGGCAGTTTGGTTTCCTTAGATGGGGAAATTAGAACCCGCCACTACGAAAAGGATGGCCAGACCCACTATGTAACTGAAATCCTAGCCCAGTCCTTCCAGCTGCTAGAAAGCCGTGCCCAACGTGCCCTGAGGGAAAACAATGGAGCCAGTGACCTAACCGACCTAGTCCTTGAAGAAGAGGAACTCCCTTTCTAACATCCATTTTCTTTGTCAAATGTGATTCCCACTTCCCACAAGAAATCACATGAAAATTAGTCACCTGAGTTTGTCCATCGCTTGGGTGATTTTTGCTTTTCTCTAAAAAACTAATACTCATTAATCTTCAAAACTTTTAGCTGACGTCTCTGGCCTTGTTTAATCTTGTTAAAAAGGCACAAGATCCTAGCAAATGACGTAAGGATAGAGAGATACTTTCGCCAAAGTGGCATTATTAGCGACCACTGTCTTGTCGCTAATAACAGAAATTTTCGAGACAGTGGCTCGAAAATTAGCAATGAAACTCTGGAGGAGTTTGCTTGCGTCCGCACTTTTAAACGACATTCCATTTTCAAAATCGATATTATTTTGGAAATGAAAGAGTAAGGTGGCTAGGTAAGTCGCCATAGCGATTACCGTAGTTCATCAGTGATTTTTAATCTCTGATGAACTTGCTGCGTTAGAAAGTATCAAAATTGAAAGTTTTGATATTTGTTGAGTATAAAAGTGCCTATTGAAGAGAGACTGTTGGTAAAAACTAACCTTTAACTGACTAACCGTCAGCAGTGATGATTGCCTGACTAGCTCCTCCTTAAGCCCATAAAGTTGCTAAAATCGACCAACTTTATGGGGTAGGACACGAAACCGCAGATAATCCTTAGCTAGAGCAAAATGAGTTAACTAGGAATTTCTACCTGTCATCCCTAAATCCTAGCTACTATCCTGTGGGCAATGGGGTTTGACCACATACCCTTTCTTCTTAATTTCATAGTGAAGGAAAACAAAACCTAGAAAATGTTATAATGAAGGTAATTTAGGTCAAGGAGAAAAACTCATGCAAATTATTTTCAGTGACATAGATGGGACTCTGCTTAATCAGGAACATCAGGTGACTCCGGCAACGGCAAGAGCCATCAAGGCATGCGTAAATAAGGGACTATATTTTGTCCCCATCTCAGCTCGGATGCCGGAGGCTATTCGCCCAATTATTGATGAGATTGGTATCCCCAGCCCCATCATCGCCTATAATGGGGCCCTGATTCAGGCCCAGGATGGTACGGTTGTCGATAGCAAGATTATGGCCATGACTGAGGTCCTCTCGGTCTGCCATACCATTGAAAAGTTAGGCCAAGATCTAGCTTGGAATATCTATAGTTACAAGGCTTGGTATTCTTCCCAACAGGCCCACAATTTGGTTCACAATGAAGAAGTGGTCGTTGGCCTCAAGTCTCAGATTGCCGACCTGGACCAGTTGGCTAGCCTCAAGGAGGCCCACAAGGTCTTGGTTATGTGTCCGCCTGAGCGGACTGAGCAAGTCTTGCAGGCGCTAAAAGAAGACTATCCTGACCTGTCCATTGCCAAATCCCTCCCTCATCTGATTGAGGTCATGGCGACAGGTATTGACAAGGGTCAGGCTGTTAAGGCTCTTGCGGACTACTATTATGTGCCAATTTCTGAAACCATGGCCTTTGGCGATAACTATAATGACTTGGAAATGTTGGAGACCGTCGGTCAAGGTATCCTTATGGGCAATGCCCCTCAGGCCCTACAGGAAAGAATCGGAAAAGTCACGCTCGACCACAACCACGATGGCATCGCTCAGGTCTTAGAAAAAGAAATTCTCAAGTAAAAACTTGCCAGAGCTTGCCTTTGCAAAAATTAAGATCAGCCTCGCCATTAGAGACCTTCCTAGCCTTCCTTATCAGGTTAGTGATTTCCTTACCTAAGTAATTTAGAAAACTCTACGCGAATACTAAGTTAAAATCAAAATCTGACATTGTTTTCAAGTAGAAAAACTTTGTTGCGGGTTAATCTGCAAACGAAGTGAGCACAAACTGATATTTTCGCCGTAGTGGAATTTTCAGTGATACCTCTGTTATCACTGAAAACGGGGTTTTTGAGACTTGGGCTCAATCTTAAGAATGAAACTCTCAAAAAGAGTTTGCTTCCGTCCGCACTACTGTAAGAAAATATCAAAAATCGGATTTTGAAGTTTGATATGTATAAAATAGAGTTTTTTTCTTGACTAATTTTGACCAAATGATAGAATAATAACTGTAGCTAGCACTCGGATGATTAAAGTGCTAAAAAATCTTTTGGAGGTATGGTAATGTTAAAACCTTTAGGCGATCGTATCGTTGTAAAATTTGAAGAAGTAGAAGAGACCACAGCTAGTGGTTTTGTATTGGCGGGTAGCTCCCACGAAGCGACTAAGGCAGCCACTGTTTTGGCAGTCGGTCCTGGTAGTCGAACCCTGCATGGGGACCTGATTGCTCCAAGCGTTGCCCAAGGCGATAAGGTTTTGGTCGAAAATGGTGCTGGTCTTGATGTCAAAGATGGTGACGACAAGTTTTCTATCATCCGTGAAGCTGACATTTTGGCTGTGCTTGACTAAATTAGAAGCAAGCTCAGCTCAAGCAAAAGGTCAGTCTGCTTCTTAATGACTGACTAGAAAAATTTCTTGGTTTAGCTGGCCTAGCAGGATATGCTAGGTCTAGGATAACCCTAGCTTCTTCTTTCAAAGGACGAATTTGAGCTCCAAGTTGGAATCAAATTGCCCTTGTGAAGCCGCTAATCCAAGCAAGAGATAGATAAGAAAGACAGGTAAAATAAATGGCAAAAGATATTAAATTTTCAGCAGATGCACGCTCTGCCATGGTGCGTGGTGTTGACGTTTTGGCGGATACTGTTAAGGTAACGCTTGGCCCTAAAGGCCGCAATGTCGTATTGGAAAAATCCTTTGGATCACCTTTGATTACCAACGATGGGGTAACCATTGCCAAGGAAATCGAATTGGAAGATCACTTTGAAAATATGGGTGCCAAACTGGTATCAGAAGTTGCTTCCAAGACCAATGACATCGCTGGTGACGGGACAACCACCGCAACCGTTTTGACCCAGGCTATCGTTCGTGAAGGCCTCAAAAACGTCACAGCAGGTGCTAACCCAATCGGCATCCGTCGTGGTATTGAAAGGGCTGTTTCAACTGCTGTTGATGAACTTAAGGCAATCGCTCAACCCGTTGCCAACAAGGAAGCCATCGCTCAGGTTGCTGCCGTATCTTCTCGTTCTGAAAAGGTCGGTGAATACATCTCTGAAGCTATGGAAAAGGTTGGTAATGATGGGGTTATTACCATTGAAGAATCTCGTGGTATGGCAACCGAATTGGATGTCGTTGAAGGGATGCAATTTGACCGTGGTTACCTCTCTCAATACATGGTGACCGACAATGAAAAGATGGTCGCAGACCTAGACAACCCTTATATCTTGATTACAGACAAGAAGATTTCTAACATCCAAGACGTGCTGCCACTCTTGGAAGAAGTGCTCAAGACCAGCCGTCCTCTCTTGATTATTGCTGACGACGTGGATGGTGAAGCCCTCCCAACTCTGGTTCTCAATAAGATTCGTGGTACCTTCAATGTTGTGGCTGTCAAGGCTCCTGGCTTTGGTGACCGTCGCAAGGCCATGTTGGAAGATATTGCCATCCTGACCGGTGGTACAGTCATTACCGAAGACCTTGGTTTGGAACTCAAGGATGCTAGCATTGCTTCCCTTGGTCAAGCAGCCAAGATTACCATTGATAAGGATTCAACCGTCATTGTGGAAGGTGCTGGCTCAGCTGATGCCATCGCCGAACGTGTTGCTGTCATCAAGTCGCAATTGGAAAGCACCACATCAGAATTTGACCGTGAAAAATTGCAAGAACGCCTAGCTAAATTGTCTGGTGGTGTTGCTGTCATCAAGGTAGGTGCTGCAACCGAAACCGAACTCAAGGAAATGAAACTCCGTATTGAAGATGCCCTCAATGCGACTCGTGCCGCTGTTGAAGAAGGTATCGTTGCCGGTGGTGGTACCGCTCTGGTTAATGTCATTGAAAAGGTTGCTGCCCTTGACTTGGATGGTGACCAAGCAACCGGTCGCAACATCGTCCTTCGTGCTTTGGAAGAACCTGTTCGCCAAATCGCCCGCAACGCTGGTTATGAAGGTTCTGTTATCATTGAAAAACTCAAAGCAAGCAAGTCAGGAACTGGTTTCAATGCTGCCGATGGTAGTTGGGTCGATATGGTTGAAGCCGGTATCATTGACCCTGTCAAGGTCAGCCGTTCAGCCCTGCAAAATGCAGCTTCCGTTGCTAGTCTGATTTTGACAACCGAAGCTGTTGTCGCAGATCACCCAGAAGAAAATGCTCCCGCAGCTCCAGCCATGGACCCAAGCATGATGGGTGGGATGATGTGATAGGATAAGTAAAACTGGGTGCTAAAGGCACCTGTTTTACAACGGTAGCCCCGATGGTGGGCTACCTAATCCTACCACTAATTCAAAGGACGAAGTATTATTGACTTCGTCCTTTTCATGTCGTGTCCAATAAATTTAAGGGCGGCACTAAGGCCTAGGGATATCTGGCCAGCCCTTTGCTTGATTCAAGAGAATAATAAAAGAGGAAATCCAATCGGATTGCCTCTTTTTCGTGTCTTAATATGAGAGTATTACTTTAATCAGCTAATGCTTCTGGATTTTGAGCGACTAGGTTGCGGTAGAATTCCGCACGCGTTGTTTGCATGTAAGGATGGAGCCAAAGATAACCGATACCAAAGGTCAAACTTGCCAGGATAATCCAACCCAGGAAGCTGAGGTCCAGAACGAAGAGGTCCCATTTATGGCCATCCATCAGACGGCGAGATTTAGTGATGGCTTCAGTGGCCGATAGGTTCTTGCCTTGACGCTTAAGGTCATCGACAATATAGGTGGACATAGCATAAGAGTAGGTTTTGATGATTCCTGGAATAAAGAAGAGCAGGCCCCAAAGAACTATGAAAATATATTGAAGAATCCAATTCAATAGGAATGCTCAAATACGACCTTCTGTAAAGCCTGCAAAAGTACTAGCAATGACATTTTCATCCTTACGATTATCAATAAAGTGAAGGAAACCAAGTGTAGCACTGGAAGCGATCAGCCCTAGAGTGAAGCCTCCTGCGCCAGTGAAAGGTGAGGTATGGAAGGTAAAGCGGAAGCTATCAGTCGTATTGGTTGTCGCATCATAATTAGTGACCCACTCTGCTGATGTTAAGATACTATGAATAATATCTAATTGAAGTAGGAACTGGATGAGCCAAACGACGGCAACAACTCCCACAGCCCATTTCCAATTACCAGAAAGTTTTTGTTTAGCTCTAGCTTTCAATTCACTGCGTGTCATAATCTTTCTCCTTTTTATTGTTAATGTGAAATGCTGACACAATAATGCTCTAAGGTTTTGTCTAATTGAACTACTACCTTACTACAATAAGTATAATTATTTTCTGAAAATTGTAAAGCTCTAAATTAAAAATTTAATAATATTCTGCTCATAAGCTTAAAAAGCCCCACCCTATTTAGGCAAGCCTTTTTCAAAACTAGTTGATTGAGCCTTAATAATGACTTTTTCTCTGGTGAAAGGGTGGATAAAACTGAGTTGGTGGGCGTGGAGCATGAGGCGCCTGGCAGGGACCTTACTATAAAGGGGATCACCGATAATGGGGTGGCCGTGATGGGCTAGGTGGATCCGGATTTGGTGGGTGCGACCGGTTTCCAGTTGACAGTTAACCAGACTGGATGGTCCCTTAGGGCCAGAAAATTCCTTGAATCTGCGGACATGGGTGATGGCCGCTTTCCCCTTTGCTGTCACTAGGCGTTTCTTGCGGTCATGGCGGTCTCGGCCAATCTTATCGCGGTAAGTGCTGGTTCTGTTTGTTAGCCTCCCTTGTACCAGGGCCCAGTATTGTCGAGAAATTTTCTTGTCTTCTAAGAGGTGATTAAGGATGGGGAGGACAAAGGGATTCTTAGCCAAAAGGACTAGACCGCTGGTTTCCCTGTCCAGCCGGTGGACCACATAGCAGGCCTGTCCCACGTAGGCCGAAACATGGTTAAGGAGGGCGATTTCACCAGGCTGGTTGGCATGTGTCTTCATGCCTTCAGGTTTGTTAACGATGATAAGATGCTGATCCTCATAGAGGCAGTCCACCAGCTCCGCTTGACCAAAGGGAACGGCCTTCTTAGGATAATCGTCTTCATCGAAAAGGAGTGTAAGCTCATCACCGGCTCTGACGGGATTTTGCCAGCTACAAGTCTGTCCATTTAGCAGGAGGTGTCTCTTGCTTCTTAGGAAATGTCGAATTTTTTTGGGGACTAGCCATTGCCTTTCTAGGAGCTCCTCAACTGTCATTTCAGCAAAGGAGCTGGGGATTGGAATTTGGAATTTCATGCCTTTGATTTTAGCACAAATCAGGGTTTCTCTCTAGGTTTTTGGAAGAAACTTGCTATAATAGGGCTATGAAATTATTAGAAACAATCAAAGAAGGGGCCAAGAAATTTGGCCAGAAATTTTTGACTTCAAATAAAAAACAAAAGAAGAGAGGCCCTGCTAAGGCAGAGTCTGCCGATGGTGATGAACTGTCCATGACCCAAAAATTAGAGTCGGTTCCAGTGCACGAAAGTGCCTATCACCGCAGTCATGCGCCTCATCATCAGAGTCGACTGGACAAGTTGGTTGAGAAATACCCTAAGCTGGCCTTTCTCAAGATTATCATTCCCGACAAGCAGTCTTGGATTCGGCGTTTCTGGCGGCGGTACAACCTCAGCCGAATTTTAGCCATTGCTGTTGCAGGTTTTGTTCTCTTTACAGCGGCTTATCTTTTCTACCTGGCCAAGACCACCAATGTCTCTGACCTCCAGGATGCCCTCAAATCCTCGACAGTTATTTATGACCGCAAGGGTAAGGAAGCCGGCACCCTCATGGGAAATAAGGGAACCTATGTCGAGCTGGACCAGATTTCTGATGACTTGGAACATGCGGTGATTGCAACCGAGGATCGGACCTTTTATAAGAACCACGGTATCAACTATAAACGCTTCGTTCTAGCCATTCTGACTGCTGGTCATTTTGGGGGTGGCTCAACCATTACCCAACAGTTAGCTAGAAATGCCTACCTCAGTCAGGAGCAGACAGTCACGCGGAAGGCCAAGGAATTTTTCCTAGCGGTCGAGCTTAATAAGAAGTATTCCAAGAAGCAAATTCTAACCATGTATCTCAACAATGCCTACTTTGGCAATGGGGTCTGGGGAGTTGAAGATGCCAGTCAGAAATACTTTGGGACTTCAGCGGCCAATCTAACCACCGACGAGGCCGCCACTCTAGCCGGTATGCTCAAGGGACCGGGAATCTATAATCCCCTCTATTCCACAGAAAATGCGACTAACCGCCGCAATACCGTTCTCCAGAACATGGTCAATGCAGGCTATCTCAAGGAGGCAGATGCCAAATCCTTTAAGGCCGTTGACATGTCCAGCCGCCTTCAGGACACCTATTCGGGTAAGGATGAGAAGTATAATTACCCGTCCTACTTTGATGCGGTGGTCAACGAGGCCATCAATAAATACGGCATATCGGAAAAAGACATCCTCAACAACGGTTACAAGATTTATACTGAATTAGACACCAACTACCAGGATGGTATGCAGACGGTCTATGCAGACACTTCCCTCTTTCCAACCTCACCAACAGATGGCTCATCTGCCCAGTCCGCTAGCGTAGCTATTGATCCATCGACTGGGGGCGTTCGCAGTCTGGTTGGTCGCCTTAACTCAACCGATAATCCGACCTTTAGGGCCTACAATTATGCCACCCAGTCTTCTCGCAGTCCGGGTTCGACCATCAAGCCTCTGGTGGTCTATTCACCAGCTGTAACTGAAGGCTACGATATTGATGAAGACCTGCCCAATACGGTTCAAGATTATGATGGTTATGCCCCATCCAACTACGGTGGCATTGAATCTGAGAAGGTCCCTATGTATCAGGCCTTAGCCAACTCCTACAACATTCCAGCCGTCTATCTCCTGCATGAAATGGGCGTGGATACGGCCTTTGATTATGGTAAGAAATTTGGCCTCAATATGGACAAGGTGCCTAAAAATCTGGGGGTTGCCCTAGGTGGCAGTGTCACCACCAATCCTTTGGAGATGGCCCAAGCCTATTCGACCTTTGCTAATGGCGGGGTTATGAACGAGTCCCACTTTATTACCAAGATTGAGACGGCTTCAGGCAAATCTGTGGTTGAGTACAAAAAGGCTTCGTCGCGTGTCGTCAGCAAGTCGGTCAGTGACAAGATGACCAGCATGATGCTGGGTACCTTCTCCAACGGGACAGCGGTCAGTGCCAATGCTTATGGCTATACCATGGCTGGTAAGACTGGGACTACCGAGACCAGCTTCAACGAAGACCTGATTGGTGATGAGTGGGTCATCGGCTACACGCCTGACGTGGTTATTGCTCAGTGGATGGGCTTTGAGCACACCGATGAAAATCACTATATAATTGATAATTACGGAGCTTCGGACAATGTTTTCAGTCAGACTGCCAGCTACATTCTCCCTTATACCAAGGGAACAGAATTCACCCAAAAGAATGCCTATGCTTCTGACGGCCAAGACTTGACCTATGATGCTAGCAATAAGAACAGTAGTAGTAATTCCGATGAATCAAAGGGAATTATTGATAAAATTCAGGATGCTGCCGATGATGCTAAGAAGAAGGTCGACAAGGCTGTTGATGATTCAGGTATTGTTGAAAAAGCCAAGGATGCTTGGAATACCATCAAGGGATGGTTTGAGTAAGTTCTTGGCTTAGGAAAAACATTGAATTCGCCTAATCCTAATATTCACGGGAGCAAACCTTGCCCGTCGGCAGGCATATCATCACATAAAGAAAGTTAGGGGAGCCAGTCTCCCCTAACTTTTTTAGCCCAAAATAGTCGTAGAGAAGGCCAAGTGGAAAATGATAAAGGCCCCTCCTCCTTAACTGTCAAGAAGCGGTGGGTGAGTCTGAATCTTATTCCATGAAATAGTGCAAGGCCTTGACTTGCCTGCCAGCTTAATTCATGGTAAAATGATTAAGATTAAAATGGAGGCAATCATGTCGCAGAAAAAAGCCAGCCTAGCTTGCTCGGAATGTGGCTCACGCAATTATTCAATCAGTGTGAGTTCTACACCAAAGCCGACTCGCTTGGAAGTAAACAAATATTGTAAACATTGTAAGAAATACACCCTGCATAAGGAAACCCGCTAGTTAGCTAGCAGAAAGAGAGAGAAGCGTGAAATTTTTAGCCGGAATTTTTCAAATTTTAGAACATACTAGTTGGCCTACGCCAAGACAACGTTGGAAGGACTTCTTCGCAATTTTGGAATATACCTTATTCTTTACGGTAATCATTTATGCATTTGATTTTGTCCTTCGTTGGGGAGTTAATTACCTCCTACAAAATGTAAACCTACCTTTTAAATAAGAACAGAAAAAAACCTAGCAAGGACGCTAGGTCTTTTGTCTGTAATGAGGGAGTCTTGCTTATCCCTACTGATCCGCTAGGCTCCTTAGCCCCTCTTCTAGGGTCTCGTAGAGGGGCTGGTAGTAAAGGCTATAGTCGCCTACCTCGGAAACGACCTTTTCTTGATGGTAGTTACCTTGATCATCCAGATAGGTTAAGCTGCCGTAGTCCTCAGGTCTATCTAAGCCAAAGTCTGCATGATCTGGTAGGTAGAAATGTTTGAGGTCCTCTTCCTGTCGGTCTTTTTTAGCCTTAATAAAAGTCCCCTTTTTGCCGTAAAGGGCAAAGCTAGGGCGGGCTTGAAGCCTAAAGTAGCTAGACTTGACAGAAACTTTGCAGGCACCATAATAGAGATCCAGATCAAAATAGTCATTCATTCGTTCTGACCCCAAGAGCTGGCGAACATCATAGTGAACCTGCTCAGGGGGACCAAAGAGGGAGATGACCTGATCTAAGGTATGACAAGCATGGGTGTAGAGGAAGCTCTCTTCCGGTTTGAAGGACTTGTTGGATTCAGGCACTTGGGGACGGTAATAGTCAAAATGCATTTCCATCTCGAGTAAGTCCCCCAATTTTCCACTAGCTAAGACTTTTTGGACCGTCAAAAAATCTGAGTCAAAGCGTCGATTTTGGTAGGCTTGGACAACTAGCCCCTGGGATTTAGCGAATTCAAAGAGTTCCCTGGCTTGGGCAAGATTATTCGTAAAGGGCTTTTCAACCAAGACATTTTTGCCAGCCTCAAGGCAGGTCTTGGCCAATTCATAGTGGGCAGACTGGGGCGTACAGATGGCTACTAGGCTAATTTCAGGGTCACTTAAAATATCATCTAGGTCGTGCGTGTAGTGAATGCCTTCTAATTCTGGCCAGCTGCTGTTGCTGCGTTGATAGATGGTCTTTACCAGAATTTTGTCAGCCAACTTTCTCACAAACGGCAGATGATAGCGATTGGTGCTCTTACCATTTCCAATATAAGCCATGGTTAACATAGGAGAAGCTCCTCTCTAACGGTGTTAAAGTATTTATTAAAAGAATGATGGACTTAGAGTTGTTCGGAGGTGATTTACATGATTGCTTACTTTCATAGATGAAGGCCCAGTCTCACCCTACTCACATTTTTTTGGCTGAGAGCAAATTCCTCAAGCGACTATAGCTCTGCCAGCAATGGCAGATAGGCTTATTGTAACCTTTTTTCAAGCATGAGCAAAGGATTTTTGCCTGATGAGCAAAATAAAACCCCCGAGACCTTAGTCTCAAGGATTGTCAATGATTATCCAGCTTGAAAGCCGCTAGTACCTGAATTAGAACTACTATTGTCATCGCCATCGTCATATTGTTCTTTCACATAGTCTTCAAGATTCTTGTAGCTCTTTTGGACCTTAGAACGGACGCTTTTTGCTTGGGATGTAGACATAGAGCGATAGGTTTCTCTGTAGTAAGGTTTAGAACCATCGTAATAGACAAAGATTAGTTCATCCCCTTTCCTAAAGTATCTTACCTTATAGTCGTCAAGACTTTCTGACTTTTCTGGTTTGCTAGGTGAATACAGGTAAGCATAGTCGTCATCAGTTCGGTGCGAAGCTGTTTGCTTTTGCTTATTGACAGTCAAAGTTCTTGTTGGATGTTCGTAGGAGGAGAAAGATACGGAATCACTACTAGCATCAAAGTAATTATAAAGAACGAAATTCCCGTCTTTATTGGATAGGTAGTATTTAAAGGTTACTTCACTACTATCACTACCTGCGCGAGTGTCCTTATCATCCTTAAAATTTCCATTCTCGTAGTAGGTATCCCAGTCACCATCCTTATAGTAGGCAGATTCTTTGAGCTCCCAATCACCATTAGCAAGCTTGGTAGTGAGTTGTCTTTGAGAATGATGTCCCCAGAAGCCAGCCCCTAGTAGCGCTAAGGCGATAAGAACCATAATACCGATGTTGAGCCAAAGGGGCCAGCCCTTCTTGCCCCCCTTTTTCTTGAAGACTTGCCCCATCTTTTTGAAGGCAGAGGTTTTATTGGCCTGTCGCGCAACTGATGCTGCAGCCAGCGGTTGACCTTGGACAAGGGGAGCGGTAGGATTAGTTGTACCTGCTGGGGCATTCGGTGTTGCTACTCCTGTATTGATAGCTTGGTTAGCTGGTTGAGTTTGCAGAGGAGTTGAAGCCTGAGTTTGAGGGGCAGCGGTCTGCTCAGGAATTGCCTGATTAGGAATTTCTTGGGCCTTAGCTTGCTCAGTAGCTTGGACAGTTGTCTCAGGTTTAAATTCACCAGCCGAAGCAGCCTTTTGATAATCCTCCGGCAGAGGTTTCCGTCCTTGAGTTAGTTCGAAAAACTCGGCCCATTCTTTTTCATTCATCATAGTAATGGTCTCCTTAGTTAAATTTTCTCCTAAAAGAGTCAGATAGCAATAGTATATCATTTTTTGGTAAATTTTAAAAATTAGGAGGAAATTCTTTCTAAGTGCCAGAAATGTGCTATAATAAGGTGGCAAAGCCAAAGGAAGGCTTTTTTATATTGCTCTTGGTAACTAAGAAGGAATGAAAGGAAAATTAAAATGCTAGATTCATTTGATAAGGGCTGGTTTGTCCTGCAAACTTATTCAGGTTACGAAAATAAGGTCAAGGAGAACCTCTTACAGCGTGCGCAAACCTACAATATGACCGAAAATATCCTGCGCGTGGAGATTCCCACTCAAACCGTTAATGTTGAGAAGAATGGTAAGACAAAAGAAGTGGAGGAAAATCGCTTCCCAGGTTATGTTTTGGTTGAAATGGTCATGACCGATGATGCTTGGTTTGTCGTTCGGAATACTCCGAACGTTACCGGCTTTGTCGGATCTCACGGGAACCGTTCAAAGCCAACCCCGCTCTTGGAAGAAGAAATTCGTCAAATTTTAGTCTCAATGGGGCAAACAGTTGAAGTCTTCGACACTAATATCAAGATCGGTGATGTCGTGCAAATCATTGATGGAGCCTTTATGGGACAAGAAGGTCGCGTAATCGAAATCGAAAATAACAAGGTCAAAATCATGATTAACATGTTCGGCTCCGAAACCGCCGCCGAAGTAGAGCTCTATCAAATTGCCGAGCTAAATTAAGATAAAAAGCTGAGTCTAGGAAAACTCCTTGGCTCAGTTGTTTTTTGTCTATTGATACATATAATCCCTGGTCATGGGCATGGTGGATTTGGTATTTCCCTTGGAAAGCAGGTATTGAACCACGTCAATATTTCCGGCTTCAAAGGAGCCAGCACAGGCTTGCAGGTAGAGGTCCCACATACGAATGAAGCGCTCGTCATGAAGTTTTCGAACCTCGGGCAGATCCTTGTGGAAGTTCTCTGTCCAGATTTCCAGGGTCCTTTGATAGTGGCGCCGTAGAAACTCAATATCGGCAACTTGCAGACCAGCATCAGAAATGTGGTCTAAATTTTCAGTTAAACGAGGGCTATAGCCACCAGGGAAGATATACTTATTAATCCAGCCATTATAGCCATTGCCGTGATTGCCCCCTGCTTGACCAGAAATCCCGTGAATCAGGGCAAGGCCATCATCCTTGAGGTAGTTAAAGACAGTTTCAAAATATTGGCCCAGATTTTCTTTCCCCACATGCTCAAACATACCGACACTAGTGATATAGTCGTAGGGACCCTCTTTAATATCGCGGTAATCCTTAAGAATAATCTTGGCCCGACCTTCCAAGCCTTTTTCCTTAATCTTTTGGTTCACGAAGTTGACCTGTTCTTCACTGAGGGTAATTCCCGCAACATTCAATCCGTATTCTTCACAGGCCGTCAGCATGAGAGTACCCCAGCCGCAACCAATGTCCAAGAGGGCCTTGCCAGGCTGTGGATTGAGCTTCTTGATGATGTGATGAACCTTGTTGATTTGGTCTTCTTCCAAGCTGTCATCTTCGTGCTCAAAATAGGCACAAGAATAAGTTGCAGTCTTGTCCAACCAAAGACGATAGAAGTCATTCCCGATATCATAGTGGCTTTGGACATCTGATTTACTGTCATCTTTAGTATGGGATTGCTTTGGCAGCAAGCGAACAAACTTACTGTTTTTCAGGAAACTATCCGAAGCCCGATAGGCCGAGACAATCAGTTCTTGAATGGAGCCCTCAATTTCGATATCCCCATCCATAATCGCTTCTCCCAAAACGATAGAAGCATTTTTCGAAAGATTGGTTACCGAAATCTTCTTATTGAATTTTATTTTAACCTGTGGATTATCACCGTTATAAACCTCAGTCTTACCATTGGGGTAGGTGACCTGCAAGGGAATATCAAACGAGTTTTTTATGAGTTGTTTAACAATTAAGTTATTCATCATGAGAGCAAACCCCCCCTAATCATAATAAGCTCATTATAGTCCTCCCAAATCACGATGGTAAATGATTGGCTTGGTCATTAGACAGAATAGACATACCTGTCCAATTTATTTGTAAGGTTCTTGCTTAAGGCTCTTTTATTTCCAAAACTTGCATCCCTTCTTTATTTGGTCTATGATAGTAAAAAAGTAAAAGTGAGGTACTGCCATGTCAAATTTTGCTGAAGCTGTCCAAGCCTTTGAAGAAATTACTGCTCAAGAGGCTAGAGAGCGGATTGATTCTAAGGAAAAATTCATTCTCTTTGTCGGTCGGCCAACCTGCCCTTTCTGCCGTCGTTTTGCGCCTAAGTTGGCCCAAGTTGTTGAAGATACAGGAGCTAAGGTTGCCTATCTTCACAGCGAGGATATGAGCCAGATCGATGACATCAATGCCTTGCGTAAGCGCTACGGTATCGCAACCGTCCCAGGCCTCCTGGTCGCTCAAAACGGTTCCGTCAAGGTAGTCTGCGATTCTTCCTTAGATCCTGAAGATATTAAAGATTTTATTGCTTAAGTGCATACTCTGGTCGATTGGGCTAAAAAAGGTAAATTTTTAATCCCAATAAAGCATACGAAAAGGCTCATTAGCGGTTCAATTGGCTAATGGGCCTTTTGTCTTTTAGTTTACTTCTGGAAAGAGCTTTTCAACGACCTTGGTGGTGATGACTTGACCAGGTCCCTTGGCACAATAGGTGTGCATATACATGAGGGGGTTAAAGTTGAGCTCAATACAGGTGGCATTCCTAGCCTCCTTAGTGTAAGGCAGGCTGTAGTCTGGGATAATTAAGTCCACCCCGCAGACCCAGGCTCCCATGGCCTTGGTCATCTGAGCCGCCAGTTCCAAGTAAGAAGGGTGCATCTCTTCGGTCATGTCAATGGAATCTCCACCAGTTGAGATATTGGAATTTTCTCTCAGATTGACACGAACATCCTTGTCAGGAATAGAGTCTAAACCGTAGCCCTGCTGGTCCAGCATCAATTGCTCAATCTCTCCTAACTGAATTTTTTCTAAGGGAGAGCGGTGGCCAGTTCCCCGCAGGGGATTGGCGTTTTTCTTTTCTACTAGTTGGGCGATAGTGGATTTACCGTCACCGACAACATTAGCCGCCTGACGCTCGACCACTCCCAGGGTCTCGCCATCCAGGACGAAGAAACGATACTCAGTCCCTGAGATAAATTCCTCAATCAAAACACTCTCATCCTCAGCAAAGGCCAGCTCCAGAGCCTTTTGGTAGTCTACCCGACTGGCCCCTTCCTTGAAAATGGAAATGCCTAGTCCAAAATTAGTGGACTTGGGTTTGATGACAATGGCCTTGGTGGCAAAGTTAGGGTAGGCGCTCAGGGCTTCTCCCAGCTGGTTAAATTCAGCCCCTGCAGGGACAGGAAAACCGGCCCTCTGCAAGATTTTCTTGGTGACAGTTTTATTTTCCATAGCTAGGGGAACGATAAAATTATCCTTGGCTGTCATATTGCCATCTTTGACGTATTCAATATGGTCACCCACCGAGAGCTTCAAAAATTGGTCGGACTCATCTAAGATTTCCAAGTTGATGCCCTTTTGGATGGTATCAAACATAATCAGCTGGGTTGAGAGCTCCATACCTTCAAAGCCCTTGAGGGCATAAGGAGCCTGCCAGGCTAAATAACTAAAACTTTGGCCCTGACTGCGACCAAATTCTTCCAGCGACCCATCCTTGATTTCCTTGACTAGACGACCACCAATAGTCAAGCCGGGGTCAGCCAACTGTTTCTCCAGCTTATCAACCAACTGACAATAGTAGCTAGGGACTTGGAAGTGCCTAATCAGTTCTCGCATAGCTGAGATGATTGATGAACTATCAGCCTCCCTAGGCAATTTAGCCAAGGGATGGGCTCTAGCGACTTGCTCATTAAGTTCCTCAGCACTTTGCAACTCTTGGTTAACGGCTTGGGGACCATCCAACCAGAGCAGAGCCAGGGCCAGAAGGTGAACCGTGTCCAAGGTCTCCTGAGCAATCCCCTGTTGGTCAAAGGGGTCAATGTCAAAGCAACGAAATTCTAAGTAGGTGATGCCTTGATCCAAATAGTCCCGACTGCGTTTAGCCCCGCGCAGACGAACCGGCGAGTAGAATTCTTTTTCGGCAATCAGGCGACCATCGCTCACGCAGGCCTCGATGTCTGCCACATATTGTTCAAGGCTACTATAGGATACCTTGACGGATTCATGATTGACATAGCCTAGAGAGCTGTTGCGAATGGAGCGAAGGGGACCGTCCAATTCTTGGTCAAAAAATCCTTTTTCAGCAAGAGGAGTAGCCCCGTAGAGGTAGGTTAGAAGCCAACGGTATTTGATAAAGTTTTGGGCTAACTTAAGATAGAGGTCATTTTTAAAGGCAGCTAAGTCTTCATAGTCACTTTGCTGGAAGAGCTGGGTCAGCAGCTCCTCTCCCAGACCAAAATTATAATGGATGCCTGAGATGGTCTGCAGGCGCTTGCCATAGACCTTGGCCAGATGCTGACGATAGCGACGCTCGAAGTCGTCCTCCAGTTGGGCAATGACAATCTCTTCTTCTGAGACCTGGGGTGGCATGGACAGGGGCCAAAGGTAGTCCTCCTTGTTTAAGCTACGACCGGCAACATCGGCAATCCCAGTTAGAAAACGTCGGGCTTCTTTGGTTGAGCTAGCAATAGGCGTAATCAGTTCAATCTGAGGCTCGCTGTAGTCGGTCTGGATATAAGGATGGAAATTGCGGGAGCCCAGTTTTTCGGGATGGGATTTTTGGGATAAACGGTTAGTCTGGCAATCAATCCGCAAACTTTCGTGTTCGAGACCAAAAGTCCCCTGAAGAATTGGCAGGCTGGTGGGGCTATCTTGTAAGAGCTGGTCGACGGTCATAAAATCTCCTTTACTTGCAGTGCCTTATCAGAAAAAAAGTCAATCTTATCTCCACTATACAACGAAAAACCTTGACTTTCAAATTTCGGCTATAAATTGGTCATAATTTTTCCTTATGATAAAAGAGGAAATACTAGAATTTTAAAAATGTTCGGAATTTACCTATAAAATGAAGCAGAATAAAACCATTCCTTCATCTTTAGCCGATTTCATTGGTCAAATCTTGAAAAAAAGTCAGAAATTTCCTATAATAAGGTGTTGTAGAAAGCTGATAGGTGAGAGTCCTATCGTCTATTTTCCAGAAAGGGGAAAGGGCCTTATCTGGCCCTTTCGAAGTAAGCATATGACATCAGTAGTAGTCGTTGGAACCCAGTGGGGAGACGAAGGTAAAGGTAAAATTACAGACTTTTTGAGCCAGGACGCCGAAGTTATTGCCCGTTATCAGGGTGGTGACAATGCCGGCCACACCATCGTGATTGATGGCAAGAAGTTCAAACTCCACCTGATTCCTTCTGGTATCTTTTTCCCAGAGAAAATTTCTGTTATCGGTAATGGGGTCGTTATCAATCCTAAGTCCTTGGTGACAGAGCTGGACTACCTGCATCAGGAAGGCGTAAAAACCGACAGCCTGCGGATTTCGGATCGGGCCCATGTTATCCTGCCCTACCATATTAAATTGGACCAGCTGCAAGAAGCAGCCAAGGGAGATAATAAAATCGGTACGACCAACAAGGGTATCGGCCCTGCCTACATGGACAAGGCGGCTCGGGTTGGGATTCGGATTGCAGACCTCCTGGACAAGGATATTTTTGCCCAACGCCTCAAGGCAAACCTGGCTGAAAAGAACCGCCTCTTTGAAAAGATGTACGAATGTCAGCCCCTAGGCTTTGATGAGATTTTTGAAGAATACTACCAATATGGTCAAACCATCAAGGACTATGTGACCGATACTTCGGTTATCCTCAATGATGCCCTTGATGCCGGTAAGCGAGTCCTTTTTGAAGGGGCCCAAGGTGTCATGCTGGATATTGACCAGGGAACCTATCCTTTCGTGACCTCCTCCAATCCTGTGGCTGGTGGGGTGACCATTGGTTCCGGTGTCGGTCCAAGCAAAATCAATAAAGTTGTTGGTGTCTGCAAGGCCTACACCAGTCGGGTTGGCGATGGTCCCTTCCCAACAGAACTCAATGATGAGACCGGTAATCGCATTCGTGAAGTTGGCCATGAATACGGGACAACAACCGGTCGCCCACGTCGGGTCGGTTGGTTTGACTCGGTTGTCATGCGTCATAGCCGTCGGGTGTCAGGAATTACCAATCTTTCCCTCAATTCCATCGACGTCCTCTCAGGCCTACCAACAGTCAAGATCTGCGTGGCTTACGATTTGGACGGCAAACGTATTGACCACTACCCAGCTAGCTTGGAACAACTCAAACGCTGCCAGCCTATCTATGAAGAACTACCGGGATGGGAAGAAGACATCACCGGTTGCCGCAGCCTTGATGAACTGCCCGAAGCAGCTCGTAACTATGTTCGCCGGGTCGGTGAACTGGTCGGTGTTCGTATTTCTACCTTCTCGGTCGGGCCAGACCGAGACCAAACCAATATCCTTGATAGCGTTTGGGCTAATATTTAAGACAGTAAGACAGAGTCCTTGGGAATTTTTCCGAGGGCTTTTTCTATGCTTGATTTTTGGTCTGCAGTCATTTTTGGAACAAAGTGATTGACAGCAGTTCCCTAAAGTTTTAGAATTTAACCTGTAATAAAAATAGTAACAAAATAGAGTGAGTCGAAAACTCAAGCTCCTAAGGAGGTTTATATGAAAATTGCAGTTGTCGCAGCAAATGGGAAGGTCTCTCAATTAGTGATTGAAGAGGCACTTAAACGTGGTCATGAGGTTGTAGCCTTTTCCCGTAGTCAAAATCGCTCAAAAGCTGAAAACTTTGTTCAAAAGGATATTTTGGCTATGACCAAGGAAGACCTGACTGGCTTTGATGCAGTAGTTGATGGATTTGGTGCTTCAACACCAGAGACCCTGCCTCTACATACCAGAACTTCCCAACACTTGGTGGATTTACTTTCAGGCAGTAAGACCCGCTTAATTATTGTTGGTGGGGCTGGCAGCCTTTATATGACTGCTGAACATGATGTCCAACTCTGGCAAACACCGGATTTCCCTGAAGTCTTTCGACCTATAGCTGAGGCCCAAGATGATGAACTAGCAGAGCTTCGTAAGCGTCACGATGTCAACTGGACCTTTATCAGCCCAGCTGCGGATTTTCAAGCGGATGCTCCAGCAACCGGTAGCTATCTTCTAGGTGGTGAAGAATTCTTTCTTAATGATCAAGGAGAAAGTGTCATTTCTTACGCTGACTATGTTAGAGCCCTAGTAGATATTCTGGAATCGGACGACCATATTCAAGAACGCATCAGCTTGGTTCGCAAATAGCTGGGTAAACCGATTTAAATAGATTTAATCCAATAAAAAGAGCGGAGTCCCTAATTAAGACTTCGCTCTTTTATGCTAGCTAAAAAGGACTGGATTCCTTTTATTTTTCCTGGGTCTTAGCGTTTAGCCATAGTGACAAAGGTAAATTTATCGGGACGGTAACTGATGGTACCGTATTGGAAGAGCTGACCGTTGGATAGATAGGTCAGGCTGGTAACGACAGCTACCATATTGAACTTGCCCAAGTCCATATTATCCTTTTCTTCTTGGGTGGCATAGCGGAAGGAGATTTCTCGGCGGGAATGGGTAATCTTCAAGCCTAGCTGATTTTCTAGGTACTGATAGATTGATTTCTCAGCAATTTCCTTATTAAGATAAGGGACTACCCGACGATCAAAGTAAGAAAGCTCGAACTCAATCTTTTCACCAGCGATAATGCGACTGCGACCGACACGGTAGAAGTCTACGCTGTCATCCACCTTGAAAATGTCCATGATTTCTTGCTCACCTTGGATGATATAGAGGTTGTCCAATTGTGTCGTAATGTCAAGGTGTTCATCACGGTTGAGCTCATCAGAGGTCTTGATTTCAGAGAGGTAGTTATTTTTAGTCCGCCCATGCTCCATCACGATGGAATTACGGCCCCGCATTTTTTGAATATAGCCATCCAATTCTAAAAGCGACAGGGCTTTGCGAATGGTATCCTTAGAGTAACCATAGACCTCCATCAGTTCATTTTCAGTTGGCAACTCTTGGTTGGCTTGGAGTTTGCCTTCCTCAATTTGCTTTTTGATGTCCTCGTAGACCTGCTTATACTTGCTCATCATATCGTATTTTCCTTTAGTTTTATAGGATAATTCTACCATAAATTCTTACTTTAAGCCAGTTTTATACGTATCATTCATAAAAAATCAAAAAGAATTACGTAAAACCATTGACAAAGAAAAACGCTTCCACTATAATTAGGCTGTAAAAATGATAATAAAAAGTCAAACTAGGAAGAATTAACCCAAACTAACCTAGTTAATGGAGGAATTTATGGGAAAACGAAAAAGTGGTGTCTTGATGCACATCACATCACTAGCAGGTGACAGAGGTATTGGTTCCTTTGGTCAGGCAGCCTATGACTTTGTTGATTTCTTGGAGGAAACCAAGCAAACCTACTGGCAAATCTTACCCTTGACGACGACCAGTTATGGGGATTCTCCCTATCAATCATTCTCAGCTGTTGCCGGCAATACTAATCTGATTGATTTGGATCTCTTGGTAGAAGATGGTTGGCTGAAGGCAGCAGACCTTGAAGCGGTTGACTTTGGGGATAACCCAGCTAGTGTTAATTACGGCCATCTCTTTGATGTTCATCGCCCCCTCTTGGAAAAGGCAGTCAAGGCTTTCTTACTTGATAAAAATGCCCAAGCAGCCCTAGCCAAATTTGAAGCTGATAACCAATCTTGGTTGGCTGATTATGCAGACTTCATGGCCTTCAAGGAACACTTCGACCTCAAGGCCCTCCAAGAGTGGGACGATAAGAAAGCCATCCAGCGTGACAAGGCGACTTTAGAGAAGCTTCGCAAGAAATTAGTCGATGTCATCGCCTACCACAAGGTGACACAATTCTTCTTCTTCCAGCAATGGCGGACCCTTAAGGCCTATGCCAATAAGGCAGGCATCGAAATCATTGGCGACATGCCGATCTATGTCTCTGCTGATAGTGTGGAAATGTGGACCCAGCCCCAGCTCTTTAAGGCCGATAAAAATCGCAAACCACTCTATGTCGCAGGTGTCCCTGCCGACGAATTCAGCGATGAAGGTCAGTACTGGGGTAACCCAATCTATGATTGGGAGGCTCACAAGAAGTCTGGCTATGCTTGGTGGATTTACCGCATGCAAGAAGCCCTCAAGCTCTACGATGTCATTCGGATTGACCACTTCAAAGGTTTCTCTGATTTTTGGCAGGTCGATGCCAGCCATGATACCGCTAAATATGGCACCTGGCAGCCAGGCCCTGGCTATGACCTCTTTGCAGCTATTAAAAAGGCTCTGGGTGACCTACCAATTATCGCTGAAAACCTTGGTTATATTGATGAGAAGGCTGAAAAGCTCTTGGCGGATACGGCCTTCCCTGGTATGAAGATTTTGGAATTTGGTCTCCAAGGACCAGATCCCCTCAATATGGACCTGCCTCACTTCTATACCAGTCATTCGGTAGCCTATACTGGTACCCATGACAATGAAGTGGTGCGGGGCTGGTACCACGGATTGGACGAAGAAGCTAGAGCCTACACCGATACCTACACCCATCGGGCACCAGGAGAACCGGTGACCCAGGCTATGCTGAGGACCCTTTATGCATCGGTCAGCGATATTGCTATCGCTACCATGCAGGATATCTTGGATCTTCCAGCTTCCAGCCGGATGAATACGCCAAATACCGTTGGCACCAACTGGCAATGGCGGATGACAGCTGATCAATTAACTGACGACAAGAAAGAATTTTTAAAAGCAATTACGCAGACCTATCACAGAGGATAAGAAAATGAGTTTTACGCAATATATAGAAGATAAAAAGGGAAGTAAGTTAGCAGATTTGGACAACAAGACCATTTATTTGGGCCTCATGGACTACGTTAAGGAAAAAGCTCAAGGTCTTGCTAAAAATACTGGTAAACGCAAGGTTTACTACATTTCAGCAGAGTTCTTGATTGGGAAACTGCTCTCTAACAACCTGATTAACCTAGGTATCTACAAGACGACCAAGGATGAACTGGCAGCAGCTGGCAAGGACATTGCCCAAATTGAAGATGAAGAACTGGAACCATCACTAGGAAATGGTGGTCTGGGCCGTTTGGCCTCATGTTTTATTGACTCCATCTCAACCCTGGGTATCAATGGGGAAGGTGTCGGCCTTAACTACCACTGTGGTCTCTTCAAACAAGTCTTCCGCAACAATCAACAAGAAGCTGAGGCCAACTACTGGATCGAAGATGATTCTTGGCTGGTTCCGACTGACATCAGTTATGACGTGCCTTTCAAGGATTTCACCCTCAAGTCACGTCTAGACCGGATTGACGTTCTCGGCTACCACAAAGACACCAAGAACTACCTCAATCTCTTTGACATTGACGGCTTGGACTACGGTTTGATTAAAGATGGGATCACCTTTGACAAGACCCAAATTCAAAAGAACCTGACCCTCTTCCTCTATCCAGATGATTCTGATAAGACTGGGGAACTTTTGCGGATTTACCAACAATACTTCATGGTTTCCAATGCCGCTCAACTCTTGATTGATGAAGCCTTGGAACGTGGTTCTAATCTCCATGACTTGGCGGATTATGCCTATGTGCAAATCAATGATACCCACCCTTCTATGGTCATTCCTGAGCTTATCCGTCTCTTGACTGAAAAGCATGGTTTCGACTTTGAAGAAGCGGTTGCTGTGGTTTCTAAGATGGTGGGCTATACCAACCATACCATTTTGGCCGAAGCCTTGGAAAAATGGCCTCTGGACTACCTCAATGAAGTTGTCCCTCACTTGGTTGTCATCATCGAAAAATTGGCTGCCCTCATTCGTGAGAAATATGCTAACCCAGCTGTGCAAATCATTGATGGAGACAAGCGGGTTCATATGGCCCACATGGACATCCATTTTTCAACTAGTGTTAATGGGGTGGCTGCCCTGCACACGGAAATCCTCAAGAACAGTGAGCTCAAGGATTTCTATGAGCTTTACCCAGAGAAATTCAACAACAAAACCAATGGTATTACCTTCCGTCGCTGGTTGGAATTTGCTAACCAAGATTTGGCAGCCTACCTCAAGGAAATCATTGGTGACAGCTATCTGACTGATGCCACTAAGTTGGAAAAACTCTTGGCCTTCGCTGATGACCCAGCTGTCCAAAAACGCTTGGCTGAGATTAAATTCAACAATAAATTGGCCCTCAAACGCTACCTTAAGGAAAACAAGGGCATTGACTTGGATGAAAATTCGATCATTGACACCCAAATTAAACGTTTCCACGAGTACAAGCGTCAACAAATGAACGCCCTATATGTTATTCACAAGTATCTGGAAATCAAGCGTGGCAAGCTACCAGAAAAGAAAATCACAGTTATCTTTGGTGGTAAGGCAGCGCCTGCCTATGTCATTGCTCAGGATGTTATCCACCTCATCCTCAGCCTGTCTGAGTTGATTAACAATGACCCTGAGGTTAGCCCTTATCTCAATGTCTTCTTGGTAGAAAACTACAATGTCACCGTAGCGGAACACCTGATTCCAGCGACCGATATTTCCGAGCAAATTTCCCTTGCTTCTAAGGAAGCTTCAGGAACTGGTAACATGAAGTTCATGCTCAATGGTGCCCTGACCTTGGGGACCATGGATGGTGCTAACGTCGAAATCGCTGAGCTAGCTGGTCAGGAAAACATCTACAGCTTCGGTAAGGATTCCGACACCATCATTGACCTCTATGCCAAGGGTGGCTATGTTTCTAAGGATTACTATGACGGAGATCAAGTTATCAAGGAAGCGGTGGACTTCATCGTTAGCCCCGAACTCAAGGACGTTGGTAATGAAGAACGCCTCAGTCGCCTACACCATGAACTGATTTCAAAAGACTGGTTCATGACCCTGATTGACCTCAAGGACTACATTGCTACTAAGGAACAAATGTTGGCCGACTACCAAGACCAAGCAACTTGGAACCGCAAGGTTATCAATAATATTGCCAAGGCTGGCTTCTTCTCATCTGACCGGACCATCGCCCAGTATAATGAAGACATCTGGCACAGCAATTAAATAACTGTCTAACAAACTGGCAAAGATACCTGAGCTGGAAGCAAAAGCTTCCAGCTTTTTTTGAGTGCTAGATAGTACTAAAAATAGCTTTTATCCCATTATCTTTGTAGAGAATCGCTTTTGATTTCGGAATAAAATCAAAAAGTTAAAAAGAATTCCGTAAAACCTATTGACACTGGAAAACGTTTACAGTATAATTAAACCATGCTGAAGAGAACGATTTCAAATTGAAGTCGTTGACTTTGGAAAGGAGACTGGAGATGAACTTACTAAGCTTGAATGTTCACGCTTGGATGGAAGACCATCAAGAGCAGAAGCTTGAGTATCTGGCGGACACCATCGCAGCCAAAGATTATGACCTCATTGCCCTGCAAGAGGTCAATCAGACGATTGCAGCTCCGATAGTTGATGGAGAGATTAGAAAAGATAATTATGGGCTCATCCTCTTAGGATTGCTTGAGCAACGTGGGGTGGCTGGTTATTCCTATCACTGGTCCACGTCTCATATCGGCTACGACGTCTATGATGAAGGCATTGCCCTTCTCAGTCGCTATCCAGTTTTGGAGGCCGAAGGTTTTTACACTTCAAAGAGTCAGGACATTCACACCATTGATTCCCGGAAAATTATCCGGCTTAAGGTGGAAGTGGATGGTCAGGCTGTGGAAGTGTATTCCTGCCACATGAATCTACCAACCAGCCAAACCGAAAATCAGGTTGATAATCTTAAGCGATTGGTTAGTCATACGGATTTCGCTGGGGTCAAGATTTTTATGGGGGACTTCAATACCGATGCTATCAGTAATCCCCAGGCCTACCAAACCATCCTGGAACAAGGCTTGCTGGATACCTACCAGCTGGCTGAGACTAAGGATTCTGGTGTCACGGTCTGCAAATCTATTGACGGTTGGAAGGGCCAGAGTCAGGACAAGCGTCTTGATTATGTCTTCGTCAACCAGGAGGTTCCAGTCCAAACCAGTCGCGTCATCTTCAATGGCCAAAATCAGGAGGTCGTTTCCGACCACTTTGGTCTGGAAGTGAGCCTGACGATTTAACTTACGTGAATACGGGCGGAAAGCTTGGGAAATGGATAGCCTGGCTAGAAAACCAGGATTTTCTGCCAGCCTCCTAACTTTCAGTCGCTTTCTTATCGCCCTTAATATCATAAATTTATAAAGGAGTAGCTTTAAATGAAAAACCTTAAAAGCTTAGCTAGCTTCGAATTTTGGCAAAAATTCGGGAAATGTTTGATGGTAGTTATCGCTGTCATGCCTGCTGCAGGTTTGATGATTTCTATCGGTAACTCACTTGCCTTGATTGCCCCTACAAACACAACTTGGGTGCAAATCACTAACTTGATTGCCCAACTTGGTTGGGGCTTTCTGAACAACCTTCACTTGCTCTTTGCCCTGGCTATCGGTGGTAGCTGGGCTAAGGAAAAAGCTGGTGGTGCTTTCGCCGCAGGTATTTCCTTCATCTTGATTAACCTGATTACTGGTAACTTCTACGGGGTTCAAGTAGCAGATGTTAACGATGCGACCAGCAAGGCTGTGGTTCACAATATTTTCGGTGGAACCATGCGGGTTGCGGACTACTTTGTCAATGTCCTCAACCAACCAGCCCTTAACATGGGGGTATTCGTTGGTATTATCGCTGGTTTCGTTGGTGCGACTGCCTACAACAAATACTATAACTACCGTAAATTGCCAGATATCTTGACCTTCTTTAATGGTAAACGTTTCGTACCTTTCGTGGTTATCCTCCGTTCTACTATCGTTGGTTTGATCATGGCAATCTTCTGGCCACTGGTTCAATCTGCTATTAACGGCTTTGGTCAATGGTTGGCCAACTCACAAAATACAGCACCAATCCTGGCACCATTCCTCTATGGTACCTTGGAACGTCTGCTCTTGCCATTTGGTCTTCACCACATGTTGACCATCCCAATGAACTACACCCAACTTGGTGGTACCTACTTTATCCAAACAGGTGCCCAAGCCGGTAAAGCTATGTTGGGACAAGACCCACTCTGGTTAGCCTGGGTAACTGACTTGATTCACCTTAAAGCGGGTGACCCAAGTAAATACCATCACACTTACCAATACACCTTGCAACACTGGACTCCAGCTCGTTTCAAGGTTGGTCAAATGATTGGTTCTTCTGGTATCTTGATGGGTATGACTGTTGCTATGTACCGTAATGTTGACCCTGACAAGAAGAAAAAATACAAATCAATGTTCATCTCAGCAGCGGCTGCAACCTTCCTAACAGGGGTTACAGAACCACTTGAATACATGTTCATGTTCGTAGCTGTTCCACTTTATGTCGTTTACGCTATCATCCAAGGTTGTGCCTTCGCAATGGCTGATATTGTTCACCTGCGTGTTCACTCCTTCGGTAACATCGAACTCTTGACTCGTACCCCAATGGCTATTCGAGCTGGTTTGGGTATTGATGTCATCAACTTTGTTTGGGTAACGATTCTATTTGGTTTAATTACCTACTTCATTGCCAACTTCATGATTCAAAAGATGAATCTTGCTACCGCTGGACGTAATGGTAACTACGATAGTGAAGAAGTTGACGAAGCTATCCATGCCAACAACGGTGATGCTAATACATCTGTCGATTCTCAAATTGTTCAAATCATCAACCTCCTTGGTGGGCAAGATAACATCGATGATGTTGATGCCTGCATGACCCGCCTGCGTGTGACGGTTAAAGATCCAGAACTCGTCGGTGGTGAAAATGACTGGAAGAAGGCTGGCGCTCTCGGTCTGGTTGTTAAGGGTCATGGTGTTCAAGCAGTTTATGGTCCTAAGGCCGATGGTCTCAAATCCGATATCCAAGACCTGCTTGACTCAGGTGCTCGCATCCCAGTTGTTGATTTTTCTAAGAAAGAAGAAGCTGCTGCTCCTGAAAATAACTTCAAGGGCGTGACAGAAAATGTTCTCTCTGTTGCTGATGGGGAAATTATCCCAATCGACCAAGTGAATGATCCTGTCTTCTCCGGTAAGATGATGGGGGATGGTTTCGCTGTTAACCCAACAGATGGTAATGTTTATTCACCAGTTGCTGGTGTCGTTACTAGTGTCTTCCCTACCAAACACGCTTATGGTCTCTTGACTGACGAAGGTTTGGAAGTTCTGGTTCACATCGGTATTGATACCGTTAGCCTCAACGGAATTCCATTCTCACCTAAGGTGACCGATGGTCAACATGTTGAAGCTGGAGACCTCTTGGCAGTAGTTGACCTAGATGCTCTAGATGCTGCAGGTAAGGAAAAATCTGTTATTGTAGTCTTCACCAACGCTGCAGAAGTTAAATCTGTCACCCTAGAAAATACTGGTAAACAACCAGCTAAGACTTTAGCTGCCAAGGTTGAAATCTAAGAATAAGTCGGGCAACAAAACTCAAAAAGTTTATTTGTCATGACTGATAGGAAAGAATGTTAAGAAGTCGGGCTTGTGCCCGGCTTCTTTTTGGCTTACAAGCAACGGCCACATATTTGGGGACAATCATGAGTTTCGTAACTAGCAGTTCCACCACCTGCTATCACAGGTGACATCCCCTTCATATTTTGATAGAATAGTAAGGCTAAAGTCGCCCTTGCGAGGGGCTTACAGGGGGAAAATATCACAATGACTGATGTTCCGATTAAGTATCGTCTGATTAAAAAAGAAAAACACACAGGAGCCCGGCTGGGTGAGATTATCACCCCCCACGGGACCTTTTCAACGCCCATGTTTATGCCAGTCGGAACCCAGGCAACCGTTAAAACCCAGTCGCCGGAGGAACTCAAGGAGATGGGCTCAGGCATTATTTTGGCCAACACCTACCATCTCTGGCTGCGACCTGGTGATGACCTAGTAGCTGATGCCGGTGGCCTCCACAGGTTCATGAACTGGGATCAAGCTATTCTGACCGATAGCGGTGGCTTCCAGGTGTATTCGCTGGCGGACAGTCGTAATATCACCGAAGAAGGGGTAACCTTCAAGAACCATCTCAACGGGGCCAAGATGTTCCTCTCGCCGGAGAAAGCCATCTCCATCCAAAACAATTTGGGCTCTGACATCATGATGTCCTTTGATGAGTGTCCCCAGTTCTATCAACCTTACGACTATGTTAAGAAATCTATTGAGCGGACCAGTCGTTGGGCTGAGCGGGGACTCAAGGCTCACCGCCGTCCGCATGACCAGGGGCTCTTTGGAATTGTTCAAGGGGCGGGTTATGAAGACCTGCGCCGTCAATCGGCTACTGACTTGGTCAGTATGGACTTTCCTGGCTATTCTATCGGCGGCCTAGCTGTGGGTGAGAGCCATGAGGAAATGAATGCTGTTCTGGACTTTACCACCCCGCTTCTACCAGAGAACAAGCCCCGCTATCTGATGGGAGTTGGGGCACCTGATAGTCTAATTGATGGTGTCATTCGTGGGGTAGATATGTTTGACTGTGTGCTTCCAACCAGGATTGCCCGCAATGGCACTTGTATGACCAGTCAAGGCCGCTTGGTGATGAAAAATGCGGCCTTTGCCAGAGACTTTAGTCCCTTGGATCCGGACTGTGACTGCTATACCTGCTGCAACTACAGTCGAGCCTACATCCGTCACTTACTCAAGGCGGATGAGACCTTTGGTCTGCGGTTAACCAGCTATCACAATCTTTATTTCTTGGTTAACCTCATGAAGAAGGTGCGTCAGGCCATTGTGGATGATAATCTCTTGGAATTCCGCCAAGATTTCCTTGATCGCTATGGTTATGGTAAAAATGGCCGGAATTTCTAAGTAAATTGGCTCCTTGCAAGAGGAGCTTAATTTTCACTCTAATGTCAACCTATTTATTTAAAATGGTTGACAAGTAAAAAATAAGGTGTTAGGATAAGGGCAATAAGAGAGGAAAGCTATGCTAAAGATTTTAGGCCTGGACTTGGATGAGGTGGGTCGTTGCAGCCATTACCATGGTTCCAATGATATTGTCGCCTTAAAATGTGGTTCCTGTCAGGCTTTTTATGCCTGTTACCGCTGCCATGATGCCATCTGCGACCATTCTTTTAAGGCTTTAGATAAGACGAAATCCAAGATAATCCTTTGCGGTGCTTGTCGGACGCTCATAGATTGGCAGGACTATCACAAGGGGGGCTGCCCATCCTGCCACCATTCTTTTAACCCTAAATGTTCGCGGCATAGTGAGATATACTTTAACTAAGAAAGGGATTCTAATGAAAACCAAAGATCTTGTTTCCGTTGCCATGATGACGACACTGCTGGTCGCCCTCAGTTATGTTCCAGCCATTCCTCTAGGCTTTATCCCTGTTCCAATTGTCTTACAAAACCTTGGGGTCATGTTAGCAGGTTGCCTGCTAGGCGGGAAAAAGGGGAGCCTATCTGTCCTTCTGCTCTTTTTAGTCGGTTTGGTCATCCCCGCTTTTTCTGGTTTTTCTACGACCATTAAAGTTTTGATTGGCCCGACAGCTGGCTATGTCTGGGCTTGGCTCTTTGTTCCTCTGCTGATTAGTTGGGGAGTCACCCATCTACCCAAAGGAGGAGCGATAGCCAGATTTATCGTCATCTGGCTAGCCGGAGTCCTCCTTGTTGACCTGCTAGGCGGGCTATATTTGGCATTTTATACTGGTATGCCACTCTTTACAGCGGTGGTGTCTAGTAGTCTAGCCTTTATTCCAGGCGACACGATAAAAGTCCTGGTGGCAACTTTAGTTTCACTCCGTTTTCATAAAATTTCAGAAAAATAGTGTGCTGAGATTAGCTTCAGCCTAAAGCTTATCGCCTTTTCATTGTAAGGGGCGACTTTTTTACATTGACAAGCCTTGCTAAGCGTAATAGAATAGTAGTATTCATAATTTTTTGACTAGAAATGCGATAAAGGAGCATATTGTGAAAACAAGAAATGAACTAAAAGAGCAAGCCAAGACTGCTCTACGAGGGAATTGGCCTTGGGCTGTGGGTGTCCTCTGGGTACCGACCCTAGTCCTAATTGTGGTCTTTGGCATTTTGCTGGGCGTGATTAGTCTAGTTTGGAAGGCTGCAACAGCTGACTTTACAGCCTCATCCAATGTTGTACTGATTTTTATCGTGATGGCTTTCTTGATGCTAGCTCTCTTCACCTTCTTTGCCTCAATCGGCATTAGCGCAGGTGCTACTTATGCCTATCTAGATTTGATTCGGGGACGTAAGCAATCCTTTAGGGAAGCTGCCACCTATGCCTTCAAAGAACAGCGCTTTGATAGTATCTTTGGTGTTGTTCTCATGACAGTTATCTATACCTTCCTTTGGATGGTGCTCTTGATTATCCCTGGTTATATGAAGGCTATGGCTTATTCTCAAGGCCTCTTCATTCTTAAGGATGATATGGAGACTGGTAAGGGAATCACGACGACCTCCGCCATCACCAAGAGTAAAATTCTGATGGAAGGCCACAATAAAGACTATTTCATTCTCATTTTGAGTTTCCTAGGTTGGGCTCTAGTACCGATTGCCTTTTGTGGACTAGCGGTTGCTCTTTTTGTCAGTCATCAGATTGGCTGGGCAATCTTCTGTCTAGCTCTCTATATCCTTGGCTTAGCTATTTTAGTACCTTACGTGACCACGACTCAGGCGGCTTTCTATGAGGATTTGATTCATCAAGAACAACCGGAAGAAATTGCTCAATTGGAAGAAAAATTAGCAGATGCCAAGTTAGAAGCTGACAAGACTATGGCTGACTACAATGGTCGAGTTGCTGAGCGTAAGGCTGATAAGAAAAAGGCTCATGATGAAAAAATGGCCAAGAAGTTGGATGCCAAGAAGGAACGTGAAGAAAAGCGTCGGGAAAAGGTAGCTAAGAAACGTCAAGAACGTGAGGGAAAAGAAGCCAAGAAGCCTAAGAAGAAATCTAAGGCCAAGGCCGATAAGAAGACTTCCCAAGATAAAAAGCCAGAAAAGTCTGCTAAGAAGTCTCAAGACTCCGAGTCACAAGCTAAAAATGGCGCCGACAATACGGCTAAGTCTTCAGCTAAGCCAGAAGCTAGCAAGTCACAAAGTAAGAAAGACGGCGACAAGTCAAAAGAGTCAGCGACCAAGACTGAGAAGTCAGAAACTAAGCCAAACAAGGGCAGCCATTCAAGCTCTAAGAAGCCAAAGTCTAAATCGAAAGCCAAAAAGAAAAAAGGCAAAAAGCGTAAGTAAAATGGTGTCTCTGCTTGGCTGGCCCCCAACTGAAACAACCGCTTCATTTAGAAGAGACTGGAAGATATTTCCGGTCTTTTCTTTTGGCTTCGTCTAAGGGAATTTATGGGTCAAATATGCTATAATAAGAGGGTTAATTGACTCGGGAGTTTTCTTGATACTCCTTAGAATTTAAAATCTGATACTTATGGTACTAGTGTGGTCCTACCTGGCAGAAAGGGTCTAGTTCTTTAGCCAATGATGCAAGGGAAATGGAGACTTTCGTCAAAGTGGTGTTATTAGCAATATCTACTCTGTTGTTAATAACAGAAATTTTCGAGTTCGGGTAAAAAAGGTCTCCCAGACCTTTTTAATCCTTTGTGGTGCTTGACGGCTCTGTATCTTGCCAGGAGTTTGCTTGCGTCCGCACTTTTAAACGACATTCCCTTTTCAAAATCGATATTATTTGAAAAGGGAATTAGTAAAGTAGCTAGGTAAGTCGCCATAGCGATTACCGTAGTTCATCAGTGATTTTTAAACACTGATGAACTTGCTACGTTAGAAAATACCAAAGTGTAAGTTTTGATTTTAAATGGGTATGATAAGGTCTGATAAACCCCTGCTTTGACTGGGCTTAATGACCTAAGCACTCTGGGTCAATCTTCAAGAAAAATGGGAGCTAGTCATGTCAGAACTATTTAAAAAATTGATGGAACAGATTGAAATGCCGCTTGAGATGAGACAGTCTCAGGCCTTTTCATCTGCTGACATCAAGGAGGTCAAGGTCCATGCCCTCAGTCGCCAGTGGGACTTTCACTTTAGTTTTGACCAAATTTTACCGATTGGTCTCTACCAGGAACTAGCCTACCGCCTAGTCTCGACCTTTAAGGAGGCAGACATCAAGGCAACTTTTGCTATTGAAGCTGGGTCAGTCGATTTTTCTGATGCTGACTTACTACAGGCCTATTATGCCGAAAGTTTCAACCATGCCTTATGCTCCAGCGCCAGCTTCCGCTCAACCTTTTCTCACTTGAATGTTTCCTATGACCAAACCAAGGAGCAGATTATCATCCATGCTCCGGGCTTTTTGGACAATGACCATTTCAAACAAAATCACCTGCCCAAGTTGGAACAACAATTTGTCCAGTTTGGTTTTGGTCAGGTTTCCTTTGCCATTGAAGCAGATGAAGGCATGACCCAGGAGGCAAGGCAATCCTTTGAGAGCGGTCGTGATAAGAAAATTGAACAAGCCCAAGAAGAGAATGCTCAGGCTGTCGCTTCCTTGGAAGCTTCCATGCCTGCTCAAGAAGAGTCAGCTCCTGCCCCCAAGTTTGACTACAAGGAGCGAGCCGCCAAGCGACAAGCCGGCTTTGAAAAGGCAGAAATCACGTCCATGGTTGAAATTGAGACCGAGGAAAATCGGATTGTCTTTGAGGGTATGGTTTTCGATGTAGAACGGCGGACGACCAGAACCGGCCGTCACATCATCAGTTTTAAGATGACCGACTACACCTCATCCTTTGCCATGCAGAAGTGGGCCAAAGATGATAATGACCTCAAAAAATACGATATGATTGCCAAGGGGGCTTGGCTGAGAGTTCGCGGTAATATTGAAAATAATCAATGGACCAAGAGTCTGACCATGAATGTCCAGGACGTCAAGGAAATCGTCCACAAGACCAGAAAGGACCTCATGCCTGAAGGGCAGAAGCGGGTCGAATTTCACGCTCATACTAATATGTCCACCATGGATGCCCTGCCGACAGTTGAAGAGCTGATTGATAAGGCGGCAAGCTGGGGCCACCCTGCCATTGCCATCACTGACCACGCCAATGTGCAGAGCTTCCCCCATGGCTACCATCGGGCCAAAAAGGCTGGTATCAAGGCTATCTTTGGCCTAGAAGCTAATATTGTTGAGGACCGGGTGCCCATCACCTACAATGAAGTCCCCATGGACCTCCACGAAGCGACCTATGTCGTCTTTGACGTAGAAACGACAGGTCTCTCTGCCGTTAACAATTCTCTGATTCAGATTGCGGCCTCCAAGATGCACAAGGGTAATATCGTCGACCAGTTCGATGAATTTATCAATCCCGGTCATCCTCTGAGCCAATTCACCACGGATTTGACAGGAATTACCGACAACCACCTCAAGGATGCTAAACCGCTCTTACAGGTTCTGCAAGAATTCCAAGAGTTTTGTCAGGATACAGTTCTGGTCGCTCACAATGCCACCTTTGACGTGGGCTTCATGAATGCCAACTACGAACGCCACGACCTGCCCTTGATTACCCAGCCGGTTATTGATACCCTAGAATTTGCCCGCAACCTCTATCCTGAGTACAAGCGGCACGGTCTGGGTCCCTTGACCAAGCGTTTCCAAGTTGCTCTGGACCACCACCACATGGCCAATTACGATGCGGAAGCAACGGGTCGCCTCCTCTTTATCTTTATCAAGGATGCTAGGGAAAACTGTGGCATTACTGATTTGGCCGACCTCAATACCAAGTTGGTCTCTGAGGATTCCTACAAGAAGGCTCGGGTCAAGCATGCCACTATCTATGTGCAAAATCAGACCGGCCTCAAGAATATCTTCAAGCTGGTCAGCCTCTCCAATGTCAAATACTTTGAGGGCGTGGCTCGGATTCCAAGAACAGTGCTGGATCAGTACAGAGAGGGCCTTCTCCTAGGGTCGGCCTGCTCAGAAGGGGAAGTCTTTGATGCCGTCCTTTCTCATGGAGTCGATAAGGCTCTAGAAGTGGCCAAGTATTATGACTTTATCGAGGTTATGCCACCTGCCATCTATCGTCCTCTGGTTGCCCGTGAATTGATTCCGGATGAAGAAGGAATTCAGCAGGTTATCCGTGACTTAATTGAGCTTGGCCGCAAGCTCAATAAGCCAGTTCTGGCAACCGGTGATGTCCACTACCTAGAGCCAGAAGACCAGCTCTATCGGGAAATCATTGTCCGCAGTCTGGGTCCCGGTGCCCTTATCAACCGACCTATTGGTCGGGGTGAGGGTGCCCAGCCAGCTCCTCTGCCTGATGCCCATTTCCGCACCACCAATGAAATGCTGGATGACTTTGCCTTTCTGGGCCAGGATTTAGCCTATGAAATCGTCGTTACCAACACGCAAAAATTTGCGGAGCGGTTTGAAGAGGTAGAAGTGGTCAAAACCGACCTCTACACCCCTTATATTGACAAGGCTGAAGAAACGGTTGCCGAGAAGACCTATGCCAGAGCCTTTGAAATCTACGGTAATCCTCTGCCGGATATTATCGACCGACGGATTGAGAAGGAGCTGACCTCGATTTTGGGGAATGGTTTCGCCGTGATTTATCTGGCCTCCCAGATGCTGGTTGACCGCTCCAATAAGCGGGGGTATCTGGTTGGCTCGCGGGGGTCTGTTGGCTCCAGTTTTGTCGCCACCATGATTGGGATTACCGAAGTTAACCCTATGCCCCCCCACTATGTTTGTCCAGAATGTCAGTATTCTGAATTTATCGCCGATGGTTCGGTTGGGTCGGGCTTTGACTTGCCAGACAAGGACTGCCCTAAGTGTGGTCACAAGTTGACCAAGGATGGCCACGATATTCCCTTTGAAACCTTCCTTGGTTTCGACGGCGACAAGGTTCCCGATATTGACCTCAACTTTTCTGGGGATGACCAACCCTCTGCCCACTTGGATGTCCGCGATATTTTCGGGGAGGAATACGCTTTTCGGGCCGGAACCGTTGGTACTGTCGCGGAAAAGACAGCCTACGGTTTCGTCAAGGGCTATGAGAGGGATTACAATAAATTCTACCGTGATGCCGAGGTTGACCGCCTAGCTATGGGTTCCGCCGGTGTCAAACGCTCGACCGGTCAGCACCCAGGCGGTATCGTTGTTATTCCCAACTATATGGATGTTTACGACTTCACCCCTGTCCAATATCCGGCCGACGACACGACGGCCACTTGGCAGACCACCCACTTTAACTTCCACGATATTGACGAAAATGTCCTCAAGCTTGACATTCTGGGCCATGATGACCCCACCATGATTCGTAAGCTCCAGGACCTATCAGGCATTGACCCTAGTCAAATTCCCGCCGATGATCCTGATGTCATGAAACTCTTCTCTGGCACCGATGTTCTGGGCGTGACTGAGGAACGGATTGGGACACCGACTGGTATGCTGGGAATCCCTGAATTTGGGACCAACTTTGTTCGGGGCATGGTTAATGAGACCCACCCAACTACCTTTGCTGAATTGCTCCAGCTCTCAGGCCTTTCCCATGGTACCGATGTTTGGCTGGGCAATGCTCAGGACTTGATTAAAGAAGGTATTGCTACCCTGAAAACCGTTATCGGCTGTCGGGATGATATCATGGTCTACCTCATGCACGCTGGTCTAGAACCCAAGATGGCCTTCACCATTATGGAGAGGGTACGTAAGGGCATGTGGCTTAAAATTTCTGAAGAGGAACGCAATGGCTATATTCAGGCCATGCACGACAATAATGTGCCTGACTGGTACATCGAATCCTGTGGAAAAATCAAGTACATGTTCCCTAAGGCCCATGCAGCGGCCTACGTAATGATGGCCCTGCGGGTGGCCTATTTCAAGGTTCACCACCCCATTTATTACTACTGTGCCTACTTCTCCATTCGGGCCAAGGCCTTTGAACTGGGAACCATGAGTGCCGGCCTGGATGCTGTCAAGGCCCGCTTAGAAGACATTGCCAATAAGCGGAAGAACAATGAGGCCTCCAACGTTGAAATTGACCTCTACACCACTCTGGAAATTGTCAATGAAATGCTGGAGCGAGGCTATAAATTTGGCCAGCTGGATCTCTACAACAGTGAGGCAACTGAGTTCAAGATTGAGGGGGATACCCTGATTCCGCCTTTTGTGGCCATGGATGGTCTGGGTGAAAATGTCGCCAAGCAAATCGTTGCCAGCCGAGCAGACGGCGAGTTCCTCTCCAAAACCGAACTCCGTAAGCGCGGCGGCGTCTCAGCCACCTTGGTCGAAAAAATGGACGACATGGGAATCTTGGGCAATATGCCAGAAGACAACCAATTATCATTATTTGACGACTTCTTCTGATAGCAAAAGCTATCTGAAATAGAGCTAGAAAATCAATGGCTCTGCCTGGAACTCAGCAATCTGGGTGCTATAGCCTCTCTTGCTATGTCACCTAACCTAAGAATTGAATTCGCCTACACCACGGTGGAAAAAGATAAATCCGTCTTGAAGCTTGATTAGCTTTTACGACTGATTTCCTATTTTCCTTTGTAGTGCTTAACGGCTCCGTATCTTATCGAAAGGAAAACTATGGAATTAACGATTAAATGGGACGATCAGTCCAAGGATGAACATTTCGACTATCGTTTAGAATTCTCTGGCAAGCAGGCCTTGGTGGCAACCGTAGCCGTTTGTGGGACAATTTTACTAAGTAAGGCCCTGTTCTCAAAGAAATAGACGGGCCTAATAAACTATTAGAACAGCTAGCTTAGACTAGCTGTTTTTCTACATTTCATAGCGATTGCTGGGGGAGTTTATACCGAGTTAAAATCAAAACTGAAAATTAGTATAAGAAAAATTCATCGTTTTTGGTGCTAATGGCGAACGAAGTGAGCTTGACCTAATATTTTCCTTTGTGGTGCTTAACAGCTTTGTATCCTTGTGGTTTCAAGAAATCGTCCACTGGATAATCTCTTTGGCTGTTCGCACTAGCTACTAAAATAGTCCAGTGGACTATTTTAGGTCTGAGCCTAGAAACTTAGAAACGAAGAAAATAGCAGAAATGAAACTTTTAAAATTAATGAGTATTAGAGGCATTGACGCAAGTTTAAGTAGTAGTGAGAACTAACTTCCAAACAAAATAGGAAGGACTAGATGATAAGAGCTGGCACTAAATTAAGTATAGTTTCACAGGCAATCTGAGCTTCAGCGGTGAATCTTGCCTACGGAGGGTGAATTTCTTGTTAGCTTAAGAGTTTAGTGTTACAATAAACCAGTTAGGTCACATTGGTAGGAAAGAATGACAGAATAATTTAGGTACCTAATGCTGTTAGAATTATACTTCTGACATGCAGGCAGTTACTACTAAGTTTACCAATAAGGAGATCGCAATATGACAGAATTCAAGAATTCTGCCGTCAAGAGTATGGTGGTTATGCGTAAGGCTTTCCGCACCATTGATAGTAGAGTTTCAGCGACATTCCGTGACTTCGATTTAACACCGGCTCAATTTAGTGTTTTGGATGTGCTTCAAGCCAAGGGTCCCATGAGAATTGGCGACCTCATTGCTAGTATCTTATCAACATCTGGGAACATGACCATTGTCATCAAGAATATGGAAAAAAACGGTTGGGTCAAACGTACAGTTAGTAAGAAAGATCATCGTGCCTACATCATCTCAATTACGGGTGCCGGCCGTCAACTGATTGAAAAAGCCCTACCAGCTCATATTGAAGCGGTGGAAGAGGCTTTCAGCGTCTTAACTGAAGATGAACAAAAGCAATTGATTGAGCTTCTGAAAAAGTTCAAAACCCTAGGCAATAAGGACTGAGCATATTGCTGTACAGTCTTTTAGTTTGATGATATTATTACTACATAGTAATAACTAAAAGGAGTTATGATGTCATTCATTACTACAATTCAAAACCTATTTAAAAAGGAAGAAAAAAATATGAAAAATATTCTTTTTATCGTCGGTTCCCTTCGTGAAGGCTCATTCAACAGCCAAATGGCTAAACAAGCTGAACAAGTCTTGGCTGGAAAAGCTAATGTGTCTTACCTTGACTGGGGACAAGTTCCAATCATGAACCAAGATTTAGAAACACCTGTTTTACCAGCCGTTCAGGCTGTGCGTGATGCTGTCGAAGCGGCAGACGCCATCTGGATTTTCTCGCCTGTCTACAACTTCTCAATTCCAGGATCTGTCAAGAACCTCTTGGACTGGTTGTCCCGTGCTAAAGATTTGTCAGATACAACTGGTAAATCAGCCATTGACTCCAAGGTCACAACTGTTTCCCTCGTAGCTAACGGTGGTACCGACCAAGCAGCAGAAATCTACCGCCACCTCCTGCCATTCATTCGGACCAACTTCGTTGATGAGGTAACCACCTCTCGTGTCAACGATTCCGCTTGGGCTGATGGCAAATTCGTCGCTGATGAAGCAACCCTTGCCCAACTCCAAAAGCAAGCAGAAGCATTTTTGGCAGTTACAGCTGAATAATAATAAGATTAAAGCATAAGAAACTCCTTAGGCTCAGAATAAGCTTGAGGAGTTTTCGTTTGGTCGGGCTACTGGGACTTTTCCAGAGCTAGGACTTTTTATAATTTTAGAAGGTTACCTTCCATTTAATTAATGGGTGAGCAGTTGCATAAGGAAGGTAAAGAAAACGGCGATAAGGTTGTTAAAGACATGGAGGCTGTAGCCAAATTCAATCCGCTTATTCATCATGGTTACAAAACCAATCGCAAGGCCCATGCCCCCATAGATAATCCAGAGACCTGGAGATAGGAGGTTGGAAGGGCTGCTATAGAGGTGGATAAAACCAAAGAGGATGGATGTGCCAATCCAGCCCAACCATTTTTGCCAACTCTCAAAGCCAAAGAGCTTTTCAAAGAGGCACTTGCGGAAAATAGCTTCTTCAAAAATCGGGGCAAAGACACAAGCAAAGACAAAATAGAGATAGATGGGCATACCTAGGTTATCAATGGCAGCCTGATTAGCAGAGGTGCTTGTGTTACTCATCAGCATCAGCACGATACCGCCGATAGACTTAATGGCAAAAAGGATAGGGACACCCAAGCCGACATATAGACCATACATGCCCCAGCGAATCTTCTTAAAGTTGAGTGGTTCTTTTAATAGCCAAAGGAGGAACCAAGCTAGAGCAGCAAAGGCAGTCAAGCCCAGACTAGCGATGATGGCAGTACCAGTATTTGATAAATCCTTTTTGATGACAAATAAAGCCTGAGCGAAGAAATCAAGTGCAAGGAATGCAAAGGCAAGAGCAATCCATTTAAGTTTATTTAGTAGGGTTTTCATGAGACCCCTCCAATCCAATTTCTTAATCCAGCGTAGCCGGCAACTGCCTACTAGTTTAACGAAAGTGAGAGGAGAAAGCAAGAGAGCTAGAAATTTTCCTGTCCATTCTAAGAGGAGAGGAAACAGGGATTGGTCTTCTTAAAAAGTAGGAGAAAACAAGGATTCAAGGGCTTTTTAGAAGCCCCAAAACAAAAAAGAAAATAATCAGAAAATTTATGAATATTTTATGAAGCGTTGACATTCTGATTGAACCTAAATGGAAGAGCTTGATTAGGAAAATTTTAAGTAGTAGGATAGGTTCTGTAAAGTAATTTTGTTGCTAGGGGATGCTTGCTGAGACCTCTGGTAACTTAGAAATATGAGAAATCCAGATAATGCTATCAAGATATGTGGTTTGTATGTGATTAGTGTACTTGTTATATTTTTCCTTCGCAAAATAATAACAAATGAGAATGTAAAAATTATTCTTTCTCTTATTGAGCTTGTTTTTACCGTGTTTATGCTGTTAAGATATGGTAAAGATGGAATTATGGTACTACGTTATTTATTCACAAAAAAATGATTTTAACTAAATTTAAATAGTAGAATTGAAAGGGATTATGATGAATACACCAACATCGGGTATAATGACATTTGACATTTTTGAGGTAGCTGGTATGGGCTTGTCTTGCTAGTCTGGACGGAGCAGTAGGTTCTTACCAAGGATGGAAGCATGGGTGGTGAGGGCTATGTGGGAAAAACTATCTATCTTTGCCATTATGGCTTTCTTTGCGCTTGTGATGATGTCATCCTATGTAAAAAATCCGATAGGTAAATTGGTAATATGGGGGCTTTTTATTGTACTTTGTGTAGCCATGACTTCTTTTACCATATATACAGCATTACATAGTTGATAATTTCCATGGTAACCCCTCATGAAAAATTAATTTGACGATTAACTTCTGTATCGAATAACAGATATAAATAAACCATAAAAAAGACTTAGTTGCAGCAGTAACTAGGTCTTTTTAGCCTATTTGGATGTATTGTTATTGTATTTTGTAAGTTCAACAAAAGATTATAAAATAAGAAAAGGTTAAGGTTGTGTAACAAAACACTGGGAAAAATCAGAACCTTTTATATTTATTTGCAAATAAATATTTTTTGATTAACAATACAGCTGAAACCTTTAAAAAATCTTGATTAAGGAAATATTTAGGATTAAAATGGGTACATCAAAAATGAAAGGAGGAAGAAATTATGAAATCGTTGGCATTTGAAAATTATGGAGCAGCAGATGTGACTGAATTATCAGAAGCCAAAGGTGGTGTGATTGATGGTCTAGGATTTTTAACTACAGTCTGGCACGCTATTAATCCAGCCAATCCAATCATTCATGCCCCAGTTTATAAGGGACCAGGAATCCTATTGTAATAGGGAGCATCAGGTATGGCTTGAGCACCAATAAAGAAAGGAGATTGTAGATGATAAAAGAAGAACACACGGTAGTTCTAGATGACTTTAAAACAGTAGATGCTTTTGAATTATCAATAGTACATGGTGGCTATTCTGCACGTAATGGTTGGATTATTATTGACGGACCAAAAATGGACCAAAAATCAAGTGGGAAGATTTAAACCAGCCTCCAAGATATGGAATTGAACCACCTGGATTCCCTGCGATACCTGTAGAATATTAATTAAGATTAAGAGGAGATAAAAATGACAACATTGAATACTGTAGCTTTTAATGATTTTAGTGAAATTGAGAATCAAGGCCTTGCTAGCATGCAAGGTGGGAAAATAGTAGGTGGAGGATTTGACGATGGTGTCTATCGCTTTCAAATTCCGCCATTTGGTGGATTAGATTCCTATTTGGGACTACCAAACTTGGGACTACCAAACTACGCTATCCCTGTTTCGTCAGGAATCTCAGCTGTTTAAAAGACTAACTTAAAAAGTCGAGGAGAAAAAACATGGATACAGTAGCATTGGATAGTTTTGAAGTAGCTAACATGAATGAACTTTCTGAAGTTCAAGGTGGTTACCTGAGTGATGGTGTTTATCGATTCAATACATGGCATACATGGGATACACCCAATATCATCAATCCAACTTATCGTCCAGGACTAGATCGGTTCGCAATCGTTCCAGCCACCCTAGCCGTTTAAAAAAAACTAGCTAAAAAAATTGAGGAGAAAATAATAATGAACACAGTAGCAATTGAAAATTTTGAAGCCGCAAATATGAGTGACCTTTCAGAGGTTCAAGGTGGAGGTGCAGTATTAGGAGCACTGCTAGGTGGTGTTGGTGCTACATTTGGCATTGGTTTTGGACCAGTAGGAGGTGTGGTTGGTGGACTGACAGGTACAGCCCTTGGTTTAAGCATTAAAACCCCTTATTCATGGCTTTAATTTAAATTATTAGTAACAGGCTTAGACAGAAAAAAGAGGAGGAAATTAGGATGAATAAAATTGCATTAGACAATTTTGAAACGGCCAACATGAGCGACCTTTCTGAAGTTCAAGGTGGAGGCATGACAGATTGGCTTAACAATTTTATAGCTCAATTCTTTACTCCGAGTTCTCCTAGCTTTGGCGGAGGAGGTGGTGGTGGGAGCTTCGGCGGTCGCTGATGCACCTACCAATGAGTTTATCTTAAATTAAATAGGAGAAACAGATAAAGTCCTGAGTAATCAATTTTCTAATACTCTTGGGTAAGATACTTCTCCCTGATAATTAAAGAAAGTCAATACTAGTATGAGATTCGTAAATCTTCTGGCATGGCCGAAACAGAAGGGAAAGTATCTGATGGCAAAGATATTAAATCAACCAGTTCTTTATAGTTTTGAGACAGTAAGTTCTAAAAGATTATCAAAGATTCAAGGAGATGGCTCCAAAAGGTTAACTGAGCTTGGTCACGAAGAGATTTCACTAGGTAAAGACCCAGCTAAGTTTTATCCACCGGTGGTAGGAATTTGGCCGCCATTTCCCTATTATTAATTAAATTTTGATAGCTAATGAAAAGGAGACAATTATGATAAATTTAGATACAAAAGCATTTGCAGACTTTAAGACAGTAGATAAGACAAACTTGTCAGAGTTTCAGGGGGGGCCGAATTGTTGGTAGAACGCTATATGGTGGTTATCTAGATGATGGTGTCTATCGTGGCAATGGAATTGGAGTTTTGAGAGCAAGACCCTACTTATCAGGAGAAGCTATTACTGTCCCAGTCGTTACAGCCGTATAAAATCGATTGAAAGGTTAAAGGAGAAGAAAAGTTATGGATACATTAGCATTAGACAATTTTGAAGCAGCCAATATGAGCGACCTCTCTGAAGTTCAAGGTGGTACGAATCCGACTCGATGTGTAGTGGGAATAGCAGGAGAAGGCGTACAATCTGGGATTGCTGGTGCAGCTGCACTGGGTGCGGTAGGTCTTGCAGTAGGAGGTCCTGTTGGTGCATATGGAGGAGCTCATTTAGGCTTCTTCCTAGGATTTATTGGGAGCTCGTTGAAAGGAACAGCAGATTACTGCTTTTAGTAGATGGATGAAATTTTACTAGAGAAAGAATCTGCTCAAGGCCACTAGTTTAATACTTTTAGAAGAAGGAAATATGATGAATACAGTAGCATTAGACAATTTTGAAGCAGCCAATATGAGTGAACTTTCTGAGGTTCAAGGAGGCTTTTCTTGGCAAGACGCCATTCCTGTAGCTGTTGCAACACTATATCCCCCTTTAGGTGCAGCTCTTGGTGTTTATGCATTATGGGGAACTATAAAACCACAGGGCATATTAAGCTAGAAATCATATTTTTTAGATAAACAAGCTCCCCCTAGAGATTTAGTCCTAGAGGGAGTTTTCAATGTTATTTTTTATCAGCCACTCCTTTCAAATAATCTTTTCTCTTAGGAAAGAGCAGGGTCAAAACCAGCATAGCGACCATGAAAGGAATCCAAATCTTGTAGATGGAGATATAGGCATCGGTCATGGTACTTGGGGTGTAGGTATGGAGAGTTTTGAGGTTGTTGGTCACCATAGTGATGAAGACCGAGACGGCCAGAACAGAGCCAATTTGCCGAACGACGCCTAGAACACTTTGGGACGAGGTCAGAAGCTCCCCTTGCAGGCTCGAGGCAGCTAGGACATTGACTGGACCAGCGATAGTCCCAAAGCCAATACCAAGAATAACCGTAGCAGCAGTCATTTCCCAAGTCTTGGCGGGGTCAACGGTGACTAGCAAAATGTAGGCAATCAGAATACTACCCAAACCGACTAAGACCAAAATCCGTGGGCCCAGTTTATTGATGAGCAGACTACCCAGGCCGCCAAAGATAAAGACGATGATGGACATCGGTAGCAAAATCAGAGCGGCATCAAGCTCCGTCTTACCCTGCATATTGGTGAAAAAGGTCGGCAGGATGACGAGGACACCAACGTAGAAGAATTGCACAACTGTGGCAATGAAGGTGGAAGCTGAAAATTCACGGAATTTAAAGAGTTCCAGCTTAATCATTGGGTGCTTAATCCGTCTTTCTAGGAAGATAAAGGCGATGAGAGCCAGCAGGAAGACGGCAAAACAGCTCAGACTCTTGCCATCCCAGAAGCCCCAGTCCCGCACCTTGATGATGCCTAGGGAAACAGCGAATAGACTAATCATAGACAGGAGACTGCCCAGCCAGTCGATTTTACTAGGAATCCGTTCTTCACCCTTGAAGCGGTAGCAAAAGATAACGATGAGAAAGGCCAAGAGCACAATGAGCAGGTTGACAAAGAAAATCCAATGCCAGGATAGGCTGTCCGTCAGCACTCCACCCAGGGTAGGACCAATAGCGGCAGCGCCACCTTGGGTCAGACCAAGAGCAGCGACCACCTTGACCCGGTCCTTGACCGACCAGGTTGAAATACCTAGGGTATTACCGACAGGTAGGAGAATAGCAGCTCCGAAGCTAGCGATGAGGCGCCCCGCTAAAAGCCAGTTAAAGTCAGCTGAAAAGCCTGAAATCAGACTACCACCGCCAAATAGAATCAAACCCAGGACGAAGAAACGCCCTTTACCAAAGATATCGGCCAACTTACTCAAGGGAATAGTAAAGCTGGCAAAGATGATGGTATAAACATTGATAGCCCAAGATAGCTTGTCAAGGCTGATACTAAAGCTTTTCTGGATAGCTGGGACGGTAATATTCATGATGGTGGTATCCAGTGTTACCAAAAAGACACCCAGACACATGGCTAGGGTCAGTAACATCTTTTTTGTCATAGTGACCTCCTTTTTATAAAACATGAGTTAATACTCATATTTGTTTTGTATTATAATCCTGTCCGAGAAGCTTGTCAAGATAAAAATGAGTTTTTGCTCATATTTATTTGAGATTTATCCCAATTATTCGCTCATGTGCTATAATTAGATTAATTTTTACAATAGAGGGAATAAGCGATGGCAGAAAAGAAGGTCCGCTCTCCTCGGCAGGAGAGAAGCATTGAAAAGCGGGAAAAGATTTTAAAGGCGGCCAAGGATCTGTTTTCAGAAAAGGTCTATTTTAATGTGACAACCAATGAAATTGCCAAGACTGCAGGCCTTTCTGTGGGGACTCTCTATTCCTATTTTGCCAGCAAAGAAGATATTCTGACCAGCCTGCTAGAACGCTATAATCAGGCCTTTGTTGATTGGGTCTTTGATGAATTGAGTAGCTGGGAATCTCTGGAACTATTCAAGCAAGCTCCTAAAGATTGGCTGAACAGGTTGATTGACCAGCTCCTGCAAACCGAGGATAAGAAGTTCCATGCTCAAGTGGAAATGTTGGCCTATGCTGTACCTGAGGCTCAGGCTCTTCTGGAAGAGCACAATGAAAAAATGAAAGCTCTAACCTACCAGTGTTTCTTGGATTATCAAGAGAAAAAGTCGGATGCTAAACTGAAAATCCTCTCCTTGGTGGTTTTTGATTTTACCTCGGCCCTAGTCGATGAACTGCTCTACCATAACCATTCTGACCGAGAATTTACGCAAGTAAAAAAGACCGGTGTGGACAGTCTTTATCGTATAATTGCATCTTATCTTGATGATTAAATGAAAGGGAGTGAGACAGTCTTGCTACGGCAAAGCCGCCAATTTCGTAGTCTCACCCCCACACAGTTGACTTGGTTTTCTCCAACAGTCTCCCAGACTGTTTGACCTATCCTGAAAGGGGATAAGTACTTTACCGCCGTTTCACTGGCATGTCTTGGACACGATGCAGAGACAAAACTATTGACCTTATAGTTTTGCCGTAGCTAGTGAGGTGGCTAAGCAAGCACGATGGTGCTTGCTGTTAGGAAGTAGGACAGAAGGGCTTTGACGGTTGTCAAAACCTTCGTAGTCTCTACCCCAGCAAGGGTGACTAGCTGTCTGCTGTACTATCTCAGGAGCAAAGACAGCAGTCACCTACTGCGTCATCAGCTGCTTTGAGTAGCTAGATGACTTTGCCACATCATGCCGCCGCTTCGCTGGTATGTGGTGGGCTAAATGCTAAAGCATCAAGCCCATCATCGCAAATCAACCACTGCGTCAAAGTGTTAATATTGGAAAAGTCACCAAGCTAGGACTTCTGTCCCAGCCGGCTTATTTGGCTATTCAAAAAGGCAAACCAAATTCTCTCCAGTTTGCCTTAAGTTGAATCAAAGACAAGCCAGAGAAATAATCGGATATGTCTTTTCGTTTTTTCATTGAGTAAAAAATAAATATAGAGCCTAAAATAAGCCCTGACTATGATGTCAGAGCTTGTTTTTATTGAATAATCAACATACCTTCCTTGATTTCAAAGGGGTTGTCTTCGTTGATATGATCGTAGAACATGATGCCGTTGGTGTGGTCGATTTCGTGTTGGACCACCATAGAGTTATAACCCCGAAGTTTGATTTTCTGCTTGTCGCCATTTTTATCAACATATTCGACGGTCACTCGGGAGTGACGAACCACATAGCCGGGAACTTCACGGTCAACGGACAGACAGCCTTCACCGTCAGCTAGAGCAGCATCCTGAACAGAGTGAGAAACAATCCGAGGATTATACATGATTTCCTGCATGCTATAGGGTTGAGCAGGGGGATTACCTTCTTCATCTTCAGGATTAGGCACTAAAACAGCAATGATCCGTTTGGAGATATCCAATTGCGGAGCAGCCAGACCGACGCCTCCGCGCAGGCCCATCTTTTCAGCCATAACAGGGTCCTGAGAGTGCTTGAGAAATTGCATCATTTTTTCGCCTAGGATAATATCTTCAACGGAAAGTGGCAGTTCCACATCTTTGGCAACTTCCCGCAGGGTTGGGTTGCCTTCGCGGATAATATCGGACATATCAATCAGATGGCTGGCTTTAATAATTTTTTCTTGTGGTGACATGGTGAAACCTCTTTAATTGTAGAAATTTATGCTTGAATTCAGTATAGCATGAAAGCAAGGAGAATGAAAGGCCGGCCCCCTAGTCTTCAATCTTAGTTTTTTCCAGTTGGGCTCGGTTGACGATTTTGTAAGTCTTAAAAGCTATTTTTTCAATAATATTCTGATCCTGTAACTGCTTGGCCACTCGACTCAGGTGGCGGTAAGAAGTCCCGAAAATATCAGCTAGGACACTGGGTTGGAGCTGGAAGACACCTTGGGTCTCCTGAGCTAGAATGTAGGTGGCCAAGCGCTCCTTGACCGAATAGGAAATATTGGTGGAAGAGATAATATTTTGTTGCTCCAATTTTTGGGCCAATTGGCGGCCAATCTGGTAGAGAAAGAGCGGATCTTGGTAAAGTTCTTCCCGATTGGTCAGAGGCAGTTGAATAATCAGGCTGGGTTCAAGAGCAATGACAGATGACACGCTAGTCTGGTCATTCATCAGCTCAATATCCCCAATTAGGGTCGGCTGATTCTGGGTTTCTAGGATATGCTCCTTACCATTAAAAAGCCGGCGGACAATCTTAATATGGCCCTCAATAAAATAAAAGAGATGCTCTAGAACTTGTCCTTGTTGACAGATGGCCTGCCCCTTATCATAGGTCATGAGCTGGAGTTGTTTGATATAGGGTTGAGGGAAAATCGTGTCCAGTCGATACTTGTTTAAATAATACTCTAGGGCCTTTTTCGTCATCGCCACCTCATTTTAGGACCAATGTCCTATTTTTCTCGTTTGCTTTTCATTATACTGGTATCATTACTGTTTTTCAAGAAGGAAGAATTATGAAAATTTTGATGGAAAAAATCAGTCTCTTGGCCTTGTCCCTGATGCTGGTTTCAACCTATGCCATTTCACCAGCTTTGCCAGAGATGATTATTTACTATGGTCGGCAGGGCATCAGTTCTGATTGGGTGGAACTTTTGGTTTCCCTGCCCTCCTTTGCTATTATTGGGATTCTCTTGCTGACCCCTTGGCTCAGTCGTGTCTTTTCAGAACGCCTGATTATTGTCAGTGGCCTTTGTCTGCTTTCCTTTGGTGGTTTCTTTCCCTTGGTCAATCAGACCTATAGCTTGGTCTTTGTCTCTCGTCTGATTCTAGGCCTAGGAATTGGTCTGATTAATGCCAGAGCTATTAGCATTATTAGTCAATTTTTTATAGGTCGTGAACGTATTAAAATGCTAGGCCTGCGGGGGTCAGCAGAGGTTCTAGGTTCGGCCTTTCTGACTTTTATCGCTGGTCAATTGTTGACAATTTCTTGGTCGGCGACCTTTCTTATTTATGGCCTGGGCTTGGCTATTCTGGCTCTCTATTTGCTCTTTGTTCCCCAAGTTCCTAAGAAAGTTCAGGTTCAGGAGCAACCCCTGAAAAAACAAGCTAAGCCAGAGCCTCTGACTAGCCGTCGCCTACTCTATATTCTCTCCTTAGCTCTCTATGCCGGTTTTGTCATCCTCATAAATTCTGCCAACACCTTGCGAATACCAGTGGTTGTAACCCAATTTGGTCTAGGAACGGCTCAACAGGCCAGTTTCATCCTCAGCCTGATGATGCTGATGGGAATTCTATCTGGCACCTTCTTTAGCAGTCTGGTCGAGATTTTTGGTCGTTCGCTCATGAGTCTAGTGGTCCTGGTTCTAGGTGCTGGACTCTTAGTCATGTGGCTGGCTCATAGCCTGCTAGTTTTAGGGATTGGTGCCCTCTTAACTGGTTTTGTCTATAGTCTGGGGGTCACCTATGTCTTCAATCTCATTTCTGAGACCATTCACAAACGCCACCTTCACACCGCTACGACCCTAGTTCTGCTGGGGTGTAACCTGGGTGGAGCTTGTGCTTCCTTGGTTCTACGCCTCTTTGGTTTCTTTGCCAGCGGACCGGCAGAGGCCTTTGCCATTTTTGGTGGCTCGAGTATTGGATTGGGACTGGTTCTTTGGTTGAAGAGACGATTTTCTTAATAAATTCTTTGACAGAGCTTGTGGCTTCTGCTAGAATATAAGAGTCGCAAAGACGTACTAACTTCTTCTTGGTAGTAGGATTTGCCAAAACCTACCACTCGGATGAAGCAATAAAAGGAGAAAAAACATGGCAATTTCAAAAGAGAAAAAAAATGAAATCATTGCTCAATACGCTCGTCACGAAGGTGACACTGGTTCAGTTGAAGTTCAAGTTGCAGTTTTGACTTGGGAAATCAACCACCTCAATGAGCACATTCAACAACACAAAAAAGACCACGCAACTTACCGTGGCTTGATGAAAAAAATCGGTCATCGTCGTAACCTCTTGGCTTACCTACGTCGTACCGATGTAAACCGTTACCGTGAATTAATTCAATCACTCGGACTCCGTCGCTAATCGGTTGGCAGTAATGTAAAGAAAAAGGCATCCAAAATCCTGATTTTTGATGCCTTATCTTTTTAGCTCAAAAGCAAAATAGTAGATCTAGCCACAGGCTGGGTCTATTTTTTATGGCTCATTGAGGTTGAAAAATAGTCCAGTTACCTAGTTTTTGCGGTTTTTTTATGGACTTTCTTAAAAGGAGAAGTCAGGTTATCAATAAAATCGTGAAAAAAATCACAATAAATCCTTGACATTTTTTTGAAAAGGGTTACAATATAAACGTGAAGAAAATCACAAACTGAAAATTCCACAGAATTTTAGCTGTGATGGCCTTCTTAAATCAGAAAATTTTTAAAGACCCTATTGGAGGATAATTTAATGGCAAAAGCAGCAAAAGTAGTAGAGCCTAATGTTGAAGAAGAAGCTCGGAAATATATTGCTCAACTTGTAGACAAGGCTGTCGAAGCAGAAAAAATCTTTGCGACCTACACGCAAGAGCAAGTGGATAAAATCGTTGCAGCCATGGCCTTGGCTGGTTCTGAAAATTCCTTGCAATTAGCTAAGGAAGCCCATGAAGAAACTGGGCGTGGTGTGGTAGAAGATAAGGATACCAAGAATCACTTCGCAACCGAAAATGTTTTTGAATCTATCAAGAACGAAAAAACTGTTGGTGTTATCGGTGAAGATAAGATTTCTGGTGGTATTCAAATTGCTGCTCCACTCGGTGTCTTGGCAGGGATTGTGCCAACTACCAACCCAACATCAACAACCATGTTCAAGATTTTGGTAGCCCTTAAAACTCGTAATACCATCGTCTTTGCCTTCCACCCGGCAGCTCAAAAATGTTCAGCTCATGCGGCACAAATTCTCTATGATGCAGCCCTAGCTGCTGGAGCTCCTGAAAACTGTATCCAATGGATTGAAAAGCCATCTATTCCTAATACCAATGCCTTGATTTCTAACAAGAAGATTGCTTCTATCTTGGCAACTGGTGGACCTGGTATGGTTAATGCAGCCCTCAAATCTGGTAACCCATCAATGGGGGTTGGCGCTGGTAATGGTGCGGTTTATGTTGATGCGACGGCCCACCTCAACCGTGCGGTTGAAGACCTGCTTCTTTCTAAACGTTTCGATAATGGTATGATTTGTGCGACTGAAAACTCAGCAGTTGTTGAAGCACCAATCTACAAGGAATGGTTGGCTAAGATGCAAGAAAAAGGTGCCTACCTCGTTCCTAAGAAAGATTATAAGAAATTTGAAGACTTCGTCTTTAATGACAATCACGGCGTTAATGGTCCCGTAGCTGGTATGTCAGCTCAGTGGATTTGCCAACATGCTGGTGTTGATTTGCCAGAAGGAAAAGATGTCCTCCTGTTCGAATTGGACAAGAAGAAAATCGGCGAAAAATTGTCTTCTGAAAAATTGTCTCCACTGCTTTCTGTCTATAAGGCTAAGGACCGTGAAGATGGTATTCAAATCGTTGAAGCCCTGCTCGATTATCAAGGGGCTGGCCACAACTGTGCCATCCAAATTGGTTCCCAAGCTGATCCTTTCCTCAAAGAATATGGTGACCGCCTCAAATCTTCTCGGATTTTGGTTAACCAACCTGACTCAGTCGGTGGTATCGGTGACATCTATACCGATGCTCTGAAAGCTAGCTTGACACTCGGAACAGGATCATGGGGGAAAAATTCATTGTCACACAATCTATCAACTGGCGATCTCTTGAACATTAAGACCGTGGCTAAACGTCGTAACCGTCCTCAATGGATTCGCCTTCCAGAAAAAACTTACTACGAAAAGAATGCTATTTCTTACCTGCAAGATGAGACCGAAGAAATGACTCGAGCTCTCATCGTTGCCGACCCAGGTATGGTGCAATTCGGCTTTGTTGATACCGTTCTTGGCCAATTGGCCCTGCGGGATCAAAAGGTTGAAACTTCAATCTACGGTACCATCAAACCCGACCCAACTCTAGGTCAAACCATCGAAATCGCTCGACAAATGCGGGACTTCAAACCTGATACGGTTATCGCCGTTGGTGGTGGTTCTGCTCTGGATGCGGCCAAGATTGCCCGCTACATCTACGAATACTCATTGGATCAAGAAGCTGACTTCCTTGATAGCTATGAAAAAGTGAGCGAACTCTTCTTGCGTCTGCAACAAAAGTTCATTGATATTCGTAAGCGGATTGTTAAGTTCAAACACCAAGATGCTACTCGTCTCTTCTGTATCCCAACGACCTCTGGTACTGGTTCAGAAGTTACCCCTTATGCGGTTATCACTGATGATAATACCCATGTCAAATACCCATTGACCGACTATGAATTGACCCCTCAAGTGGCAATTGTTGACCCAGAATTTGTTATGACCGTGCCAAAACGCACCGTCGCTCTCTCTGGTCTGGACACCTTGTCTCATGCTCTTGAATCTTACGTTTCTGTCATGGCATCTGACCTGACTCGCCCATGGTCCCTGCAAGCAATTAAGTTGGTTATGGAAAACTTGGAAGAATCTTACAAGTTTGATCCAAAACATCCAACCCTCCAAGGGGAACAAGCTCGAGAAAATATGCACTATGCCGCAACCCTTGCTGGTATGGCCTTCTCAAATTCCTTCCTAGGTATCAACCACTCTCTGGCCCACAAGACCGGTGGTGAATTTGGTCTGCCACATGGACTTGCCATCTCAATCGCAATGCAACACGTTATCCGCTACAATGGTGTAACTGGTAATGTTAAACGCTCTGTTTACCCACGTTACGAAGAATATCGTGCTCAACGCGACTACGCTGACATTGCCCGTGCCCTTGGCCTCAAAGATAAGACCGATGAAGAATTGGTCGAAGCCCTCTGCCAAAAGATTGACAAACTCATGCATGCTGTTGATGTTGAACCTAAGTTGTCTGCAAACGGTGTTACCAAGAAGGCCTTCGAAGCAGCAGTCGACCGCTTGGCAAGCCTGGCCTACGATGACCAATGTACGCCAGCTAACCCACGTCAACCATACATTGAAGATATGAGACAACTCTTGATTGATATGTTCTAATCAGTTTGAAAGCTTGCATTTAGTTTGACGTTATCAACTGTAATGAAGGATAAAATGCTAAGTATGGGAGAGGACCGACAGGTTCTCTCTTTTTCACTGTTTAAATTCGCTTGTAAAGGATATTTCGATTCCTGCTCGTCAGCCTAATGTTAAGCGGGATTTGGAACTCCTTTTTTTATTGCAGATTGGGGCTGAACATGCTACACTTTAGGTGAAGGCGCTTACATTTTTGTTTGTTATCTTATGAGAATATAAGAAAGGAGCGCACCGTATGAAAATAATAGCCGCACTTGTTAAAGAACAAGGACAAGACTTTAAAATTGAAGAACTTGAATTGCGTGAGGTTCAAGATGATGAGGTGCTGATAAAAATTGCAGCGGCTGGCGTCTGCCATACAGATGCCCTAGGCCGTGATTTTGGTGTTACCCCATATCCTGTTGTTCTGGGACATGAGGGCGCTGGAATTGTTGAAAAAGTGGGTACTTCGGTGACAACTGTAAAGCAGGAGATCATGTTGTTCTTTCCTTTGTTTCCTGTGGCCGCTGTCCAAACTGTTTGAAAGGGCACCCGGCTAACTGTATCCACAGCAGCCCGATTAATTTTGGCGGCCGATTCTTAGATGGTACAACTCCTCTGAGTCAGGAGGGCCAAGAGGTTTCTAACTTCTTTGGACAGTCTTCTTTTGGCAGTTATGCTATTGCCAAAGAAGGTAATGTTGTCAAGGTTGATAAAGATGTGGATATCGCTCTTTTGGGACCGTTGGGATGCGGTATTCAAACGGGCAGCGGGACTGTTTTGAATCGTTTAAGGCCGGAGTTTGGCTCTTCTCTTGTCGTTTATGGAGCAGGAGCAGTTGGTCTGAGTGCTGTGATGGCAGCTAAACTAGTTGCCTGCTTGAATATTATTGTCGTTGATATCCATGACAATCGATTGGAATTGGCAAAAGAATTGGGAGCTGCTCATATTATTAACAGTCAAAGAGATGATATCGTTGAAGCTGTTAAGGACATTACTTCCGTCGGTGCAGAATATGGAATTGATACTACAGGTGTGCCGTTTGTTGTCAGATCTGCCTTGCGAGCCTTAATGCCAATGGGGACGCTTGCGGTTGTCGGGTTTACACTTGAGATGGCAATTGACATTCATAATGAAATCATGTCCGTAAGCAAGTCCTTGATTGGTGTTGTAGAGGGAGATTCTGTACCACAAGTTTTTATTCCTCGTTTAGTTGAATTTTATAAACAAGGCCGCTTCCCCTTTGATAAATTGGTTAAATTCTATGATTTTGAGGATATCAATCAAGCTTTCAATGATTCAACAGACGGCTCTGTCATCAAACCGATTGTGAAAATCGGCTGATCAAAGGCTAACTCTTTCTAATAACTATTTCAGCGTTTTCACAAACGATACGTGACTGTTTGAATAATAAAGGTTTAATTACTCCATTTTTCCTCTTTCAGAAATGCTAGGGCTTTTATTCAGCCAGCCTGCATACGTGTTATGGTTGGCTGTATTTACCGGAAATTGAGAAAGATGTTTGACTTGATGTGGTGAATCTGCTAGAATAATAACTGTCTTAAAGACAAGTAACCTTTTCTTGGTTCTAGGACCTGCCAAAACCTAGGACTCGGATTAAGGATAAGAAGGAGAAATATTATGGCAATCTCAAAAGAGAAAAAAATGAAATTATCGCTCAGTACGCCCGTCATGAAGGCGATACTGGTTCTGTGGAAGTGCAAGTTGCTGTCCTTACTTGGGAAATCAACCACCTCAACGACCACATCAAACAACATAAAAAAGACCACGCAACTTACCGTGGTTTGATGAAAAAATCGGTCATCGCCGTAACCTCTTGGCTTATCTTCGCCGTACAGATGTTAACCGTTACCGTGATTTGATCAGCTCACTCGGACTTCGTCGTTAATTTAAGACGAGGCATAGGCAGATAGAAAATTTTTTCTCTCTGCTTTTGGCTGAGAGATTATTGAAAACCGCCCGAAAGGATTCTTTCGGGGCGGTTTTTTGAATATTTATACTTAGACACGATGACATTGACTCAGTCTGTGACAATGCGGACAAATAAGCGGCCGTGAGTTCATGGTATTGTAATGCAGCCGCCAGTCGTCGGTCTTAGCTCCTTCAATGCTGCCTTTAAAGTAGTCACTTACTTTAGCAGTGAAAATTTTATAGCAGTAACCGCATTCAAAATCTTCACGGTGATTGGCTACGAGAACAGTTGCCAGTCCAATCCCTGCTCCTATAGTTCCAAATAAAGAACCCCAGCAAGATCTTCTTCTCTTATAGTAAGTCATCTTCTTTCCTCCTTGTAAATAGTGACTCCTTAAAATCCTTGAAATTCTCTCCTTAAATTTCTTGATTATTGATGGAATGCCTCAAATAAAGGAGCTCGATATCGGCTAAAATAGCTGAGCCCTGAGAGTCCGCGTCCTGACCAAAAATCCTAATCTGCCCGGCTGTCGGTCTGATAAGCCCGGTCACGGCTTTAAAAATAGTCGTTTTCCCAGCCCCGTTAGCTCCCAAAAGCCCGTAAATGGTGCTGGTTTCAACATGCAGGTCGCAGTTTTTCAAAATCTCGCGGCCCAAGAAGACCTTGTTCAGGCCTTGCGTTTCTAAAAACATCCGAGTCTTCTTCTCAGTCATAGGCCTCTCCTCCTTCTTCTGTCGTCAGCACTCGTGTGCACCGGCCAAAGTGCTGGCAATGCGGACAGGTTAAGGTACGATACCAGGGATTATTCCCCAATAAGCGGAATTTCTTTTCCCTCAAAGTTCGTACAGGAGAAGAAAGGTAATTCCTAAGGGTCGGCTTAAAACGCCTCTGACAGTGCCGGCACTGATAGATTTCTGCATCAAAGTAAAGAAAGAGCATGATGCCCATTCCTCCAAATAAGAAAATAAGCATATAGCCCAACAAAGACCAATAGGCAAGGGCATTTTGTTCCTCGAAACTCTTAACGATAAAAGCCAGCACGACAACCGTCACAATAACCAAGACAAAAACAGCCCAAGCCAAACTGCGTTTTTTGAGATTTTCTTCTTTTTCATTTAACAGGCTCATCATATGTCCCTCCGCTTTCTGATAATAATCTTTTTCTGACAGGGATTTTCCAGACAAAAGTTCATTGACATTGATGTCTAAGGCTTGACACAGGGGCAAGATGAGAGAAACTTCCGGAAAGCCGTTTCCTGTCTCCCATTTAGAAATGGTTCGGTTACTAATGCCCAGCTGATCCGCTAACTGACTCTGGGTTAGCCCCTTCTCCTTTCTGACTTGCGCAATGAACTGTCCAATCACCTCTTGATCCATGACACTTCCTCCTTCTTTTCTGTCATTGGCTCCAGTTTACAGGATTGCCCCCATTTTGGGAAGACCTAAGCCGTAGAATAGAGGTCCACGCTCCGTAGACTCTAAAAAATAAAGTAGTTAAGGGTGCAGATTGTTGAATTTTATAACGCTAGATTTGGAAATTTGTTATATGATGAACAAAATTGTAATTAAAAAGACTCATCTTATTATTTACTCACTGAATTAAACAAGGATTGTAAATTTTGCAAAACTGTTTGAGGTTGTGGGAAATTACGGCTCCGATTCGTTTTATACAGCAGTCTCTGTCTTTTTCTTTTCCCTAAAAATATGTTAAAATAAACGAGATACGTGGTTTTGTGCAAAATTGAGAGAAAGGACTGCCGTCTGATAAAGAGCAAAGATCTTTATCCTTTGAATTTTGTGGAAAACATGTAGTTCAAAAATAAAAAATTAGAAGGGAAGAAGATTGGCCAAAAAACTGAGAAATAAGAGACAGGGCAGCGTTTGTCTGCTGAGTTCGTTTTGTTTTTTCCTGTCTAAGCCGGTCTTTGGTATCTTAGTTCTATGTTAAAACAAGTGTTTGAAACAAATTTTGCTGGTAAAAAACTGATTGTTGAAACCGGTCAGGTCGCTAAACAAGCCAATGGAGCAGCGGTTATCCGCTACGGAGATTCAACGGTTATTACAGCTGCTGGCATGTCTAAAAAAATGTCAACTGGGGACTTTTTCCCGCTTCAGGTCAACTATGAGGAAAAAATGTATGCCGCAGGGAAGTTTCCTGGCGGTTTCAACAAGCGTGAAGGACGTCCATCAACAGATGCCACTTTGACGGCTCGTTTAATTGACCGTCCTATCCGTCCTATGTTTGCGGAAGGGTTCCGCAATGAGATTCAAGTTATTAATACCGTGCTTTCTTATGACCAGGATGCCAGCGCACCAATGGCTGCTATGTTTGGCAGCTCATTGGCTCTTTCTATATCAGATATTCCTTTTAATGGTCCAATTGCCGGTGTGCAAGTTGGCTACATTGACGGCCAGTATATCATCAACCCAACAGCAGAACAAAAAGAGGCTTCTCTCTTGGAATTGACCGTAGCTGGGACCAAAGAAGCCATTAACATGGTTGAGTCCGGAGCCAAGGAATTATCAGAGGATATCATGCTGCAGGCTCTTCTTAAAGGGCATGAGGCTGTTCGCGAATTGATTGCTTTCCAAGAAGAAATTGTGGCTGCTGTAGGCAAGGAAAAGGCAGAAGTAGAACTCCTGCAGGTAGACAGTGATTTACAGGCTGAAATCATCGCAAACTACAATACAGAACTTCAGCAGGCTGTTCAAGTTGAGGAGAAAAAGGCGCGTGAGGCAGCGACTGAAGAAGTCAAAGACCGTGTTAAAGCAGAATACGAAGAACGTTATGCTGAGAATGAAGATTTTGACCGCATCATGCGCGATGTCGCGGAAATCCTTGAACAAATGGAACATGCTGAGGTTCGCCGTCTGATTACAGAAGATAAGATTCGTCCGGACGGCCGCCGTGTGGATGAGATCCGTCCTTTAGATGCTGAGATTGATTTCTTGCCGCAAGTTCACGGCTCAGGCCTCTTCACCCGCGGTCAGACCCAGGCCTTGTCTGTCCTGACTTTAGCGCCAATGGGAGAAACGCAGATTGTTGACGGACTTGATCCAGAATACAAAAAACGCTTCTTGCATCACTACAATTTCCCGCAGTATTCTGTTGGGGAGACCGGCCGTTACGGAGCGCCAGGCCGGCGTGAAATCGGTCATGGAGCCCTTGGTGAGCGTGCCTTGGCGCAGGTTCTGCCAAGCTTTGAGGACTTCCCTTATGCCATCCGTCTGGTAGCAGAAGTACTGGAATCCAACGGTTCCTCTTCGCAAGCCTCCATCTGTGCCGGCACTCTGGCCCTGATGGCTGGCGGGGTACCGATTAAAGCACCTGTCGCCGGGATTGCCATGGGCTTGATTTCAGATGGCAGCAACTACACTATTTTGACCGATATTCAAGGACTTGAAGATCACTTTGGTGATATGGACTTCAAGGTAGCTGGCACCCGCCAAGGGATAACCGCCCTGCAGATGGATATTAAGATTTCCGGCATTACCCCAGAAATTCTTCAAGAGGCTCTGGCTCAGGCCAAGAAGGCCCGCTTTGAAATTCTGGATTTGATTGAGGCGACCATTCCAGCCCCTCGGCCTGAATTGGCCCCAACCGCTCCTAAGATTGATACCATCAAGATTGCTGTCGATAAAATCAAGGTGGTCATCGGTAAGAGTGGCGAAACTATTGATAAAATCATTGAAGAGACGGGTGTCAAGATTGACATCGATGAAGACGGAAATGTCCAAATCTACTCGCCTGACCAAGATGCTATTGACCGAGCAAAGGAAATCATTGCCAACCTAGTGCGTGAAGCCAAGGTCGGTGAAATCTACCAGGAGGCTGAAGTTGTTCGTATTGAAAGCTTCGGTGCCTTTGTCAATCTCTTTGATAAGACTGATGCCCTAGTTCACATCTCAGAATTAGCCTGGGAGCGGACCAATCGGGTCGAAGATGTAGTCAAACTGGGTGATAAGGTCACCGTCAAGGTTCTCAAGATTGATGATAAGGGTCGGGTTAATGCTTCCATCAAGGCCCTCTTGCCAAAACCAGAAGGTTTTGATGAGCAGGAGCCCCAAAAGCACCATCAAAAGAAACATGGCCACCATGCATCAAGAAAGCAGTCAACAGTCAAAAAAGACAGCCAGAGGGACCACAAGTCCAACCGCAGTCATCAAGAGCGGTCTGATAAGCAAGGTGATGACCAAACAGGTAATCACCAAGAACATCAGGCCAAGGCTCAGACTAACGACTAAGTTGAGCAACACGACCAGCACAAGCATGCTGCCCATCCAGACGGCCGCAACCAAAAATCATGACCGCCACAATCAGTCCCAGCAGGCTGACACCACAGTTGAAAACATGTAAAAGAGGAAACTCATCATGAATAAATTTAATTCAGAACTTGATTTTGCCCTGCGCAATTTCATTGCTAATCCCGAAAATTTTCTGGATGGCTTGACTTTGGTCAACAGCCTTCACTCCATTCCGGTGATTGCAGCCGCCGAGCCCTACGCCATTGCCATGCAGGGACAAAAGGTTATTCCCGTTTTCACCAATAAGACGGACTTGGATAATTTCAAAAAAGAGCATCCGAGTGCTAAAACCCAAGATTGGATTGAGCGTTCCAGTATTAATGTTTTAGAGGAAGCTGTAACCCACCGCCTGCACGGCTTGGTTTTCAACATCAAAAAGAATGGCGACTTTGCCAATTCAACCATTTTTAAGAGTAGTGAACTAGTCCAACTCATCAATACCTACACCACACTTTTGAACGATGTCCTAGGTGAGGAAAATCAAGAGCGTCAGCCTATGCAGCGCCAATACTTTGTTCCTGTTATCATCTTGACTAGCGAGGATGGCAGCTATCAAAGAAGTTATCCAGCTTTAGCTATTGAAAATGAAACTTATATCCCAGCTTTCTCCAGCATCCCCAGTTTTGCCAAATGGTATAATGATGGTGATTTGGGCTATCCTTTCCGAGTGGCTAAAGGCTTAGTTATGACTTGGACTATGAATCAAATTGCCCACCCGGCTCAAGGAGAATCGGGTGTCGGGGCTACCAAGGGCGTGGTTATTGATCCCCTCAATGAAAATCAGACCCTAGTTGACTGGGCTAGCATTGAAGAATAAGAAAGAATAAGAGAGGTGCCTATGGGTTGGTGGAAAGAATCAATAGATATTGTCAAACAACAGGATCCAGCGGCCCGGACTTCCCTTGAAGTGCTCTTAACCTATCCTGGCATCAAGGCCCTAGCGGCCCACCGGATTTCCCACTTCCTCTGGCGCCACCATCTGCGGCTCCTAGCTCGGATGCATAGCCAGTTCTGGCGCTTTTGGACCAATATTGAAATCCATCCCGGAGCTCAGATTGCCGGCGGGGTCTTCATCGATCATGGGGCGGGGCTGGTTATCGGTGAGACGGCTATCGTGGAAAAAGGTGCCATGCTCTACCACGGCGTGACCCTGGGGGGAACTGGTAAGGATGTCGGCAAACGCCATCCCACCATCCGCCGAGGTGCCCTGATTTCGGCCCATTCCCAACTGATTGGTCCCATTGAAGTGGGGACTAATGCCAAGGTCGGAGCCGGAGCTGTCGTTCTGTCGGATGTGCCGGCAGATGTCACGGTCGTTGGTGTTCCCGCCAAGGTTGTTCGGGTCCATGGTCAAAAGGATGAGAAGGCAATCAAGACACTTCAGGAAGCCCGCGAGGCTAGCTATCATTCATCCCATCTTTAGGAAAACAAGGGGCTGGCCTAGATTCTGCCCCGCTCTAGCAAGTGGCCACAAATAAAGGAGGCGAGAATGAACTTTTTCAAGAGAAATTGGTTAAATTTACTGGTCATTGTCCTGGCCTTCCTCAATGTTGGTCAACAATGGCTCTACGGCAGTCATACCTATGCCTATATCTGGCTGGCTATCGGCATCTTCTGGATCATTTTGACCTTTATTATCAAGGATGATGGGCCTAAGAAATAGAGTAGGTTGAAAAAAAGAAAGTTTAGAGGTGTTAATAGTGATTTGGTTACCCCTAATCGGTTTTATTTGTTTATTTATCTTTCTCGTGTATATGGGGAATTCTGCGGAAAAGAGACGAGATGCTGAAGCAGATTATAGTCAGCTATTGGGAAAAATTAGCCAAAGAGAAAATGGTGATATTTGGTTAGGCTTTAAATATACAAAGAATGAAATAAATAAGTTTAATTATATTAGAAAGACTTACGAACCTGGTCATAAATATAGACCACCATATAATAATGACATTTATGTAGTGTCTCATACAGTTAATCCAATTTTTATTGATAAACAGGATAAAGACTTTAAAGACGGAATTTATTATGTAATAAAGTTGGTGTCAAAGTTTGAATACGATAGGTGGGGTAACCAAACTACTAACAACGGTCCAGTTCAGTATAATTTTGATGGTAACAATTTTCAGGATAATCGCTTTAGCAGCTATTACAATCAAATCATCCAATACAAAAACGAAATGGTTACCAAGGGAATTCCAGAAGAAGAGATTGATTACCTTGCCAATAATACAGAAGACAAAGAAAATCAAAGAAGTTTTTTAAGAAAATATGAGCCAATTTTAAGAGGCATTGAAGTTGCTAGTGCTGCGGCAACCCTGTTTGAAATTCTGAAAGGTTTATTTTTTAGGTAAAGGAAAAAGTTTATGATTAAAATCTACGATACCATGACCAGAAGCCTGCGTGATTTTGTCCCTCTCCATGAGGGGCAGGTCAATATGTATGTCTGCGGACCGACGGTTTACAACTATATCCATATTGGTAATGCCAGATCCAGCGTGGCCTTTGATACCATCCGTCGCTATTTTGAATATGCCGGCTATCAGGTCAACTACATTTCCAACTTCACCGATGTCGATGACAAGATTATCAAGGCAGCCAAGGAAGCCGACATGTCCCCCAAGGACCTAGCTGACAAGTTTATCGCTGCCTTTATGGAAGATACAAAGGCCCTGGGCATCAAGCCAGCCACCCAAAATCCTCGGGTCATGGACTTTATGGACCAAATTATTGATTTCGTTCAGGTCCTCATGGACAAGGGCTTTGCCTATGAGGCTGGTGGCGATGTCTATTTCCGGGTGCAAAAATCGCAAAACTACGCTGCCCTGGCCAATAAGACCCTAGCGGATTTGGAAGTGGGGGCCAGCGGTCGGACCGATAGTGAAACCGAGCTCAAGGAGGATCCACTTGATTTTGCCCTCTGGAAATCTGCCAAGCCAGGTGAAATTTCTTGGGACAGCCCTTGGGGAGCTGGCCGTCCAGGCTGGCATATTGAGTGCTCGGTCATGTCAACCACCATTTTGGGAGATACCATTGACATTCACGGTGGCGGAGCCGATTTGGAATTCCCCCACCACACCAATGAAATCGCCCAGTCGGAGGCCAAGACAGGCCAGACCTTTGCCAACTACTGGATGCACAATGGCTTTGTCAACGTCGATAATGAAAAAATGTCCAAGTCTCTGGGCAACTTTGTGACCGTCCATGACCTGCTCAAGACCGTTGATGGTCAGGTACTGCGCTTCTTCCTGGCTACCCAGCACTATCGCAAGCCTATCAATTTTACCGATAAGGCCATTCATGATGCCGAGGTCAATCTCAAGTACCTCAAGAATACCTATACCCTGCCTCTGGATGACCAGGCGGACACGGCTGGCTTGGACAAGTTTCTAGCCGACTTCAAGACTGCCATGGATGATGATTTCAATGCTGCCAACGGTATCACGGTTATCTTTGATTTGGCCAAATGGATTAATTCTGGTCATTACAACCAGGCCATCAAGGCCGCTTTCGCCAAGATGTTGGAAGTCTTTGGCATCATCTTCCAAGAAGAAAGTCTGGATAGCGAGATTGAAGCCTTGATTAAGAAGCGTCAGGCTGCTAGAGCTGCCAAGGATTTTGCGACAGCTGATAAAATTCGTGATGACCTAGCCGCTCAAGGCATTAAACTGCTGGATACCAAGGATGGAGTGAGGTGGACCCGTGACTAAAAAAGTCAATGTCAACCTGATAAATGGCATTGCCCTGGCCTTTGAAGGGGACGCTGTCTATTCCCTCTACATCCGTCGCCACCTGATTTTTCAGGGTCAGACCAAGCCCAACCAGCTCCACCGTCTGGCTACCCGTTATGTATCAGCTAAGGCCCAGGCCATGCTGATTGAGGCCCTACTAGAGGGAGGACTCCTGACCCAGGAGGAAGAGGCTATCTATAAGCGGGGGCGCAATGCCCACAGCCATACCAAGGCCAAGAACACCGACATTATCACCTACAAGATGTCGACTGGCTTTGAGGCTGTCCTCGGCTACCTCCATATGACCCAGCAAATGGCCCGTCTGGAGGAAATAATTGACTGGTGTATCGCCTATGTCGAAAACCAATAGATAAACAAAAGGTTTGGCAGTCGCCGGATCTTTTTTCAATTCATTGAAAAATCTAAGCTGGCCACCTCATTTTTGGCTTTAGAATACTTAGACTCTTCGAGGAGGACTTTGCATCCCATCCTTAACCACACTCAATAAATGATAGATGGAGAAAGTGAAATTAGGTCAAACAAAAAAAGAGGCCAAGCCTCCGTTTTAAATATCTGCTAAAGTTTCTCATTAACGTAACGGACAAAATGGTTCCACCAGACCTTGAGGAAGAAACTCTTTTTGACAGGCTCCTTGGCCACTAAAGCAATCTTGGGTGGCCCATCCAGATAACCGGTTCCGATTAGGTCTGGATCCTTGTAAGTCAGGCTACCGACTTCGGTCCCCTTTTTGACTGCAGCTGAGACGGTTTTGGTCTTCACCTTGGCACTTGGTTTGTTGTCAGAACCGATTTTGGTGACCACTTGGAAATCGTTCTTAGCAACAGCCGAGACGGTTTTTGCTTTACCGTCAATGACATTAGCCTTGCTGGACTTATAGCTTTCACCCTTGACCGTCAAATTAGTCATCTGGAAGTTGTAGACAACATAGTTAAGAATCTTATTGGTTGCTTCGAAGCGAGCATATTGGTTGGTATCAGCATTATCAGCGTGCATGACAACGGAAATGACCCTCATACCATTCTCCGTTGATGTTGCAACGAAGGATTGGCCGGCCAGTTCAGTTGTTCCCGTTTTTAGTCCATCAACTCCCTCACGAGCATAAGGCATACCGTCCAACATCATATTGAAGGTAGCCATGTCTGTATTCCCGAATTTTTCACTGGCTTTCTTGGTAATGTCCAGCACATCGGGATAGTCGGTAATCAAATGCCGAGCAATGATGGCCATATCTCGGGCACTCATGAGATTCTCATCATCAGACTTGGAACCTGGATAGATATGGTCTCCTAGGTAACTATTGTTAAGACCTGAGGCATTGACCAACTTAGCATCCTTGACGCCCCATTGTTTAAGCTGAGCCTGCATCATGTCAACGAAGGTCGATTCCTCACCACCTATTTTTTCAGCCAGCGCTATAGCAGCACTATTGGCACTGGCAATCAGAGCTGCATTGACTAGTTCCTTGACCGTGTATTCTCTAGCATCCATGGGAACATTGCTGGCCTCAGAATTAGTCGTCAAATCATAAGCATAATCGGAGATTTTTACCTTGGTATTCCAAGAAAGCTTGCCCTCATCGATGGCCTTGTAGACCATGTAGACTGTTAAAATCTTAGTCATAGAGGCAACACCGTCCGGCGTTGTCGCATCCTTTTCGTAGAGGACCTTGCCGGTTGTCGCTTCGACAGCAATCGCATGCTTGGCCGGAGCATCAAAATCATCGGCCTTGGCTAGACTGCCGACAAGGAGTAAAGAGAGAGCCATTAAAAGGCTGATAAAGAATTTCTTCATAACAGTTCCTTTGTTAAGAGTAACCTGATGCAGTGTGAACTTAATGGTATACCTTTTGTTCAAAAAGCAATCTTCTTAATTATACCATAAAAGCGTTTGGCAAAAGATAACAATCTGATTAAGGTTAAGACTGGCTGTCTAAGTAGGCTCAAAAAAAGGCCCTCAAACTGAGCACCTTAGTCAAATCATTTTTTCTTATCTTGATTTTCTTCTCCAAAGAAAGCCTTATAGATAGCTCGGACTGCCGTCTTTTCGTGCTTGCTTTGGATAACCAGCATAACAGAAACTTCGCTAGAACCTTGCGAAATCATTTCAATATTAATACCCTTGTCGGACATCGCCGTGGTAGCAGTCGACATGACACCAACCTGATTCTTCATGTTTTCCCCAACAATCATGATAATGGAGAGGTCACGTTCAAATTCGACCTCATCTACCCCTAGATTTTGCATCAGGTGGGCTTGAATTTCTCGCTCCTTGATAGGGGTCAATTCTCTTTCTCGTAGGATGATGGACATATCATCAATTCCTGTTGGAATGTGCTCCCAACGAATATTAAGCTCTTCCAAAATCTGTAGAACCTTACGCCCAAAACCGACTTCTCGGTTCATCAGATATTTGGAAATATTGATGCTGACAAATTTGTCGTCTCCAGAGATACCGACAACCGGGAGCTCCTGCTTGCTGTGCTCCAAGACAATCCGTGTACCAGGATGACTGGGATTGTTGGTGTTTTTGATAACCAAAGGAATCCGTCCGCGATAGGCTGGAATCAAGGCTTCGTCATGAAGGACAGAAAAGCCAGCATAGGCTAGTTCCCGCATCTCCCGATAGGTCAGTTCCTTGATGGAATGGGGCTTGTGGACCACCCCAGGATGGGCAGCGAAGATGCCGTCAACATCAGTAAAGTTTTCGTAGAGGTCAGCCTTGACACCAGCAGCAACGATAGAGCCAGAAATATCGGACCCTCCACGGGAGAAGGTACAGATTTGTTTGTCAACCGTTACACCAAAGAAGCCAGGGATTACCAATACTTCATCACTATCTCGTAGTTCTTCTAATTTATCGTAACTGCCTGGCAGAATTTGGGCATTGCCAGGTTCGCTGGAAACGATAATACCGGCATTGCCAGGATGAAGGTAGCGGGCTGGCAGACCATTTTTGCGGAAATAGGCCGCAATCAGTTTGGCGTTATTATCTTCACCAGCGGCCAAGAAAGTATCGTAGAGAAAATCATTGCCTTCAATCGGCAGGGTAGCTAGCCCAGTAATGGCAGCAGAAATCTTATCCAAAATACTGTGGGACAGGCCCAGCTCATCAATGATGGCCTTGTAGCGATTGATAATCCACTCTTGATGACTAGAGACATCATCCTCATTGGTATAGGAGCGGTAGTATTTAATCAAGGCATCGGTAACCTTGGTGTCCTCAGGGTTGCGCTTACCGGGAGCAGAGACAACCACGAAGCGACGACTAGGGTCCGATTTTACAATGTCCAATACCTTTTGCAACTGTTGCGCAGAAGCTAGAGAGCTCCCGCCAAATTTAACGACTTTCATAACACTTTCATCTAACTTTCATTTCCAGATTGCCTAAAATTATAGCAAAATTCAGACAACTTTTCAAATTCCTATTTTGGCCTAATATCAGCCATACTTTGTCTGTGCTTCACAGGAGTGCGCTTTGTTCAGACTAGCTCTTTGTGGTAGAATAAGGCTGAGGTTTTTCATGAAGCAAGCAGTTATTTTTGATATGGATGGTGTCCTCTTTGACACCGAGGAATTTTATTACAGCCGCCGTCAGGCATTTTTAACGACCCGTGGTATCTCAATCAGCCACCTGCCTCCCAGCTTTTTTATCGGGGGCAATATGAAGCAGGTCTGGCAAAAGATTCTTGGTCAAGACTACCAGAAATGGGACCTTGCTCAACTTCAGGCTGATTATAGGGCCTATAAGCTAGCTCACCCTCTGCCTTATAGCGACGTTATCTTTTCTGATGTACGTCCCACCCTAGATAGGCTCAGCCAAGCAGGCTATAAAATTGGGTTGGCCTCAAGCTCAACCAAGGACGATATTTTAAAGGCCCTATCCGATACCAACCTGACTGACTACTTTGATGTCATTCTATCAGGTGAAGAGTTTCCGGAGAGCAAGCCAAATCCAGCTATCTACAATGCGGCTGCCGACTACTTAGGCTTTGCTAAGAAAGATTTGCTGGTTATCGAGGATAGTGAAAAAGGCATTGCTGCTGGAGTTGCCGCAGGTATAGAAGTTTGGGCTATTGAGGATAAGCGCTATGGTCTTAATCAGGAAGCCGCTGACAGACTAATCACTAGTCTTAGTCAAGGCCTAGAATTTTTGTTAGAAAAATAAGAGGGAGACTATCCCTTTTTCTTTTTGGGAATTTTCTAAAGTCTTGCTTTCCCAGCTTTTTTCGGGAGATTAGCTCGTTGTCAGAGACAGCTGGAGCAACATTTACTGGTCTGATCACAGTAATTTCTTGTCAAACGCTCATTTTCAGCTATAATAAATTGGAATACGACAAAATCTTACTATTTGTTTGAACATTAAAATAATCGGAGGTATCTTATGAATTTCTCAACCATTCTTTACAGTGTCGAAGATGGTGTAGCAACTCTAACCTTAAATCGTCCGGAGGTCTCAAACGGTTTTAATATTCCAATCTGTGAAGAAATCATCGAAGCCATCAGTCAGGCTGAAAAAGATGACAGCGTGCGAATCCTACTCATCAACGCTAATGGTAAGGTCTTCTCAGTCGGTGGTGACCTGGCACAAATGCAAGAAGCAGTTGATGCGGATGATGTCCAATCTTTGGTAAGAATTGCTGAATTAGTTAATACCATCTCCTTTATGATTAAACGCCTGCCTAAGCCTGTTATCATGAGTGTTGATGGACCAGTCGCTGGGGCGGCCTTCAATATGGTCTTGGCGGCCGACTTCACTCTTGCCTCTGAAAAAGCTAAATTCATCCAAGCCTTTGTCGGTGTTGCTTTGGCACCGGATGCTGGGGGTCTCTTCCTCCTGACGCGCTCAATCGGCATTAACCGGGCTACTCAAATCACCATGACAGGTGAAGCAGTTAGTGCTGAAAAAGCCTTGGATTGGGGCTTTGTCTACCGCCTAGCTGACTCAGAAAAGCTAGAGCGCGATACCGACCGCCTCATTAAACGGCTTAAACGTAGCTCACCAAATTCCTTCAGGGCCATCAAAGAAATGGTTTGGAAGAGTGACTTCGCTGGTTGGGAAGAATATGCTGATTTAGAATTAGCCCTGCAAAAATCTTTGGCCTTTACCGAAGACTTTAAAGAAGGTGTTAATGCCTTCAGCGCCAAACGCCGACCAAAATTCACGGGAAAATGAGAGCGGGACGAAAATCGTGATTTCGTCAAATTGATTGACCTCACTCTCTCATTTTAAGGTTCAAGGGAGACTTACGACAAGTGCTAGAGTATCTTGTCTACCTCGCTTACTCACTCTTTTTGACTAGTATTATCGACTAGTCAAAAAGAGTGTTGCGGGAAGTCTAGTCTATCCCCAGACCATCCTAGTCTCAAGGCTCAGGGAAGACCCTCGGAAGCTGCTATCGGCAAACTTCCTGTCTTCCTTACTAACTTCACAGGTAAACTATGATCAAGTTTATTGGTTCCGTGTTGCGGGATTCAAGGGACACTGCACTTTTTGTTTCCCACCCCCGCACAGTTGACTTGATTTTCTCCAACAGTCTCCCAGACTGTTGGACCTATCACTTGCTTGTCAAGGGATAGGGACTTTACTGCTACTTCGTTGGCATGTCTTGAACAAGACGTGGAGACAAACCTATTGACCTTATAGTTTAGTCGTAGCTAGTGAGGTGGTTAAGCAAGCACCATCGTACTTGCTGTTAGTCATCAGCTACTTTGAGTAGCTAGATGACTTTGCCATCTCACAAATCAACCACTGCGTCAAAGTACTTAACCACTAAAATAGTGGAAATTTAGTTTTTTTATCCCAAGCTTATCCTTAGCCCGAAAACGGGAAAGCTAGGCTCAGCAGTCCCTTTATAATCTTGATACTTTCAAAGGTAGTGAATTGACTGCCTTTTTCAGAGAAAAAAGTAAGCCAGCTAGTTTACGAAAGCCCTCTTCATGATTTTTTCACAGGCTGTAAAGTAGGTCAGTTGGGTCGAAAAGACTATCAAAATTTAGTTTTAAGCCCAGCCCGCTCTGTCTCCTAGTGGAGGCATTAGGGAGCTGTTCTGAAAGTCAGATGATTAAGAAAATTTTTCATTTATCTTGCAAAGATATTTCAGTTTTGATATACTTTGACTATCAAATTGTTTGAGAGTCGAGGTATAAAGTGGATTACAAACTAGTTAATGAGTATCTAACCAAAGTCTTCAACAATGTCTTAGTGATTGAAGAAATGAGTTTGAAAAATAGTCGCTTTAATGATGTGTCAATGAAGGAAATGCACACCGTTGATATTATCGGTCACATTCCAGATGCAACACCTAGTGATATTGCTCGGGAACTGATGGTTACTCTTGGGACCGTCACAACCAGCCTAAATAAATTAGAAAAAAAAGGTTATGTTGAACGGCATCGTTCAAAGGTTGACCGCCGAGTTGTTCATTTGAACTTAACTAAAAAAGGCCGCCTGATTTATCGTTTACATAATCGTTTTCATAAAAATATGGTAACGCGAATTACAGAAGGGATGGATGAGATGGAAGTTAAGACCCTAGAACGAGGCTTACATAAACTCTATCAATTCCTTGAGGAGTTGAAATAATGGCTTTTGCAAAAATTAGTCAAACAGCCTGCTATGTACCAGAACAAATTATCACCAATGATGACTTGTCTAAGATTATGGATACCAGTGATGAGTGGATTTCCAGTCGGACTGGTATCAAAGAGAGGCGCATCAGCCGCAACCAAGACACTAGCGATTTAGCAAGCCAGGTTGCTCAGCAACTCTTAGACAAATCTGGCTACCAGCCTGAAGATATTGACTTTATCATTGTTGCCACTATCTCACCCGACTCCATGATGCCGTCAACGGCAGCCCGTGTTCAGGCTACTATCGGAGCCAGCAGGGCCTTCACCTTCGATTTGACAGCGGCATGTTCAGGCTTCATCTTTGCCTTGGCAACGGCTGAAAAATTTATCAAGTCAGGTAGCTATCAGAAAGGGCTAGTTATCGGAGCGGAAGTTCTTTCTAAAACCCTAGACTGGAGCGATCGCAGGACAGCTGTTCTCTTTGGCGATGGTGCTGGTGGTGTTCTTCTTGAGGCGACTCAGGAAGAACACTTCTTGGCAGAAGACTTACATAGCGATGGTGGTCGGGGGCAAAGCTTGACCTCTGGCCAATGCGGACTATCCTCACCCTATTCGAATAAGGCTGAGAATCATCCCTTCCTCGCTATGGATGGTCGAACAATCTTTGACTTCGCCGTCAGAGATGTCTCCAAGAGCATCAGGGTCTTGCTGGAGGATAACCAGTTGGCCCAGCAAGACTTGGATTACGTCTTATTACATCAAGCTAATATCCGCATCCTAGATAAGATGGCTAAGAAAATTGGTATTGAGCGGGATAAATTCCTAGCCAATATGATGCGCTACGGTAATACCAGCGCCGCTAGCGTACCTATTTTACTAGCAGAGTCAGTAGAAAATGGTATAATTAAACTTGACGGTTCCCAGACCGTACTCCTATCAGGATTTGGTGGGGGATTGACATGGGGCAGTCTAATTGTTAAAATTTAGGTAGATAACTGTGACAAACAGTATTTATAATAATTTATTTTTTATCTTAAAGGAGAATATTAAAAATGGCAGTATTTGATAAAGTACAGGAAATCATCGTTGAAGAACTTGGTAAAGAAGCAGAAGAAGTTCAATTGACAACAACATTTGACGAACTTGACGCTGACTCACTTGATGTCTTCCAAGTTATTTCAGAAATCGAAGATGCTTTTGACATCCAAATCGAAACTGAAGATGGTTTGAATACTGTTGGTGACTTGGTTGCCTACGTTGAAGAAAAAACTAAATAAGCTGGTTTGAGGGACTGGGAGCTTTTCCCAGCCTTTGAATTTTGTGGATTTAGTCACGAAGGTGTAGCCTTGGAACGTCTTAGTTCTTCTGAATAGTACGCTAGGCTGCAAGGTGGACGAGGCAACTCATCCGCCTTCTTCTTTAGGCCAATACTTTGATATTCAAACTTTGAGGGTCAAAGTTGTTGGATTGTTATAACATATAAAAAGGTAAGTAATTATATGAAAACTCGAATTACGGAATTATTGAATATTAAATACCCTATTTTCCAAGGGGGTATGGCGTGGGTTGCAGACGGTGATTTGGCTGGTGCTGTTTCTAATGCCGGAGGACTTGGAATTATTGGTGGCGGTAATGCCCCTAAAGAAGTTGTCAAGGCGAATATTGATAAGGTGAAATCAATTACTGATAAGCCATTTGGTGTCAACATCATGCTTTTATCTCCTTTTGCTGATGATATTGTTGACCTCGTTATTGAAGAAGGCGTTAAAGTTGTGACGACTGGTGCTGGAAACCCAGGAAAATACATGGAACGCTTCCATGATGCAGGAATCACTGTTATTCCAGTTGTTCCTAGTGTAGCCTTGGCTAAACGGATGGAAAAGCTTGGTGCTGATGCGGTTATCGCTGAAGGTATGGAAGCCGGCGGTCACATCGGTAAATTGACCACTATGACTCTGGTTCGCCAAGTGGTTGATGCTATTGATATTCCTGTCGTTGGTGCTGGTGGAGTTGCTGATGGAAATGGTGCCGCAGCTGTCTTCATGCTGGGTGCTGAAGCTATTCAAGTTGGGACCCGCTTCGTTGTGGCTAAAGAATCCAACGCCCACCAAAACTTCAAGGACAAATTGCTCAAGGCTAAGGACATTGATACGGTTGTATCTGCCAACGTCGTTGGTCACCCTGTTCGTGCTATCAAAAATAAATTGTCTTCTGCCTATGCACAAGCTGAAAAAGATTTCTTGACTGGTAAACTCAAAAAAGAAGAAATTGAAGAACTCGGTGCTGGTGCCCTTCGAAATGCTGTTGTTGATGGGGATGTACAAAATGGTTCTGTCATGGCTGGTCAAATTGCAGGCTTGGTTCGCAAAGAAGAAACCTGTGAAGAAATTCTAAAAGACCTTTATTACGGTGCTGCCAAGGTTATCGAAGACCAAGCTGCACGCTGGGCAGATGTTACCGAAGGCTAAAGAACAAGCAAAGACCTCAGATTCTAGCCTAGGCTTTTAGGCTATTGCTCAATGACAAATCAAAGGCATCAATTGTTTGATGAAAATAATAGTGAAGTTAGGACTTTTGTCCCAGCCTTTTCTGGCCTAAGATTTTTTAGAAGAGCAGAATCTCTCGCCCTAACTTGGAGGAAAGACTGTGACGAAGACAGCATTTTTATTTGCCGGTCAGGGAGCCCAAAAGCTCGGTATGGCAAGAGACTTGTATGAAACCTATCCAGTTATTAAGGAAACCTTTGATACGGCCAGCCGAATCTTGGGTTATGACCTGAGAGAACTCATCGACCAAGATGAAGAAAAGCTCAATCAAACCCGTTATACGCAACCAGCCATCTTGACAACCTCGGTAGCCATCTCTCGTTTGCTTAAGGAAAAAGGCATTGAGCCAGATGCGGTTGCTGGTCTTTCCTTGGGTGAATATTCCGCCTTAGTTGCGGCAGGTGCTCTCAGTTTTGAGGATGCAGTTGCCCTAGTGGCTAAACGGGGGCAATTCATGGAAACAGCAGCTCCTGCAGGAACAGGTAAGATGGTTGCAGTGATGAATACGCCAGTTGATGTCATTGAAGAGGCCTGTCAAAAGGCTCAAGACAAGGGCTATGTTCGTCCAGCCAACTACAATACCCCTGCTCAAATTGTTATCGGCGGAGATGTAGCAGCGGTTGATGCAGCGGTTGAGAATCTCAAAGAGGCTGGAGCCAAGCGTTTGATTCCGCTAAAAGTTTCTGGTCCTTTTCACACAGCTCTCTTGGAGCCTGCTAGCCGTCAGCTAGCTGAGGAATTGGACAAGGTTCAATTCTCAGATTTCAGGATTCCTTTGGTCGGTAATACCGAAGCCAAGGTTATGAATGAGGCTGATATCAAGTCTCTCTTAGCTCGTCAGGTTATGGAACCGGTACGCTTTTATGATTCTATTGCAACCATGCAAGAATTGGGCGTGACAGCCTACATTGAGATTGGTCCAGGTAAGGTCCTCTCAGGCTTTATGAAGAAGATTGATAAAGCTGCAGAGCTGGTCCATGTCGAAGACCTATCTAGCCTTCAAGCTCTGCTAGAAAAATAGGAGATTTTTATGGAATTAAGCAAGAAAAATGTCTTTATCACTGGTTCAACGCGGGGGATTGGCCTGGCGATTGCCCATAAGTTTGCTAGCCAGGGGGCAAATATCGTCCTCAATGGCCGTTCAGCAATTTCTGATGAGCTCCTAGACCAATTTTCTGATTACGATGTCAAGGTTGTGGCCATCTCTGGAGATGTCTCTGATTCTGCCGATGCCAATCGAATGGTAGCAGAAGCTATTGAGGCCTTGGGTTCCGTAGATGTTCTGGTCAATAACGCTGGGATCACCAACGATAAGCTCATGCTCAAGATGACTGAGGAAGATTTTGAAAAGGTGCTCAAGATTAACTTGACTGGTGCCTTCAATATGACCCAGACTGTTTTGAAACCCATGAGCAAGGCCCGTCAAGGGGCCATCATCAATATGTCATCGGTTGTTGGTCTGATGGGTAATGTTGGCCAAGCCAACTATGCAGCCTCCAAGGCTGGCCTGCTGGGCCTGACCAAATCTGTTGCTCGGGAGGTTGCTGGCCGTAATGTCCGGGTTAATGCCATTGCCCCAGGTTTTATCGAATCAGATATGACTGACGCTATTCCTGAAAAGGCTAAGCAAGCCATGATTGCCCAAGTCCCAATGAAGCGGATTGGTCAGGCAGAGGAAGTTGCCCAGGTTGTAGCCTTCTTAGCCAGTCAGGAATACCTAACAGGTCAGGTTATTGCCATTGATGGTGGCATGACCATGCAAGGTTAATCAGAGCTTTTCACTCTTCGAAAATCAGAGAATTCGTCGTTAACTCGTTTTATCATACACTGGTACCATCTGTAGCTTTTGATTTTCATTGAGTTTTACATAAAAATAATCCAAAAAAGATAGAGGAACTATTATGACTTTTAATCGCGTTGTTGTAACAGGTTACGGTGTCACATCACCAATTGGAAATACGCCAGAAGAATTCTGGAATAGCCTAGAAAACGGTAAAATCGGTATTAAACCCATTACAAAGTTTGATGCTTCCGAAATCCCAGCTCACAATGCTGGAGAAATTCAAGACTTCCCATTCGATAAATACTTTGTCAAAAAAGACAAGAACCGGATGGATAACTATTCTCTCTTTGCTATGTATGCAGCCCTAGATGCCCTTGAAAATGCTAACTTGGACATGGAAAATGTTGACCGTGACCGGACTGGTGTTATCGTTTCTTCTGGTATCGGTGGTCTGCAAGAATTGCAAGATCAAATCATCCGCATGCACGAACGTGGCATGAAACGTATTCAACCCATGTTCATTCCTAAGGCTCTCTCTAATATGGCAGCCGGTAATATTGCCCTTAAGATTGGTGCTCAAGGGGTATGTAAGTCAATTACAACAGCCTGTGCCTCAGCTAATGATGCTATTGGTGAAGCCTTCCGCGAAATCAAGTATGGCCTTCACGATGTTGTGCTTGCTGGTGGTGCCGAAGCTTCCATCACTAAGATTGGTATCGGTGGTTTCAACGCTCTGACTGCCCTGTCAACAACTGAAGATCCTGCTCGTTCAGCGATTCCATTTGACAAGGACCGCAACGGCTTTGTTATGGGTGAAGGTGCTGGTGTTCTAGTTGTTGAAAGTCTGGAGCACGCTCAAGCTCGTGGTGCTAATATCTTGGCAGAGATCGTTGGTTACGGTAGCAACTGTGATGCTTACCACATGACCACCCCAACTCCTGACGGTTCTGGTGCGGCTAAGGCTATGAAATTAGCTCTGAAAGAAGCTGACATTGAACCAAGCCAAGTTGGTTATGTCAATGCCCATGGTACCTCGACCCAAGCCAATGAAAAGGGTGAAAGCAAGGCCATCGTTACTGTTCTTGGGAAGGATGTTCCAGTTTCGTCGACCAAGTCCTTCACTGGTCACCTGCTTGGTGCTGCTGGTGCGGTAGAAGCTATCGCAACCATCGAAGCCATCCGCCACAGCTTCTTGCCAATGACTGCAGGTACTAAGGAATTGTCTGAAGACATCGAATGTGATGTTATCATGGGACAAGGTCGTAAGGCAGATGTTGACTATGCCATTTCCAATACCTTTGGTTTTGGTGGTCACAATGCCGTGCTTGCCTTCAAACGTTGGGAGGCTTAATCCATGAATATTTCAGAAATCAAGGACCTGATGACTCAGTTTGATGGTTCAAGCCTGCGTGAATTTGCCTACAATAATAATGGGGAAAGCCTCGTTTTGAGTAAAAATGATGCTAAGCCAGCTAGTCCAGTGGCTGCACCTGCTCCAGCTCCAGTAGCTGAAGTTGTTAGTGCACCTGTTGCTGCACCGGTATCGTCCGAGGCTGTGGCAGAATCAAGTCCAGCTCCAGCCCTAGCGGCTGAAGGCGACTTGGTTGAAAGTCCACTTGTCGGGGTAGCCTATCTAGCATCGGCACCTGATAAACCAGCCTTCGTTTCCGTTGGTGATAGTGTCAAAAAGGGTCAAACCCTCTTGATTATTGAAGCCATGAAGGTCATGAACGAAGTTCCAGCACCCAAGGATGGTGTTGTAACGGAAATTCTTGTTGACAATGAAGAAGTGGTTGAATTTGGAAAGGGCTTGGTACGTATCAAATGATGGATATTAACAAGATTAAAGAAGCCCTGCCCCACCGCTATCCTATGCTTTTGGTTGACCGTGTTCTGGAAATGTCTGAGGACGAGATTGTGGCCATTAAAAATGTCACCATCAATGAGTCTTTTTTCCAAGGCCATTTCCCAGAATATCCTGTTATGCCAGGTGTCCTGATTATGGAAGCCCTAGCCCAAACAGCTGGTGTTTTGGAGCTTTCTAAAGAAGGCAACCAAGGCAAACTAGTCTTTTATGCTGGTATGGACAAGGTTAAATTCAAAAAACAAGTGGTCCCTGGAGACCAATTGGTCATGACCGCCAAGTTTGTCAAACGCCGTGGTTCCATTGCTGTTGTCGAAGCCAAGGCAGAAGTTAATGGTAAATTGGCAGCCAGCGGAACCTTGACCTTTGCCCTAGGCAAGTAAAAAAGCAGTAGCTGGATGGTCATGTGACCATTGCGACAGCTAAAAAATAAAACTCGAATGGTAGGGAGCGGCTTCTCTAGGAAGTCCGTCTTCCCCAACACTAGGGACTGGCTGGATAAAGGATTCCTCAGACGGAAAGCCCTGGCCAGCTTGTTCCTTTTTCTTTGAAAATCACAAAAGATATAAGAGGTAAAACAGGCCGTCCCTTGCTAGCAAGCCTGCTAGGACAGACTTCTGAAAGGCAGTATTAGAGTTTGGCTCATGTTTCAAATTTCCCATGCTCTAGTCGGCCTAGTTGAGCTTCTGGGGAGGTCCTGCCGGCGAAGCTAGGAACTACGACTTGCTAGCTGACCTCTGGTAGCCTAGAGTCTCACGCCTCTCTAGCTTGTATTGATTTTCATTGACCTTTACCAGCGAGTTTTGAATGACTGAAAGGCAGAATATGTTTAAGAAAATTTTGATTGCCAATCGTGGTGAAATCGCCGTGCGTATCATTCGAGCAGCTCGTGAATTGGGTGTAGAAACGGTTGCCGTCTACTCAGAAGCGGACAGGGAGTCCCTCCATGTCCTCTTGGCTGATGAGGCTGTCTGTGTTGGTCCAGCCCGTTCGACAGATTCTTATCTCAATATGAATGCTGTCCTCTCTGCAGCCATTGTTACTGGGGCAGAAGCTATTCACCCTGGTTTTGGCTTCCTGAGTGAAAATTCCAAGTTCGCCACCATGTGTGAGGAGATGAATATTAAATTCATCGGTCCTTCTGGGGCCATTATGGACAAGATGGGTGATAAAATTAATGCCCGCTCGGAAATGATTAAGGCCCAAGTTCCAGTCATTCCTGGCTCAGCTGGCGAGGTCATGACTGCTGAGGATGCCCTCAAGGTTGCTGACGAGATTGGTTACCCTGTCATGCTTAAGGCCTCTGCCGGTGGTGGTGGTAAAGGGATTCGCAAGGTCGAAAAGGCTGATGATCTAGTTCCCGCCTTTGAATCGGCCTCTCAAGAAGCCCTGGCCGCCTTTGGTAATGGAGCCATGTATATCGAAAAAGTTATCTACCCAGCCCGTCATATTGAAGTGCAAATCTTGGGAGATAGCCATGGCAATGTTATCCACCTAGGAGAGCGGGATTGCTCATTGCAACGTAATAATCAGAAGGTGCTGGAAGAAAGCCCCTCTATCGCTATCGGCGCTAGCCTGCGGACCAAGATGGGTGATGCTGCTGTGCGGGCCGCCAAGGCTGTCGGCTATGAAAATGCCGGCACCATTGAGTTCTTGCTGGATGAAGCCTCTGGCAATTTCTACTTTATGGAAATGAATACCCGGATTCAGGTGGAACATCCCGTCACCGAATTTGTTACCAACGTTGATTTGGTCAAGGAACAAATCAAGGTCGCAAATGGTCAAGAACTCTCTTACAGTCAAGAAAAAATTAAAATCACGGGCCATGCCATCGAATGTCGGATTAATGCTGAAAATCCTAAGTTCAACTTTGCCCCAAGCCCAGGTAAGATTACCGATCTCTACCTGCCTGCTGGTGGCGTTGGCATGCGGGTGGATTCGGCCGTCTATCATGGTTACACCATTCCACCTTACTACGATAGTATGATTGCCAAAATCATTGTTCACGGGGAAAATCGTTTCGATGCCTTGATGAAGATGCAACGGGCCCTCTACGAATTGGAAATTGATGGCGTCCTAACCAATGCCGACTTCCAATTAGATTTGATTTCTGATGAAAATGTCATTGCTGGAGATTACGATACGGCATTCTTGATGGAGAAATTCTTACCAGCCTATAACCAAGAGGATTAGGAGATATTATGGCTTTATTTAAAAGAAAAGATAAATACATCCGAATTAATCCTAATCGGTCCACAAGAACACCTGAGAAGGCTAAACCAGAGGTTCCAGACGAGCTTTTTGCCAAATGTCCTGGCTGTAAGCATGTCATCTACCAGAAGGACCTGGGGGCTGAAAAGATGTGCCCAGCCTGTGGTTACAACTTCCGCATCTCAGCTCCAGAGCGTCTCGCTTTGACCGTTGACCAGGATAGCTTTAAGGAAATATTCACGGGGATTGACAGTAAGGACCCCCTTAACTTCCCAGGCTACAAGGATAAGTTAGCAGCTGCCAAGGAAAAAACTGGCCTTGATGAAGCTGTTATGACTGGGACTGCTCAGATTGGGGGGCAAGATTTGGCCCTAGCTATCATGGACTCTAACTTTATCATGGCTTCCATGGGGACGGTTGTTGGGGAAAAAATTACCCGACTCTTCGAATATGCAACCGAACACAAGTTGCCAGTTGTCATTTTCACGGCTTCGGGTGGAGCACGAATGCAAGAAGGAATTATGAGTCTTATGCAGATGGCTAAGATTTCAGCAGCAGTTAAACGCCATTCTAATGCTGGCCTCTTTTACCTGACGGTTCTGACTGACCCAACAACTGGTGGGGTTACCGCTTCCTTTGCCATGGAAGGGGACATCATCATCGCTGAACCGCAGACCTTGGTTGGTTTTGCTGGTCGTCGCGTGATTGAGACGACAGTTCGCCAAACCCTGCCGGATGGTTTCCAAAAGGCTGAATTCCTCTTGGAGCACGGCTTTGTTGATGCCATTGTCAAACGGCCAGATATGAAAGCAACCATTGCTAAATTATTAGCCTTTCATGGAGGTGCCAAATGAGTGATGTAGCTCGTATTTTAAAAGAAGCCCGCGATCAAGCTCGCATGACAACCCTAGATTATGCCAAGGAAATTTTTGACGATTTCTTTGAACTGCATGGCGACCGCCATTTTGCCGATGATGGGGCTGTTGTTGGTGGCCTTGCGACCTTAAATGGGCGTCCGGTAACCGTTGTAGGTATTCAAAAGGGGAAAAATCTCCAAGACAACCTCAACCGTAACTTTGGCCAACCCAATCCAGATGGCTACCGCAAGGCTCTTCGCCTCATGAAGCAGGCTGAGAAGTTTGGCCGTCCCGTTGTGACCTTTATCAATACAGCTGGTGCTTATCCAGGTATCGGTGCCGAAGAAAGGGGGCAGGGGGAAGCCATTGCCAAAAATCTGATGGAAATGAGTGACCTCAAGGTGCCTATCATCGCCATCATCATTGGTGAAGGGGGCTCTGGCGGAGCTCTGGCCTTGGCAGTTGCCGATAAGGTCTGGATGCTGGAGCACACCATCTATGCCATCCTCAGCCCAGAAGGTTTCGCTTCTATTCTCTGGAAGGATGGCTCTCGGGCAACCGAAGCTGCTGAGTTGATGAAGCTGACGGCCGGTGAACTCTACAATATGGAAGTTATTGACAAGGTTATCCCCGAACATGGCTACTTTACCAGTGAGATTGTCGAAAATATCAAGACCAGTCTCATTGAAGAACTGGCCCAGCTCAGCAAACTTCCGCTAGACCAATTGCTGGAGAACCGCTACCAACGCTTTAGAAAATACTAAGAGAAAACGAAGGCACTTGATTTTAGTCAAGTGCTTTTTTCATTCTCGAGTGCTATAATGGAGCCATGTTAAAAGCTGTTAATGATTATTTATCCAACCAAGGTGTCAAGTACCTCAAACCTGAGAAGGCTGGGGAGCAAGCCTCTTTTATGCAGGAATTGCGATCTCAAGCTCAGACTGCCCGCCAGGAATTTGCTGAAATCAGTCAGGAACTGGCTGAGCGGGTGGATCCTTTTGAGCCTGAGCGGGTCAGTCAATGGATGAATCAGGCTCAGATCTGTCGGCCTCATTTCTGGTGCTATTATCGTCTGCCCTCCGATAGTTTAGAAGATGTCGCCCTAGCCATTCGTCTCTACGGTCAAGAGGATGACTTTGGCATTTCGGTGGAGGTCAGTTTTATCGAACGTAAGAAGTCTGACCAAACTCTGGCCAAGCAGGCCAAGGTCTTGGACCTACCGCTTGAAGAAGGTCTCTATTATTGGGTGCAAAAGGATGGACAGAGTCGTCGAGTTGAAGGAAGCGAAGACAATCGTCAAGCCCTGAAAGAGGCCCTGAATCAAGGGGAGGTTCGGAAGGTCTTGGTTAAGGCAGATATTCCCATTGAGACATCAGGTTCAAAGGGAGCCCTGGTCTATCAGCTGGCTAAGGACTTTGACCGTCTCCTGCCCTACTATCAAATCACAAAATCTTAAAGCTAAAAAGCCAAGCAAAATTTCTCTTGCTTGGCTTTTAGCTTATCTTGTAGCTGAGCAAATTGTCCTGCGGTTCCTGAATTTCGCTGAGAAAGTAGGTGATTGCTGTGGAGTTTATCTACGGCTCCTGACCTTTTATGGGCTAGGACTCTCGCTTCTTTTCTACCTTTCTTTCAGGAGGTTCTTAGTCGGCCTTGATAACTTCGAGGCCACCCATGTATGGACGAAGGGCTTCTGGAATAGTGATAGAGCCATCTTCATTTTGGTAGTTTTCCAGGATAGCCGCAACCGTCCGGCCGACAGCTAGGCCAGAACCGTTGAGGGTGTGGAGGAGTTTAACCTTACCGTCGGCCTCATCACGGTAACGGATTTGGGCCCGACGGGCTTGGAAATCTTCACAATTTGAACAGGAAGAAATTTCCCGGTAGGTATTTTGGGCGGGAATCCAAACTTCCACATCGTAGGTCTTAGCAGCAGAGAAGCCCATATCGCCGGTACAGAGGGTAATAACGCGGTAGGGCAGGCCTAGTTTTTGCAGGATATTTTCGGCATTGGCAGTCATTTTCTCCAATTCGTCATAGGAGGTCTCAGGTTTTGCGAACTTGACCATTTCAACCTTGTGGAATTGGTGGAGACGAATCAGGCCTCGGGTATCACGACCAGCAGAACCAGCTTCGGAGCGGAAGGATGGACTCATAGCTGTGAAGTAAACCGGCATATCCTTACCGTCAATGATTTCTCCGCGGTAGTAGTTGGTGAGAGGAACTTCAGCAGTTGGGATGAGAACATAGTCAGAATCGGCCAATTCGAAGGTATCTTCCTTGAATTTTGGATATTGACCAGTACCAAACATAGAATCATGGTTGACCATGTAAGGGGGGATGACTTCGGTGTAGCCTTCCTTGGCATGCTCGTCCAACATAAAGTTGTAGATGGCCCTTTCCAAACGAGCCCCTAGGCCTTTGTAGAAGAGAAAGCGCGAACCAGTCACCTTAGCACCGCGTTCCCAGTCAAGAATATCCAGGTCTTCTCCCAAGTCCCAATGGGGCTTGACATCAAAGTCAAACTTGCGGGGAGTTCCCCAGCGGCGGACTTCGACATTGTCGTCCTCGTCAGCTCCAACGGGGACATCAGCGTGAGGCATATTAGGCAGGGTAACTACGATGTCATTGAGTTCTTGATCAACCTCAGCCAGTTGGGCATCTAGGTTCTTGATTTGGCTGGAGACCTTTTGCATTTCAGCAATTTGTTCAGAAGCATCTTCTTTATTGCGTTTGGCCTGGGCAATAGCAGTAGAAGCAACATTGCGGTGAGCCTTGAGTTCTTCGGATTTGACCAAGAGGTCGCGGCGTTTAACGTCCAGTTCCTTGAGCTGGTCCAGAGTCTCTGCCTTGACACCGCGATTGGCCAAGTTTTTAGCCACATCGTCAAAATTTTGGCGGATACGTTTTAAATCTAACATAGATCCTTCTTTCTAAAAATAAAACACAGCCAAGTTTTCGTTGGAGTGCCTGGGGCACGGTTCCATCCAACTTCACTTGCTGTGCACTTGATTGCTATTAAATTAGGTAATTAAACGGTAGAATTTCAATCAGCCCCTCTATCTGCTCGCAGCCACCGCAGACTTTCTGGAAAAGGTAAGCTCACCTACTTATCCGTTGTCACCATTATATAAGAAAAGCCTCTAATTGTAAAGACTGGCTGTCGGTTGACCTAGCCTGAAACGGGGTGTTGGCTAATCTGTCTCTAACCGAGCCTTGTCTTCTGCTCGTCTGATTTTCAGCCTATTTCTGATAGCTTGGCTCCCTCATAAGAAAAGCTTCTGATAAGCCAGAAGGCAAGTCAACGAAGACCAGAAATCTGGCGAGACATCCTGCCTAATTTTTTTATCTTGCTGAGTTTCTCATATTTAACCTTTCTTTTTAAAGAGGCCTGTGATACTCCCCCAAAACTTCTGCCAGAGAGTAGGAAGACGAACGATTTTATCGTTGCCAACCTTTTCGCGAGCAGCTTTGAGAATCTTACCCGAGTCCTTGGAGGCAAAGAGGAATTTTCCTTGATTGGTAAAGACCTGGAAATGTCGGCTAACCTTACGTCCTGAGACATTAGCCCCGATTTTTTCCACAGAAGTCCAAGGAATCTGGATATTATCCTCGGGATTACTGTCATTGTAAAACTCTAGGGCCTTGTCACCAATCATATACTTGCCGACCTTATTGCCCATGCCCATATAAAATACTCCAGTTGTGGTCACGTTGACCTTGCTGTTGAGTGATTGTGCCATAGTTCCTACCTTTATGTTTTTTTCTATTATACCATAAGAAAAAGAGGACCGAAGCCCTCCTTTTGTCCTGTTAAAGATGAATTACATGATTCCGATAACGTGGAAGACAACACCGATAACAAAGAGACCGATAATCATTACGATTGGAGAAACCTTCTTCTTAAGCAACCACATACAAAGAAGAGTAAGTAGTAGACCTAGAAGTCCTGGAATCAATGCGTCTAACTGCATTTGAATAGAGTTAGCCTTCATTTGTCCAAGATTGAGGTTATTGCTAAAGCCTTCAATGGCTTCCTTCAATTTTGCACCAGTAATGGATCCTTTTGGCAAAGCGACAAATGTTTGACCATTATCGTTCGTCAATTTTTGAGCCTGTAGGTCGATCGTCATCTTGACACTTACCCAACGTTCAACCAGGGCAGCCAAGATAAACATACCCAAGATTGATGCTCCTTTGGTGATGTCTTGAAGGATACCACCAGAGAGGTCTTTAGTGATTTCAGAACCAGCCTTGTAACCCAGCTCTTGAGTGTACCAAAGGAAGGCCATCCGAATGATGTTCCATCCAAAGAAGAAAATGAGTGGGCCCAAGATATTACCTGAAGTTGCAATCGAAGCACCGAGGGCACCCAAGATAGGACGAACTGTAAACCAGAAGACTGGGTCACCGATACCGGCCAAAGGTCCCATCATACCGATTTTAACCCCTTGGATTGCAGTATCATCGATTTCAGCCCCATTTGCTTTTTCTTCTTCCAAAGCGAGGGTAACCCCAAGGATTGGAGCAGCTACGTAAGGGTGAGTATTGAAGAATTCCAAGTGCCGTTCCAAAGCAGCGGAACGTTCATCTTCAGATTTATAAAGTTTCTTAATGGCTGGGATTAAGGCATAGGCCCAACCCAAGTTTTGCATCCGTTCATAGTTCCATGACCCTTGCAAGAAAGTGGAACGCCACCAAACTTTACGACGGTCAGATTGTGATAATTGAATTCTTTCTGCCATGATGATGCTCCTTTCTAATAATTTTCCAAAATGTCACCGATAGGGTCACCTGAACCACCACCGGAATTACCGCCTGATGAACTACCACTGCCACCTTGTTTTGAAAGGTTGAGGTAGATGAGTGCAATAGCGACACCGATTGCACCGAGGGCAATAAGAGTAAGTTTAGAAAGAGCAGCAAAGACGAAACCAAGGACAAAGAATGGCCAGGTTTCACGGCTTGCCATCATGTTGATAACCATGGCGTAACCAACGGCTACGACCATACCACCACCGATTTGCATACCATCTGACAACCAGTTAGGAATGGCATTGAGGGCACCCTTAACAGCGTCAGTTGGCAAGAAGAGAAGAAGTCCAATTGGCACAGCAATACGCAGACCTTGCAGAAGAAGGGCTGTAAAGTGAGAACGTTCAACGGCCCGGATATTACCCTTTCTGGCAGCGGCATCGGCACCGTGGACGATACCAACTGAGAGGGTCCGAACAATCATAGTCAGAGCAAGTCCAGCAACAGCAAGTGGGATAGCTGTACTATAGGCAATAGTGATACCTTTTTGGGTGAAGTTTTCACTCTTAACCAAAAGTACCGCAGCCGCTGTAGATGCAAGCGCTACGTCGGGAGCTACCGCAGCCCCGATGTTAGCCCAACCAAGAGCCAACATTTGTAGTGTACCACCAAGAATGATAGCTTCTGTTGGGTGGCCAGTGGCTAACCCAATCAAGGTACAAGCTACCAAGGGTTGGTGGAATTGGAATTGGTCCAAGATACCATCAAGACCTGCTAAAAAGGCAATGATGAGGACCAAAATAATAGAAATAATAGACATTATTCTAGTTCCTTTCGTTTCTATCTCTAAAGTTAACTATTGAATGTGAGCTTTTTCAATCAGGTCAAACAAATCTTTCTTAGAATCGTTTGGCACCTTACGCACGTCGAATTTAACACCCAGGTCACGCAATTTTTCAAAGGTTGCCACATCGTCTTTGTCCATAGACAAAACGTTGTTGACAACAGTCTTACCAGTTGAGTGAGCCATTGAACCGACATTAAGTTCTTTGATTGGCACGCCACCTTCGATAGCTTCAAGAGCTTCTTGTGGGGTTTCAAACAAGATCAGTGCGTGCGTATTACCGAAGCGAGGGTCCTTAGCGGCTTCAATCAATTTCTTGATTGGAACAACATTGGCCTTGACACCATTTGGTGCTGCCTGCTTAATCAAGCTCTTACGCAAGTCATCTTTAGCAACCGCATCGGATGCAACAATAATCCGATTAGCCTTAGAAGCAGGTGTCCAGCCTGTCGCAACTTGGCCGTGCAGGAGACGCGTGTCCACCCGTGCCAAATTGATTTTGAGCTTACCATCTCCGATGACAGTTCCTTCTGGAATAGCACCTTGAGGGGCAGCAGGAGCAGCAGTAGCTGCTGGAGCTTCCTCAACGGGGTCAAGCTCTTCAGGAAGCGGCTTGATTCCACCTTTTGCTTCCTTGATGATGTTTGCCGCTACTTGATCGACACCTGCATCAGCCGCCATCATGCGTTCTGTGTAGGCTTGAATCAGCATTGGCAAGTTTAGTCCTGTGATGATAGCCATCTTGCGATCGCTCAATTCACCCATAACGCGACTAGCTTGGTTAAATGGTGAACCTGACCAAAGGTCAGCTAGGACTAGGATTTCATCGTCAGCCTCAAATTGTGCGATAGCATCATTGAAGTGTCCATACAAATCATCAGGTCCTTCGTTTGGCATGAAGGTTACAACTTGAACCTTCTCTTGCTCACCAAAAATCATGGAGCCAGATTGGTGGATACCTTCAGCGAATTTACCGTGGCTGGCAATAATAATACCGATACCCATTCTTGAATTTCCTCCTTTATTATTAGTTGCCCCTCTTCCACATAAATCTCTCCCTCAGACTTTTCTTCATAGAATTAGGACAGTCAAGAACACTATAATTGTAAAACGCTTTCAGGGAAAAGTCAAGCTAATTTTTTCAAAAAAACTGCAAACATTTTCAAAAAATATCATTTTCTATCGTTAATTCTTTCATTTTCAAGTATTGCTGCCATCAATTCTGACCTTGTCAACTTAAGGTTGAAGCCTTTATGTAGCGCTTTTGAACAAAAAAAGAGGGTGAGAAAACCGCTTAGATTTTCTCACCCTCTTATGATTTTATTTTTTCTTGGCAATGAGTCGGACAAGATTTTTAAAGCGTTGTTTTAAAATTGCTCCGACACCCTGTGCCCTCCTCAGACTTTCACGAGGAATCCGTTTTTGAATAGCTTTGATGGTCTCACGGCTTTTACGACTTGAAAAGCGTAAGTTCCCATTGTGCTTGGTACGGATTTCAAAACGTGGGATGTATCTACCACCAAAGTAAATGTCAACAATGACATAGGTTACTTCAGTCCAAGGAATTTGAATATAATCCCGCAACTTGGTATCGTTGTAAAATTCAAAGGCCTGATCGCCAACCATGATATTGCCGTAAATCGGACCTTCACGGAACCAAGTTCCCTTAGAGGTCATATCCATCTTTGTATTCAGCGATTGAACCATAGACTGTCTCCGCTTAGATTAAACCGATGACATGAGCTACAATTGCTACAACAAAGATTCCCAAAATAATGATAATTGGAGAAACTCTCTTCTTAAGCAGGTACATACACAGGAAGGTCAGACCAAGAGCTGCGAGACCAGGAATCAACGAATCTAAGTTATCTTGAAGTGTGGTAACCTTGTTGATATCAAGAGATTTTCCCTTGCCCAAATTGTACTGGGTCAGAGCTTCTTTAATCCCCTTAACGCCAGCAGGAAGTTTATCCCATTCAATATAAGCACCAGACTGTTGTTTAACGGTAGAAACAACTGGGGTAAAGGTGATGGTTACCCAGCGTTCGATAAGGGATCCGATAACAAACATCCCCATCATAGAAGCTCCACGGGTTACTTGTTGGAGCAGATTACCTGAGACGTCATCGGTAATGGCAGTCCCTGCTCGGTAACCAAATTCTTGACCATACCATTTAACAACAAAGGCCATGACATTCCAAAGTACATAGAAGAGAATTGGGCCTAGGACATTACCAGAAACAGCCAAACTAGCTCCCAATGAAAGAAGGATTGGACGAAGGGTAAACCAGAAGAGGGGGTCGCCGGCACCAGCCAGAGGTCCCATCATACCAACCTTGACCCCACTGATGGCAGCATCATCAACCTTGGCTCCGTTAGCACGATCTTCTTCTAGTGCTAGGGTAACCCCAAAGATTGGGTTAGCCATGAAGGGGTGGGTATTGAAGAATTCCAAGTGACGCTTAAGGGCAGCCGCTCGGTCTTCTTTAGACTTGTAGAGTTTTCTGATGGCAGGGATAAAGGTATAAGCCACCCCACCATTTTGCATCCGTTCGTAGTTGAAAGAACTCAAAAGGAAGTAAGAGCGGATGAATGTTTTAAAGCGATCTGATTTTGTCAGAGTAATTTTATTATTATCAGCCATTATAGTTCCTCCTCATTAAAAGTCTTCCAAAATTTCGCCGAGTGGGTCGCCAGAGCCACCGCCTTCACCAGAGCCACCACCATTGGAGCCACTGCCTTCAAGGGCAAGGAAGAGAAGGGCTAGGCAGGCACCGATGATACCCAAACTAATCAAAGTGAGCTGACTGATAGCAGCGAGGGCAAAACCGAGGAAGAAGAAAGGCCATACTTCACGACTAGACATCATGTTGATAACCATGGCATAACCTACGGCTACGACCATACCACCACCAAGAGTCATACCGTCTGACAACCAGCTAGGGATTGACTCTAGGCCAGCACGAACCATGTGAGCAGGCAAGAGCATGAGCAAGAGGGCAGGAATAGCAACCCGCAGACCTTGCAGAGCCATACCAATAAAGTGCCATCTTTGGATACCAGCGATATTAGCAGACTCAGCTAGGCTGTCCATGATGTGGGCAATGAAGGAAGCAATTGTCCGGACGAACATGGTAAGAGCAAGACCGGCAACAGCTAGGGGAACAGCAAGCCCGATGGCAGTCCCGATTCCCTTGGCTCCTTGACCACCAAGAAGTAGGATGATGGTAGAGGCAACGGCTGCTAGAGAAGCATCTGGCGCCATGGCTGCACCAACGTTAGCCCAGCCCATAGTGATGAGTTGCAAGCTACCACCCAGCATAACACCTAGTTCTAGATTCCCCATTACCAATCCGATAAGGGAACAGGCCACAACAGGCTGGTAGGTTTCAATTTGGTCGTTAACAGAGCTACATCCGATGATGAAGGCAACCAGAACGACTAGAACGATTTGAACTATATTCATTTATCTATCCTCCGAGATCAATTTTGTTCGGCCAATTTCTTTTCAGCCGACTGAATGAGGCCATCAATGTTGGCAGGGCTATCACTTGGTACACCGCGAACGTCGAATTTCACACCCAGATTTTGCAATTCCTTAATGGCATCAACGTCAGTTTGGTCAAATGATAGGGCCTTGGTAACATTAACCTTACCTTCCTTATAGGCTGAAGAACCGAGGTTAATTTCTTTAACCTCAACCCCAGCCTTGATGGCAGCAAGGGCATCTTCAACAGATTCAAAAAGAAGCATGGCCCTGGTATCACCGAAGCGAGGGTCATTGTTGGCTTTGACCATGTTTTCAATAGGAATAACATTGACCATAACCCCGTTTGGAGCGGCTTGCTTGATCATATTGGTCCGCAGTTTATCGTGGCAAACTGTGTCAGAGACGACGATAATCCGATTTGGATTAGTTGAGTGAGTCCAACCTGTGGCAACTTGTCCGTGAAGCAGACGAGTGTCTACGCGGGCTAAAACATAGTCAATCTTACCATCTCCCAAGACCGTTCCTTCTGGAATGCTACCTTTTGGAACTGATGCTTCTGCAGGTGCTGGGCTAGTCGTTTCCTGCTCAGGGGTCAGATCTTGAGGAAGAATCTTAACCCCTTCTTTTGTCTCCTTGTAGATGTTGGCAACAACAGCCTCAACACCAGCATCCGCCGCCATCATGCGTTCAGTGTAGGCCTGAATTAGCATTGGCAAGTTGAGACCGGTCATGATAACCATCTTACGGTCAGGATTTTCCTCCATCAAGCGACTAGCTTGGTTGAAGGGAGAGCCAGACCAGAGGTCAGCAAGGACAAGGATTTCATCGTCAGCGTCAAATTTTGCAACGGCATCTTGAAAATGTCCATAGAGGTCGTCAGGTCCTTCATTAGGCATGAAAGTGACTACTTCAACCTTTTCTTGCTCTCCGAAAATCATTGAGCCAGATTGGTGGATACCTTCAGCAAACTTCCCGTGGCTGGCAATAATAATACCGATACCCATTCTTGATTTTCCTCCTTTTGATATTAGTTTTCCCCCGAAAGGCCTTACAAGCCATTAAAATCGGGGGTTCAAGAACACTTCTATTATAAACGTAATTTTCGGAAAAATCTATACATTTTCAAAAATTTTCAAGGTTCAGAAATTTTTCGGGTTAGAACTGATGTTGTCTCCTAATAAGAACAGGCAAGCTTTTTTCGCTATCCCGCCCTAGGCCTGGCCTTTTGGGGATTGATGAAACTTTTCAGAATTCTGAAATCAGAGGGATAAAATGTGACTGGAAATTGAAAATGGACTTGGAGAAGTCCGATTCGGTCTGGCTTAGCTCTCAAGCTATGAGGAAATCGTCTCTTGACTAGCGAAAAATTTGTTTCCTCCCCACCCTAGAAAACTGGGAGGAATGGATAAAAAAAGCCCATAAGAAATAGAATTCTTATGAGCATTCTTGTAAGAGTCATTTGTTTGTTGAGCCTGCCTTAAAGAAGCAGTTGGGCCAACTGCTTGGCAACGCCATCTTCTTCATTAGTGAATTTGGTCATGGCATCGGCATAGGGAAGAAGGGTATCGCTGGCATTTTTCATGGCGAAGCCTTGTCCCGCATAGGCCAGCATCTCAGTATCATTATGTTCATCACCAAAGGCAATCAGGTCCTGAGGGGACTTGCGCAGGCGCTCCAGTAGGTGTTTGAGAGCAAAGGCCTTATTGACCCCCTTGGGCGAAAATTCCAAGATATTGAGAGGGCCACCCCAGGAGTCCACTTCCAGTTGGTTGTCGAAGTGTTGGCGGATTTCATCTGCTAGGAGGTACTTGTCAGCCGCATGGGTCTGCATGAGTAGGGCATTGGGGTCGCGCGTGATTTTTTCAGGTTTCAGTTCCATTTTATCAATGATTTTTGGGACCCCAAAAATTTCTGGCGGAATCAGCTGGCGATTGTCCATGGTAATATAGAAGTTTTTGCGATATTCGCTAGCCAGGAAGTCTGTTTCAAAGGCCTGATAATGGTTGAGTACGTCAAAAAGGAAGTCTTTATCAATCTTCATGCTAAGCTCACCGGCCCACTTGCTTTCAGGAATATGGGTCAGGGCTCCATTGAAATTAATCATCGGCCCACCTAAGCCCAGGCGCTTGTATGCAGGAATGGACATACGATAAGGTCGTCCAGTGACAATGACGACCTGATGCCCTTGTGCAGCCACCTGCTTGAGGGTATTTACTGTATAGTCGGAGATGGTATTATCACTGCGTAAGAGTGTCCCATCTAAATCTAAAGCAATAATCTTTTTAGTCATAAGCTTTATTATAGCAGATTAGGCAAAAACAGGATCGGAAATTACCTACTTTCAATTATAGCTGTTTTTGACAATTTTAAGGAAGAGTACTACTATAAATGTGCTAATTTTCAAAAAATTCAAAAAGTTGCTTTAGCTTTTTCTATTTGGTTAGCAGGGAGTTTAAGTCATTAAACGATAAGGAGATTTTAATATGGAAAAAAGAACACAGCGTTTCTCGCTTCGCAAATACAGTTTTGGTTTAGCATCTATTGTATTGGGAACAGTAGTCTTAGCCTTTGGAGCAAATCCTGTATCAGCTGATGAAACTGCTAATGGAACAAGTAGCGAAAATATTGCTTCAGCACAGCCAACAACAGCTAGCCAGTCAGAAAGCACCAGTGCTGGGCAACCAGCAACAAGCAATGTTGCCGAGGATAGCGCTAAATCCCAAACAGAGACAGCTAACGCTAGCACCACCTAGGCTGCTAGTGCCCAATCCGCCACAGTTCAGCCAACAACAGCTAGTGAGACTGAAAGTCCTGAAACTAGTGGTGCTGTAAATACTGCTAGCAATTAAGAAGCGTCAGGATTTACACTGCCAGACAGCTACGTTCAAGCCCTAAAGACTTATGCTGACGATCTAAGTCAGCAAGTATCTGTTGATGAATCAAATAAATTAGAGGAAGCTAACTACTTAAAAATTCCAAAAGTAGATGCTAATGATAGCAAGCTACGAAGTCAATAACCTTCCGACAGATGTTCAAAATGAACTATCAAACTATGCTGCAAGCCTCATCAATAGTGCCCGCCAACAACTGGGAACTCCGGAAGTAACTGTTACTCCCAATATCCAAGCCTTTGCAAATAAAATTGCTCAAAACCTCTAAGACGACATCAAATCAGGGGTCTATGATCCTACCGATGAGTCAAGCAATGATCAGTCCGCTATTACCCGCAATGCCAAAGACTATGGCGTGGAACCAGCAGACTATGATCACGCGGGAACCACGACGGACTATTATGATGAAGCACTTTCCGCCTCACAACAAGGTACGGCAAGCTTGAGTGAGTTGAGACATAGTATTGCTGACGAAGTTCTAGCTTCTTTAACCTTGCCTAACTGGAGAACCTTGGCTCTCTTTGGTCTTTCTAACAATGAAAAGGCAGAGTTTGCCCTTGGTGTTGAAAGAACCCTGAAACCTGAAGAAGGCAAGCGTATCACTACATACCACTTTATTGTCGTTCCAGAATCTGCACTAGGAGGCACAACTTCTACTGATAGGCCAGCTGATAATCCACAGACACCCAGTCAGGAAGATCAAGATAATAAAGCTTCTCAAGTCCAGGTTGAGCAAAATAGCCAAGCTCCTCAAGTTGAGGCCAGCAATCCTGTAAAAGCAACTCTGCAAAAGGCCACGACCAGTCCAGTTGCTAATGTTTCCGCAACTAAGGTTGCTAATCCTGCCAAGGAAAATCAAGTAGTAAGTGCTGAAAAAAACTTACCTCAGACAGGAGATAGTAATACTGTCAATGCAATAGCCCTCCTACTCGGTTATCTTAGCGTTTTTGCCGGAATTTTCGTAGGCTTTCGGAAAAAGCCGGATAAAACAAAATAGAATAAGTAGCAAAAAGACCTGAGTCTAGGGCTTTTTCTAGTTTTTGAAAAGTCCTAGGCCTTTTTGACTTTTTAGCTACCTTAGGGGTGTTCCTCAGAACCATGTGCAGTTATTGTTTTTCGTGGATGACAGGTTATTAGAGTTCATTTTTATTTTTCAAGGCTGGTGTTAATTTGCTGTTTTCCAGCCCCGTTGTTTCCCGAACTTTTATAGTGTATAATAGATACATTGTTCAAAATTATCGAACAAAAACGGCAGAAGTCTTCTGCAACCTATCTTATTACTATATTCTAGAGGAGTTATTAATTTCAATGGAAAAATTTTTCAAATTGAAAGAACACGGAACGGACGTCCGTACTGAAATCATGGCTGGTTTAACCACCTTCTTTGCCATGTCCTATATTCTCTTTGTCAATCCGGCCATTCTCAGCCAGACTGGCATGCCAGCTCAGGGTGTTTTCCTGGCAACCATCATTGGTGCTATCGCTGGGACCCTGATGATGGCGCTTTACGCCAACCTGCCCTATGCTCAGGCACCAGGGATGGGGCTCAATGCCTTCTTTACCTATACAGTTGTCTTCTCGCTGGGCTACACTTGGCAACAGGGTCTTGCCATGGTCTTTCTGTGTGGGGTTATTTCCCTCACCATTACCTTGACCAAGGTCCGCAAGATGATTATCGAGTCTATTCCGGCTTCCCTCAAATCAGCTATTTCCGCTGGTATCGGGATTTTCTTGGCCTATGTTGGAATTAAAAACGCTGGCTTTATTCAATTTGCCATTGACCCAGGTAAGTATACAGCGACTGGTACGCTCAAGGGGGCCAAGGCTTCCATTACTGCTAATTCAGCAGCGACACCAAGCTTGGTTCACTTTGATAATCCTGCAGTTATCCTAGCTCTGATTGGCTTGGCTATTACTATTATCTTCATTGTCAAAGGAATGAAGGGTGGTGTTATCATTTCTATCGCCTTGACCACTATTGTCGGAATTTTCATGGGTGTGGTTGACCTTGGTTCTATCAGCTGGGAAACGACCAATCTTGGAGCTTCCTTCCACGATTTCAAGACCTTATTCGGTGCAGCCCTCGGCAGCAAGGGCTTGGGCTCCCTCTTTACTGTACCAACTAAAATTCCTAGTGTCTTGATGACCATTCTTGCCTTCTCTTTGACCGATATTTTTGATACCATCGGAACTTTAATCGGTACTGGCCAAAAGGTTGGTATCATTGCGACAACTGGCGAAACCCATGAGTCAACTGGTTTAGACCGAGCCCTCTATTCTGATTTGGTCGGAACTTCTGTTGGTGCCATTGCTGGTACTTCAAACGTAACGACCTATGTTGAATCGGCAGCTGGTATCGGTGCTGGTGGTCGGACTGGGATGACTGCCTTGGTAGTAGCCGTGCTCTTTGCCATCTCTAGCGTCTTCAGTCCCCTGGTCTCAATTGTGCCAACTCAAGCAACGGCTCCAGTTCTGATTATCGTGGGGATTATGATGCTGTCTAACCTCAAGAATGTTAACTGGGAAGACCTTTCTGAAGCAGTACCGGCCTTCTTCACCTCAGTCTTTATGGGCTTTGCCTACAGCATTACTTATGGTATCGCAGCTGGTTTCATCACCTATACTTTGGTGAAAATCATCAAGGGTCAAGCTAAGGATGTCCATCTGATTCTTTGGGTTTTAGACCTGCTCTTTATCCTTGATTTTGTCAGCTTGGCAATCCTCTAAGTTAAATCGTTAACTGAAGGCTGGGAGTTTGGTTTCCTGGCCTTTATTTTTTTAGGTGCATCTGCTTGCCGGCGTGCTACCAGCCATAAGTTCGAGAAGTTACCGGCCCCAACTTTATAGGAGGAATTTCGGAAAATCATTGGAAGAGATTTGCTTTTTTGGTATAATAGGCACATGTTTTATAGTCGCAATGAAGATGAGCTGATGGCCATCGGTTACAAAATAGGACAGTCACTGCAAGCGCAGGATGTCCTTATTTTGACGGGTGAACTTGGTGCCGGAAAAACAACGATTACCAAGGGAATTGCCAAGGCTCTGGGCATTTCGCAGATGATTAAAAGTCCCACCTACACCATTGTCAGGGAGTACGAAGGGAGCCTGCCTCTCTACCATTTGGATGTTTATCGTATCGGCGATGACCCAGATTCGATTGATTTAGATGATTTCCTCTTTGGAGATGGGGTCACCGTAATTGAATGGGGGGAGCTTCTCGGTGAGAATTTGCCTAAAGACTACCTGACTGTTAAACTTGATAAAGTTGCTGATGGCCGGCAAGTTTCCCTGAACGCTAGCGGTTTACGGTCTCAAAAACTCTTAGAGGCTATTGATGGCTGAGGCGGAAGTTCTCTTTGAGGAAGCCCAGCCTAGCGATGCTGAACTCTTGGTGGACTTTCTGGCTCAAGTCATGACTGAGAGTGATTTCATCACGCAGACCAGTCGCCTCTTGACCCAAGCAGAAATGGTAGAATTTTTGACAAGGCAACTAGCCAGTTCCAGAGATATCTGTCTGCTGGCTAAGTTAGGACAGAAAGTTATTGCCACCTTGAATCTGGTTTCCTATGAAAAATCGGGAGACTATTGGGGGGAGCTTTTTCTAGCCGTTGGTCAATCCTATCAAGGGGCTGGTCTGGGTCAGACCCTGATGGCGCTAGCCATTGATTGGGCAGAGCAGGTTGGGAGTCTAGCAGGCTTAAGCTTAAGTGTCCAGGTTCGCAATCAAAGAGCCGTTCATATTTATGAGAAATTTGGTTTTGCCATTGATAGTCTCAAAAGGGCTGCTGTCAAAAGCAAGACTGGCCAAGAACTTGATATTTATTACATGAGTAGAGCAATAAAGTAAGGAATAGTATGAAAATCGGGAAGAAAATTTTTTTGATGGTGCTGACCATCCTTGCGACAACAGTGATTGCCTTTTTTATCTATACAAGGAATGTTCTGAATTTCTCTAACAGTCAGTTAGGAAAAACTTTTAAGCAGTACGGGAAGAACAGTAGCGCAATTGAGCAGACCAAACCCTTCTCTATTCTTTTGATGGGGGTCGATACAGGTGATTCTCAACGGAAAGAGACCTGGGAGGGAAACAGTGATACCATGATTTTGGTTACGGTCAATCCCCGGACTAATAAGACAACGATGACCAGTCTAGAACGTGACGTTCTGGTTGATTTGGCTGACAAATCAGGCGAAGAAGATCAGGCCAAGCTCAATGCGGCTTATGCCAACGGTGGAACCAAGGAGGCCTTGTCAGTTGTTAGCAAGCTCCTTGATATTGACATTGATTATTACATGCAGGTCAATATGCAGGGCTTGGTTGACCTAGTTGATGCTGTCGGAGGTATCAAGGTTACCAATAATTTTGACTTCCCAATTTCTATTGCAGAGAATGAACCGGAGTACACGGCTAAGGTTGAACCAGGGCCCCACCATATTAATGGGGAGCAGGCACTAGTCTATGCTCGGATGCGTTATGATGATCCAGAAGGTGACTACGGTAGGCAGAAACGGCAACGGGAAGTGATTCAAAAGGTAGTGGCTAAGCTGTTGGATATGGGCAGCAGTGTCAGCAGTTACCAGAAGATTCTTAAGGCAGTCAGCAAAAACATGCAGACCGACATTGACCTATCAACTAATAATCTTGGCAATCTTCTGGGTTACCAATCAGCCATTAGCAATGTTAAAAACTATCAGCTCAAGGGAACGGATGCTACTATTAATGGTGGCTCCTACCAGCTGGCGGATGCAGATGGTATCCTGAAAATTCAAAATCGGATTAAAAAGCAACTGGGGCTCAAGGAAGGAACTAAGAAGACTCTCAAGACCAATGCGATCCTTTATGAAGACCTCTACGGTCAAGGCGGCTTGGATACTTCCGACGGTTCTGATAGCTCAAGTTCATCGGCCTATGGTGATGGCTATGACAGTTATGATTCTGGTTCAGCTGGTGGAAACTCAGCAGGTTCAGGTGGTAGCTACAATACTGGCAGTTATTCTCAAGCCCCATCCAACGATGCCGGTACCAGCGGCGGAGGATACAACAGTGGTGCCGAAACTGGTGGCGGTACGGCTGGAGGAACTGGCTATTAAGTGATTAAAGACTAAAACAAAAGGCAACTCAAAAAAATCTGAGTTGCCTTTTTCGTGGATTGTGTTGGGTGCTTGGGTGATATGATATTCTTCGAGGATAAATTAGTCAGAGAAAAAGGTGAAATTCGCACTTTGCTTTTAGCTGAGTGACATCAAAAAGGCTCTCGTTTTGAGAACCTTTTTCTTTTATTCTTCCTGCCATTTTTCTATTCTTTGGTTGATTTCATTGAGGCGAGATTGGGCTTCTTGGTTGAAAAGCTTGAATTTGTAGGTCAAGTCTTTCTTGTAGTCTTGAATTAAATCGGCCTGCTGGGCAATGATGTTTAGTTGGTCTTGGATGATTTCAGAATCCATTTGAGCCCTGTCGAAAGCTTTCAGGGCTTCTGCCAAGCCGGCTCGGATTTTTTCACGGTTTTGGTAGGCCTTGTAGCTGGCATAGGCCGCCAAGCCAAGGAAGGCTAGATTGCGGATTTTCATGCTTCCACCTCTTTTGCAATGTCTTGGGCCAATTGTCCCAGAGCTTCAAAGTCAGGCTCGTGCTCGGTGAAGGTGATGGCCACTTCATCTTGATCGCTGTAGCGGGGGATGATATGGATATGGGCGTGGAAGACAGTTTGACCAGCAATCTCTTCATTATTGTTGAGAATATTGAGCCCCTTGGCTCCAGTCGCCGCCTTGACGGCCCGGGCCAGTTTAGGTAGACGGGCAAAGATATCAGCTGCCGTTTGGTCGGACATCTCTAGCATATTGCGAACGTGTTCCTTGGGGATAACCAAGGTGTGGCCCTTGGTGGTCTGCGAAATATCCAAAAAGGCTAGCACTTTATCGTCTTCATAGATTTTAGATGAAGGGATTTCTCCCGCAAGGATTTTACAAAAAATACAATCAGACATAATTTTCCTCCATTTTGTGAGCTTTAAATTGATGAAAATCTCAAGCTAGGTCAGCAAAGCAGGCCTAGAATCTGAAAAATCAGGCCTTATCAAACCAACTACTAGTGAAAGAGCAAGGCAATCTTCCTGTTCCCCACCTCTTAGAGGTCTGCTGTCTAGTGGCTGGCATCTTTGCCCCGTCTCGTTTTTGATTTTCAACAGTCTTAAAGGGGACAAACCCCAAAGCTTATCAAGTTTTTGATATAATGATTATATCAAATTTTAGAAGAGAAAGTTATGTTAAAAATAGACAAGATGACAGGAGGCTACCGCAATATTCCTGTCTTAAAAGAGATTTCCTTTGAGGTGCCCGACGGTCAGCTGGTCGGTCTCATCGGTCTTAATGGGGCTGGGAAATCAACGACCATCAAGGAGATTATTGGGCTTCTAACTCCCTATCAGGGGGCTATTACTATTGATGACCTCAACTTAGCTCAGGACAAGGAAGCCTACCGGAAGAAGATTGGCTTTATTCCAGAAACGCCCAGCCTCTACGAGGAATTGACTCTGAAAGAGCATCTGGAAACCGTAGCCATGGCTTATGATATTCCGACGGCTGAGGCCTTGGACCGAGCTCAAAAGCTTCTTCAACTTTTCCGCCTAGAGGATAAATTGGACTGGTTCCCTGTCAACTTTTCTAAAGGCATGAAGCAGAAGGTTATGATTATCTGTGCCTTCATCGTCCAGCCTCGTCTTTTAATCGTTGATGAGCCTTTCTTGGGGCTGGACCCCCTAGCCATCAATGATTTGATGGATCTCTTAGAAGAAGAAAAAGCCAAGGGAACCGCCATTCTCATGTCCACCCATGTCTTGGATTCGGCCCAAAAGATGTGTGATAGCTTTGTTATCCTCCATCAGGGGCAAATCAGGGCTCAAGGGACTCTGGCGGATTTGCGGGCCAGCTTTGGTCAGGCAGATGCCAGTCTCAATGACCTCTACATGGCTTTGACAAAAGAGGTCTGATTATGAAAGCAGTATTTGCCAAACGTCGCTTTGATTTCAATCAGCAGTGTCTCAAGTATCTTCGCTATGTTCTCAATGACCATTTCGTTTTGGTCTTGGTTTTCCTTTTGGGCTTTGTTCTTTATCAGTACAGCAATTTGCTTCGGCATTTTCCTAAAAATCATTGGCCAATTATGGCAGGGCTAGTGCTGGTCAGTTTGGTCCTGCTCTGGTTGGGGCGGGTGGCAACCTATCTGGAACCCGCTGACCGAGTCTTTCTCCTACCCCAGGAAGATGACTTAATCGCCCAAATCAAGGGGGCTAGGTGGCGGAGTTTTCTGGTTTGGGGAGGCCTGCAAACCCTCTTCTTGTTGGCCCTAGCTCCCCTCTTTTTAGCCCTAGGCTTTTCAAAATTAGGATTTTTAGTCTTTCTACTTTTCATGCTGCTTGTCAAAGGCGGTCTGGTTCTTTTTAAAAGTCGCAAGCTTCTTATCGCTGGTAATCTAAATTGGGAAGAGGCTCTGGCCCAAGAACAAGGGCGAAAACAAGCTATCCTGAAATTTTATTCCCTCTTTACCAATGTTAAGGGCATTTCCAGCCAAACCAAACGACGGGGCTATCTGGATTTTCTCCTGGCTGGTCTGACCAAGAAGCAGTCCCAGCTTTGGTCCAATCTCTACCTACGGGCCTATTTACGCAGTGGTGATTATCTGGCCTTGAGCCTGAGACTTCTCTTTCTTAGCCTGCTCAGCTTTATCCTTGTCAAGGCCGGCCTAGTCGCGCTGGCCCTAGCCCTGCTCTTTGATTATCTCCTGCTCTTTCAACTTCTGTCTCTGGCCAAGCATTACGATTATCAATATTTAACCCAGCTCTTTCCCTTGGGAGCTGGTCTGAAAAAGGCCAACCTCAAGCAGGTTCTACGAGGGATTCTCTATGGCCTGGTTCTGCTACAAGCAATCGTCCTACTCATTTTTGCCTTCTCTTGGCAAAATCTGGCCCTGCTGGTAGGTGTCGCTCTCCTCTTGGTGGAGCTTTACCTGCCCTATAAGTTAAAGAAGTTGTTTGCTTGAGCCAGCCTGAAACTCTGCGAAAATCAAAAAGATGCGTCGTTAACTCGCTTTGCCGTACTTAATGAGGAAAGCAGAGCTTTCCTCATTCTGCGCCTCAAAAGGTCTGGGAGACCTTTTGAGCTACCTACAGTTCGTTGCCTCGCCTATTTTTGATTTTCATTGAGTATAACCAAGCCAGCTTGATATTGACGAGGCCTGATAAAACCAGTAAAATAAGAGAGCGATTAAAAACCAACCTCTGCTTGTAAGCGGACTTGGTTACCCTAGATGAAGGGGCGTGGAAGGAAAATTTCGCTGGCAAGGCTATTGAAAAATCACGCCCAATGACAATAAATGGAGGAAAATGATTTGGTTACAACCGATTCAGATTTAAGCCTAAAACCCCTGCGGGGTAAGAGTGGCAAGGCCTATGTTGGCACCTATCCAAATGGTGACCGAGTCTTCGTCAAAATGAATACGACACCAATTTTGGCGGCCCTAGCCAAGGAGCAGATTGCCCCTCAACTTCTCTGGGCAAAACGCATGTCCAATGGGGATGTCATGAGTGCCCAAGAATGGCTCAACGGTCGGATTCTCAATAAGCAGGATATGACCAGCAAGCAAATTATCCAGATCTTGCTGCGGATGCACCGCTCCAGAACTCTGGTCAACCAGCTCATGCAGCTCAATTATCGGATTGAAAAACCCTACGATTTGGTTGTCGATTGGGAGAATAATGTTCCTGAACAATTACGGGCCAATTCTTTCTTGCAATCTATTGCCAAGGAATTGAAGGATAACCTGCCGGAATTTGACCAGGACAAGGCCACTATTGTCCACGGAGACCTAAGGCACAGCAACTGGGTCATCACCACTAGCGGTTTGATTTACCTAGTGGATTGGGACTCTGTTCGCCTGACCGACCGGATGTATGACGTTGCCTATATGCTCAGCCACTACATTCCTTACACCCATTGGAACGAATGGCTCAGCTACTATGGCTACAAGACCAATGATTTAGTCATGAACAAGGTTGCTTGGTTCGGTCAATTATCCTACCTGACCCAGATTCTCAAATGCTACGATGAAAACGATATGGAACATGTCAATCAGGAAATTTATGACCTGCGTAAGTTCCGTGAAATTATTGGAAAGAATTAGATGCGAGTTAGAAGACGTAAGGGTGCTGAAGAGCACCTAGCCAACAACCCTCATTATGTAATTTTGAATCCCGAGGATGCCAAGGGACATTGGCAGGAGATTTTTGGCAATGATAAGCCTATCCATATCGAAGTCGGCTCCGGCAAGGGAGCCTTTATTACGGGTATGGCCCTACAAAATCCTGGCATCAACTATATCGGGATTGACATCCAGGTTTCAGTGCTCAGCCATGCCTTGGACAAGGTTCTAGCTAGTGGGGCAGAAAATATTCGCCTCCTCCAGGTTGATGGATCCAGCTTGACCAACTATTTTGCGGACGAGGAAATTGACCTCCTCTATCTCAATTTCTCAGACCCCTGGCCCAAGAAAAAGCATGCTAAACGTCGGCTGACCTACAAGACATTCTTGGATACCTACAAGCAAATCCTGCCTAAGCATGGTGAGATTCACTTAAAGACCGATAACCGTGGCCTCTTTGAATACAGCCTTGTCAGCTTCTCGCAATATGGCATGGTCCTCAAGCAGGTCTGGCTGGACCTCCATGCCAGCGATTATGAGGGCAATGTCATGACCGAGTATGAGCAGAAATTCTCCGACAAGGGTCAGGTCATCTATCGGGTGGAGGCTATGTTTTAGGTGCCTAATGGCGGTGATAATCTCATTTCTAGCTATCTAGGCAAACTTCAGAAATTAAATAACAATACCCATAGGAAGTTTGTGTTTGCGATCCATTGAAAAAATTATTTTGAAAAATTGAGAATTCATGTTATAATGTCACTCGTTGACATTCATGGAGAGGTCGCATAGTGGCCGAGTGCGCACGCTTGGAAAGCGTGTAGTCCTTAACGGGGCTCGGGGGTTCGAATCCCCTCCTCTCCTTAACTAAGATACTAAGGGCGTTAAAAAAGACGTATGATTTTAGGGTCTACTTGAGAAATCCTGATTTCTCAAGTAGACGTCTAAATCACTAGTCTTTTAGCCCGAGTTCAATTCCACAATCAAGATGGCTAAGTCTCCTTTGCGGTAAGACTTGCTAGGAAAACCGCTGAGGCGGTTTTTTTTTGTATTGTGAAATGAAGTTACGAAGGCGCAGTTGAAATTTATTATTTAGGATAACCTGGTTAGGTTTAGCCTAGACATAATTAAAAAGTTTACTGTTGAAAATTTTTTAGAAGAAGAGAATTAAGCTTGAAAGGGAACTCTAACCTCAATAACGGAACTGAAGAGAAATACTCTATGAGACTTGTTTTCTTTTAATCAGCAAGAAATAATTGAAAATTAGTAATTAATTTAAGAAAACGCTTGCAAATGCAACTATTTCACCTATAATAGGATTGAAAGGGGTTGAAGATATGAAAAATTTAAGATTTTCATCATGGCACTATGCTAAAAAGTATTTTGTTGGTCTATCGTGTGTTACTGTGCTGGCAGCTGCTAGCTTTATTGCGAAGCCAGTTCTTGCAGACACTGTAGAGACAGAACCAACAAATACAAGTGAAATACTCATGACCACAAATCAAAGCCAACCTAGTACGGATGTTGAGACTGTTACCCCTCCAACTACAGAAACTAGTTTGAACACCCTAAAGACTGAACTTGGCTCCCAGGCTTCTAATGGTACCTCAGAGGATACTGTTCCTCAAGCAGTATCGTCCAATTCTGAAGTTCCCGCTACCTCTTCAGCAGATTCATATACAGGAGGAGATAATGTTTCTGTCTCAGCCAAAAACAATTTAGTCACTTCCGAATCTAAGGGTTATCATAGTGACGAACAGGGCAATTGGTATTACGCTGATGGCAATGGGAATAAGTTAACCGGGGCTCAGATCATTGATTCTGTCAAGGTCTACTTTGATGAGAATGGTGTCCAAGTCAAGGGTGCCTTTGCACCAGCCAAAGAAAGTATTTTTTCACCAGATAGACATTACTATGATAAAGATAGTGGTGCCTTGGTGACGAATCGTTACGTTGAGGTGGATGGCAATTGGTATTATGTTGATGAAAACGGCAGGATGTTGACGGGATATCACACGATTGACGGTGTTGAAGTTTACTTTTCTGAATATGATGGTCATCAGGCTAAAGGGGAATTTTCAGGAAATGGTGATACTGGAGACTTCTATGATTGGGATTCTGGAGCTAGAATTACTGGTAAAGAAGGAACTCCAAAATTTATTAAAACTAGGTCAGGTCACTGGTATTATCTCAATGAAAAGGGGAACCAAGTGACCAGCATTCAGATCATTGATGGAAATATTTACTATTTTGGTCTTCCAACTAAAAAATATTACTATGGTATGCAATCAAGGGGCGAGTTAGTCTATGCTTATTATAGTGATTTTATTCCTAATAGTAGCCACATCTACTATACCGATCCTGAGACTGGTGCGGCTTGGAAAAATCGCTACGTCGATTGGGAAGGTAGCCGTTATTACATGGGACCAGAAGGCTATGCTCTAATCGGAGAGGCAGTTGTCAATGGTCAATCTGTTTATTTCCATAGAGACGGTAAGCAAGCCCGGGGTGAATTGATTACCGAAAATGGCGTAACTCGCTACTATGCCCCTGATTCTGGGGTGCGAGTTCGCAATACTAAACTGACTATTGATGGTGTAACCTATAGTTTTAATGCTGATGGGGACGGAACCATCATCTCCGATTAAAAGCAAGTTGTTAGGCGGGTAGCTAGTATCATTGACTGATGTTGGTTACAATTTGTGATTTTGATAGTTGTCTTCGGCGATATCGTTAGACAACTATCATCAAAGGGTCTCAGTTTCTAGAGAAAAGAGAAGATGTGACTAGAGGTCCGTTGTTAAACCGCCAATTCTCCCATTTTTGATTGAAATGCTAAAAACTTACTAGCCTATTCCTTGCAACAGGTTAATCATACAGTCGAAGATATGGCCTGATAAAAGTTAGTAAGGGATATAGAAAACTTTTCAAGAATTCTTGGTCAACAGTCTAAGAATATGTAATAGGTTGACCTTGTCCCTTGCAATTAGGGGGCTGACGTGCTATACTATAGGAAATAATGCAGAGAGGGGCGAAGTTGGATGACTTCGCCTCTTGTCTATGTATGGATTTGTTTTCCTTTTCATGAGGGGAAAACTAGAAAGCAGAGGTAAATCTTATCGCTAATCAGACGCTTATTGATACGGTTACTCAGGTTGTTGCTCCTGCTATTCCCCAGCCTTTTGAGCTGGTTGATGTGGAATATGAAAAGATGGGGGCTGATTATGTTTTGTCCATTCTGGTGGATAAGCCAGAGGGCATTACCGTTGATGATACGGCTGAGCTGACGGATATTATTAGTCCGCTCTTGGATACCATCAAGCCTGATCCCTTCCCCAGCCAGTACATGTTGGAAATTTCCAGTCCCGGTTTGGAGCGCCCCTTGAAGACAGCTGAAAGTCTCAAGGCTGCTGTCGGTTCCTATGTCAATATCAGCCTCTACAAGGCCATTGACAAGGTTAAGGTATTTGAGGGGGATCTGCTGGATTTTGATGGCCAAACCCTGACCTTGGAATATCTGGATAAGACCCGCAAGAAGCAGGTGGAAATTCCTTATACGACGGTTGCCAAGGCCCGCCTAGCCGTCAAGCTATAGTAGGACCTAGTTGGAGTCAAGTTATAGTCGAATGGCTAAGAGCCTAGCGAGGTCCTTAGACTTTTGTTAGGAAGCTAGGCCTAATCAAAATTGTTAAGAAACTTGGATTTAACCTTGATTCCAAGAAACTTGAAAATATAGAAAGGATAGCTAGTCCGCTCAGGGGCGGATAGAAAAACTTATGAGCAAAGAAATGCTAGAAGCCTTCCGTGTTCTGGAAGAAGAAAAACACATCGACAAAAACGACATCATTGATGCGGTGACCGAATCGCTCAAATCTGCCTACAAACGTCGCTATGGTCAATCTGATAGCTGTGAGGTTGAATTTAATGAAAAGACTGGGGATTTCCAAGTCTACAGCGTGCGTGAAGTTGTCGAAGAAGTTTTTGATAGCCGCTTGGAAATCAGCTTGGCTGATGCCCTCAAGATTAGCTCAGCCTATGAGTTGGGTGATAAGATTCGTTTTGAAGAATCTGTTAAAGAATTTGGTCGTGTGGCTGCCCAATCTGCCAAGCAAACCATCATGGAAAAGATGCGTCGTCAGATGCGGGAAATTACTTACAATGAGTACAAGGAACACGAAGGTGAAATCATGACCGGAACGGTTGAACGTTTCGACCAACGTTTCATCTACGTCAACTTGGGCTCGATTGAAGCCCAGCTCTCCCACCAGGACCAAATCCCTGGGGAAACCTTCAAATCACACGACCGCATTGAGGTTTATGTTTATAAGGTGGAAAACAATCCTCGTGGGGTTAATGTTTTCGTCAGTCGGAGCCACCCTCAATTCATCAAGCGTCTCATGGAAAAGGAAATTCCGGAAGTCTTTGATGGTACTGTGGAAATCATGAGTGTCTCCCGCGAAGCTGGCGACCGGACCAAGGTTGCGGTTCGTAGCCATAACCCTAATGTGGATGCCATCGGAACCATCGTTGGTCGTGGCGGTGCCAACATCAAAAAGGTTGTCAGCAAGTTCCATCCAGTCCGCCTAGATCCTAAGTCAGGTCTGGCCGTCCCTGTCGAAGAAAATATCGACGTTATCCAATGGGAAGAAGACCCAGCTGAATTCATCTACAATGCTATTGCTCCAGCGGAAGTTGACTATGTTATCTTTGATGATGAAAATAGCAAGCACGCAACCGTAGTCGTGCCAGACAACAAGCTATCCTTGGCTATTGGTCGCCGCGGACAAAATGTTCGTCTAGCGGCTCACTTGACGGGTTACCGCATTGATATCAAGTCAGCAACAGAATACGAAGCTATGGAAGCAGAGGCTGAGGAAGCCTATGAAGCTGATGACTTGGTTGAAGCTGAAGGCCTTGACCAGGTAGAAAACTTAGAGCAAGACCAAGTGGCGGAGGAAGTGACTTCCGATGATGCAAGTGCTGCAGAAGCTGAAGAAGCTGAACTTCAAGTCCAAGATGAGCTTGTTGAGGAAAACGAGGCGGCAGACCTTGAGACTTCAGCTGAAGCTGCTGAGCCAGCAGATCAAGATTAAGAGGAAGGCCTTTTATGGCTAAAACAAGAAAGATACCTTTGAGAAAATCAGTTGTTTCAGGTCAGGTGATTGACAAGCGAGACCTGCTGAGAATTGTTAAGAACAAGGAAGGGCAAGTTTTCATCGATCCAACTGGCAAGCAAAATGGCCGCGGCGCTTATATCAAGCTAGATAATGAAGAAGCTCAGCTGGCCAAGAAGAGACGGGTCTTCAACCATAGTTTTTCTATGGAAGTTCCCGATGAATTCTATGATGAATTGATTGCCTATGTTGATCACAAGGTTAAAAGAAGAGAGTTGGGCCTTGACTAATTTAGAGAAGTTATCCAATTTATTAGGTCTGGCTCAGCGGGCAGGAACTCTAATCTCTGGTGAAGATCTGGTCATCAAGGCCATTCAGAAGCACCAAACCCGATTGGTTTTTCTAGCCCATGATGCTGCTCCCAATTTGACCAAAAAAGTAACTGATAAATGTCAATATTACGATATAGAAGTCTCCACAGTGTTTTCCGCACTGGAATTAAGCGTTGCTATTGGTCGATCCCGAAAGGTGCTGGCCGTGACTGACGCTGGATTTGCAAAGAAAATGAGGACTCTTATGAACTAAAGAATAGGAGGACATGATTTGTCTAAGAAAAGATTGTACGAAATTGCCAAGGAACTTGGCAAACCAAGTAAAGATGTGGTGGAAAAGGCCAAGAGCTTAGGTCTAGATGTCAAGAGTCACGCTTCAAGTGTTGAAGAGGCGGACGCTAAGCGGATTTCCAGCAGTTTTTCTGCTACCAAGGCGCCAGCTCCAAAGGCTAGCCAATCTGAAAGTAAGCCCGCTCCAAAACCAGCTTCAACGCCTAAGTCGGAAGTAGAGGCTAAGCCAGCTCAAGAGGTTAAAACGGCCTCAGAAAGGTCTGTCCAGCCCAAACCCGCTGCTAAGCCAAAACCAAAAATTCGTAACTTTAAGGCGGAGCGGGAAGCTAAGGCTAAAGCGGCAGCTGAGCGTCACCAAAACCAAGGCAAGGGCAAGCAGAATAATCGCGGTGATCGACGCAACAATGACCGCCGTCGCGATAACCGCTCTGGCAACCGCAATGACCAAAGAAACAATCGTAACCAGGCTAACCAAGGACCACGGATTGATTTCAAGGCCAGAGCAACTGCCCTAAAAGCTGAACAAAATGCGGAGTACTCTCGCCAAAGCGAAGATCGTTTCCGTCAGGAACAAGAAAGCAAGTCTGTGGCAGCCCGTCGTCAAGAAGAAGCTCGTCAAAACAAGCGGAAAGCTCAAGAAGAAGCTCAGGCTCAACCAAGTAAGCCAACGCCAGCAGCGGCTCCAACAGTAGCTGCAAAACCAGCCCCAGCCAAGGCCAAGGATACCCGTCGCAAGAAAGCTAATCGTTCAGACAAATCACGTGACTTTTCACATCAGAATGAAGATGGGCCAAAACAAAGTAAAAATAAGAAGTGGAATAATCAAAACCAAGTGAGAAACCAAAGAAACAGTAACTGGAATCATAAGAAGAAAAAAGGAAAGAACAACCGTAAGGATCAAGCTCCAAAACCAGTCACCGAACGTAAGTTCCATGAATTGCCTAAGGAATTTGAATACACTGAAGGAATGACGGTTGCTGATATCGCAAAACGTATCAAGCGTGAACCTGCCGAAATCGTTAAGAAGCTCTTCATGATGGGTGTAATGGCTACCCAAAACCAATCCTTGGATGGTGACACCATTGAACTCCTCATGGTGGATTATGGTATCGATCCTAAGAAAAAGGTTGAGGTTGATAATGCCGATATCGAACGTTTCTTTGTTGATGATGACTACCTCAATGAAGACCAATTGGTTGAACGTGCACCAGTCGTAACCATTATGGGACACGTTGACCATGGTAAAACAACCCTTCTAGATACTCTGCGAAATTCTCGGGTAGCCACAGGTGAAGCCGGTGGTATTACTCAACACATCGGTGCCTATCAAATCAATGCCAACGGTAAAAAGATTACCTTCCTAGATACCCCAGGACATGCAGCCTTCACTTCGATGCGGGCTCGTGGTGCCTCGGTTACTGATGTCACCATCCTGATTGTTGCTGCAGACGACGGCGTTATGCCACAAACTGTTGAAGCGATTAACCACTCTAAGGCTGCCGGTGTGCCAATTATTGTTGCCATCAACAAGATTGATAAACCAGGTGCCAACCCTGAGCGGGTTATCGGTGAGCTGGCTGAACACGGTGTTATCTCGACCGCTTGGGGTGGTGAGTCAGAATTCGTTGAAATTTCAGCTAAATTCGGTCAAAATATTGATGAACTTCTGGAAACTGTCCTTCTGGTTGCTGAAATGGAAGAGCTCAAGGCTGACCCAACCGTTCGAGCTATCGGTACCGTTATTGAAGCTCGTTTAGATAAGGGGAAAGGAGCTGTTGCAACTCTCTTGGTCCAACAAGGGACTCTACATGTTCAAGACCCAATCGTTGCGGGTAATACCTTCGGTCGGGTTCGGGCCATGACCAATGATCTGGGGCGTCGGGTGAAAGAGGCAGCGCCATCAACACCAGTATCTATCACAGGTCTTAATGAAGCCCCAATGGCTGGTGACCACTTCGCAATTTATGAAGATGAAAAAGCAGCTCGGGCTGCCGGTGAAGAACGGGCTAAGCGGGCTCTGCTCAAGCAACGTCAAATTACCCATCGTGTCAGTCTTGAAAACCTCTTTGATACCCTCAAAGATGGCGAAGTTAAGTCTGTTAATGTCATCATCAAGGCAGATGTGCAAGGCTCTGTCGAAGCACTAGCGACCTCTCTGCAAAAGATTGAAGTCGAAGGGGCTAAGGTCACCATCGTTCACTCGGCTGTCGGTGCTATCAACGAGTCTGACATTACTCTGGCTGAAGCTTCTAATGCCGTTGTCATTGGTTTTAATGTCCGTCCTACCCCACAAGCGCGGGCTCAAGCAGAAACTGATGAAGTTGAGATCCGTCTCCACAGCATTATCTACAAGGTTATCGAAGAAATTGAAGATGCCATGAAGGGAATGCTGGATCCTGAATTCGAAGAAAAGATTATCGGGGAAGCCCTTATCCGTGAAACCTTCAAGGTTTCTAAGGTCGGCACCATCGGCGGATTCTTGGTTACCAGCGGTAAAGTTACCCGCGACTCCAGTGTTCGGGTTATCCGTGACGGTGTCGTTATCTACGACGGTAAATTAGCCAGCCTGCGTCACTTCAAGGACGATGTCAAAGAAATCGGCAACGCCCAAGAAGGTGGTCTCATGATTGAAGGCTACAACGACATCAAGGTTGACGATACTGTCGAAGCCTACGTGATGGAGGAAATCAAACGCTAATCAGAATTGAAACTAAAGCTTCTAATTCTGATACGAGAACTGCTATGGCAGTTCTCTAAGCGTTATACTAACTCGAAGCATTAACTATTATCGAGTTAATGCTTCAAGCGTCGCAAGCGTTTGTTATTAAAACTGGAACTATCTTCCTAGTTTTTACACGGCAGCTACTAAGGTAGTCTGCCTAAACGCTATACTAGCATTCAAGCTCAACTATTATCAACTTGAGTTCGAATGCGTCGAAAGTCTAATCAGAATTGAAACTAAAGCTTCTAATCCTGATACGAGAACTGCTATGACAGTTCTCTAAGCGTTATGCTAACTTGAAGCTTTAGCTATTATCGAGCTAAAGCTTCAAGCGTCGTAAACGTTAAGGGGTGAGAAAGTCTTGGTATGACGAAGCCATCAATTTCGTTGTCTCACCCCCGCACAGTTGATTAGGTTGGCCGCTGTCACTTGTGACAAGGACAGCCAAACAACCACTGCGCTAAAATCGTATCAACGAATTTTTGGGGACTGGTAGCTATTGTCCCCCAGTCTTATGTCAGCTACTATGATTACCTGACTAAGCGTTAAAACACTAATCAGAGTTGAAACTAAATGGAAAGAAGGCAAAGGATGGCTAATTCTTTTCGGACGGATCGAGTTGGTATGGAGATTAAACGGGAGGTCAACGAAATTCTGCAAAAGAAGGTTCGTGACCCTCGTGTCTCTGGTGTCACCATCACCGATGTCCAAATGCTAGGGGATTTATCCATGGCCAAGGTCTATTACACCATTATGAGCGACCTTGCTTCGGATAATCAAAAGGCCCAAACCGGTCTTGAGAAGGCCAAGGGAACTATCAAAAGGGAACTTGGTAGGAATCTCCAAATGTATAAAATTCCAGATTTAACCTTCATCAAGGACGATTCGATTGCCTATGGTAATAAAATCGACCAGATGTTGCGTGATTTGGAAAGTAAGAAATAAGAAAGGCTCTCAAGGGAGCCTTTTCTCTTAGCTCATTCAAACAACTATTGAGGATCACTATGGAGCTGGAAAAATTATTAGCTGCTGATCCAGACATCATGAGAATTTTGTCAACTGTAAGAGACCTTGGCCTGTCGGATTCTTGGCTGGCTGCAGGAACCTTACGAAATTTCATCTAGAATAAATTATCACATCTGCCGGCTTTTGATGAGATGACCGATGTCGATATTGTATTTTTTGACAGAAAAGTTCCCTATGAGAAGACCAAGAAAATTGAAGCTCAGCTTCGACAAGTCTATCCGACCTACAACTGGGCGCTAAAGAATCAGAAAGATATGCACGGTCACAGCCCTCACACCTTACCTTATACCAGTTCTAGGAATGCCATCAGTAAATATCCAGAACGCTGTACAGCAATTGGGGCTAGGCTCGATGAAGAAGGACAGCTATAAGTATTTTTACCCTATGGCTTAGAAGATATTCTGAACTTTGTCGTGAGGCCGACGCCACATTTTAAAGCGGACAAAGATAGAATGGCTCTGTACCAGAAGCGGTTGACCGAAAAAAATTGGCAGGCTAAGTGGCCACAATTAAGGATAGAGAGCTGATAAGAACAGACGTTAGAATCGACTTGCTCATTGGCAGGTCGATTTTTTTATATAAAATTTTTATATAGAAAACCTTGACAAAGTTGCCATCAAGAACTATTCTATAGATGAAAGCAATGTATATTATTTTTATATATTTATAATTTTATATATAAGGAGGACAAGACTATGTTGATAAGTCGACATCTATCTTTCGGTTTTAACCGTCATAAAATCCTCAAGGATCTATCGCTTAACCTTGAGAATCGTAATCAGATTATTGCTCTGCTTGGTCCAAATGGAGCAGGGAAGACGACTCTCCTAAATATCTGGGCAGGATTCTATCAAAAATACAAGGGACAAATATCCAAAGACAGTTATAGAGCTTTTCTTCTACCTGATAGTCCTTTTATTCCCAAAGATATGACAATTGAATCTTGTCTCAAGGACTTTAAAAGTCTCTACTCTCATTTCAATGAAAAAAGAGCTAGACAAATGTTGAAGGATTTAAGGCTGGATCCTAAAAAGAAGGTAGCTGATTACTCGAAAGGAATGAAAGAGCAACTACACCTTGTTTTTGCTCTTGCTCAGGATGTTGACTATTACCTACTAGATGAACCCTTGGCTGGGGTTGACCCGCTGACACGGGAGATCTTGATTGATTTGATTAAGCGCTATCGTCGTCCCAATAGTGTTGCCATTATTAGCACCCATTTGGTTCAGGATATGGAAGAACTTTTCGACGAGGTTCTTATGATTAACGATGGAAAATTAATTCTGTATGAGAACGTTCGGGCCTTACAGGATGACTATCGAGGATTGGCTCTAGATGATATCTATAAGGAGGTGAACCGCAATGTTGGCACTTATTAAAAGGCTGTTGAAAGATAACGCCGGACTCTTTTACTATATTTATTCACTCGAGATTATCCTACGCTTGATAAAAAATATCTGGAAACAAGAAGCAATGATAGACATGATCCATAGCTTATGGGTCATGGTTGCGGCCACCCTCTTAATTATTTACTCAACCTACCGATTATATAGGCTAGCTTATACCAGAGATTCTTATTTTTACTACAGTTTAAAATACTCCATTCATCAGGTACTTTTAACCGGAACAGGGATAAATATAATTTTGAATTTAATCTTTTATTTGTTATACTGTCCGGCTAAAACCTTCGATTTGTTCGGTAAAACACTATCCCTAACTTCTTACTTTGTCCTCGTTGTAACCTTTCTCTATTTATTCCGAAGCTTATCTCATAAGGTTTTGGCGAGAAATATTTTCCTATCAACTTTATTAGGAATTCTAATCGCTTATCCTTTAGCCTTCTATAATACTTTTCAAGATAAGATGAAGCCGTTTTTCATCGGTGCCTCTTCTGGGATGGAAAAAGTCCATCAAATTTATACTTCGATTTTGCCAATCACTATTGAGAGATCGAGTGGCCTTCATATTTTGACTAGCACGAGCACGATGGTTAACCTTATTATCATCGGTTTAGGCCTCCTTGTTTATTTTGCTTCTAAACCCTTGAAAGTTAATTGGTAAATCTACCTTATGAATGAAAGATTAGCAAAATAAGTTTGAACCACTTTTGTGGTTCCTTTTAAGTTCTTTTAGTTTACAAATGTAAATCATTTTGCTATAATATATCTACAAACGTAAACGAAATAAGTTCAAGAAAAGGTGGTTGCTATGATTTCAAATGCCGAATGGGAAGTACTGCGGGTGGTCTGGGCCAAGGGTCAGGCAAGCAGCAAGGACATCATTGGAGTTCTGGCTCAAAAGATGGACTGGTCTGAGTCAACTATCAAGACCCTGATTGGTCGTTTGGTGGAGAAAAAGATTCTCCAAAGCAGGCGGGAAGGTCGGTCCTTTATCTATTGGACAGAAATTTCCGAAGAGGAGGCCAACCTAGCTAATCTGCGGACGGAGCTGGCCAAGATTTGTCAGACCAAGCAGGCTGGACTGCTGGGACAAATCCTAGCTGAGACTCCTATGACAGCCCAAGACCTCCAAGGCTTGCAAAAGATTTTAGACCGCAAGCAGGTTCTGGACCAGGTTCCTTGCAATTGTACACCTGGTCAATGTCGCTGTCAGGAACATGTTAATAGTCCTGAAAAGGAAGAGGTGGTGATTTAGATGGCTCAAGAAACTTACTTAATTGATGGCATGACCTGTGCCTCCTGTGTGGCAACGGTTGAAAATGCCGTTAAAAAATTGCCGGGCATGACCAGCTGTTCGGTCAACCTGACGACCGAAAAAATGGCGGTCTCCTATGACGACAGCCAGGTCAACCAAGAAAAAATTGAGCAAGCTGTAGCAGATGCTGGTTATGGAGCCAAGCTCTTTGTCCAAGGGCAAGCCGCCAGCCAGGAAGAACGGGAAGAAAAACGCCTGGCAGGCATGAAGCAACGGTTGATTTGGTCAACAATTTTCACCCTGCCCCTGCTTTATATTTCCATGGACTCGATGATGGGTCTCCCCCTGCCAGCCTTCTTAGAGGCGGCCAGTCATCCTCTGACCTTTACCCTGGTTCAGTTGGCCCTGACCCTGCCGGTTATGGCCATTGGTTGGCACTTTTACCGGACCGGCTTTAAGACCCTCTACAAGGGGCACCCCAATATGGATAGCCTGGTGGCTGTGGCCACGACTGCAGCCTTTCTCTACAGTTTGGCTAGCACCTACCACGTTTTTCTGGGGCACGCTCATCATGTCCACCAACTCTACTTCGAGTCGGTCGCTGTCATCTTGACCTTGATTACTTTGGGAAAATTCTTTGAAACCCTGTCCAAGGGTCGCACCTCTGAAGCGATTAAAAAGCTTATGCACCTCTCCGCCAAGGAAGCCCTAGTAGTCCGTGACGGTCAGGAAATTTTGCTGCCCATTGAAGAACTGGTTTTAGGGGACCCAGTTCTGGTCAAACCAGGGCAAAAGATTCCTGTTGATGGTCAAGTTCTCTCAGGCCACTCTTCGGTGGATGAGTCCATGTTGACAGGGGAATCTATTCCTGTAGAAAAAACCATCGGCGACCAGGTCTACGGCGGTTCGATCAATAGTCAGGGTGCCCTAACCATTGAAACCCAGAAGCTGGGCAAGGATACCCTGCTGTCACAAATTATTAAGCTGGTTGAAGACGCCCAAGCCACCAAGGCCCCAATTGCCAAGATTGCTGACCAGGTTTCTGGTGTCTTTGTTCCCGTGGTTATGGGAATCGCCCTAGTGACCGGTCTGGCCTGGTTCTTCCTGGGCGGTCAATCCTTTAGCTTCGCCCTGACAGTGGCTGTCAGCGTGCTGGTCATTGCCTGCCCCTGTGCTCTGGGACTGGCAACACCAACGGCCATTATGGTCGGGACAGGCCTAGCCGCTAAAAATGGTATCCTCTTTAAATCAGGAGACAGCCTTGAGTTGGCCCATCAGGTTGATACCATTGTCTTTGATAAGACAGGGACCCTGACCCGAGGCAAGCCTGAATTGGTCAGCCTGACCAGTTACCAAGTGGACTGGAACCGTGAGCAGCTCCTTAGAGCTGTGGCCAGCCTGGAAGCTCAATCCAGCCATCCTATTAGCCAGGCCTTGGTCGATAAGGCCAAGGAAGAAGGTCTGAGCCTGTCAGCCGTTCAGGATTTTGAAAATTTGGCTGGCTTTGGCCTTAAAGGCCAAGTCGCCGGTCAAGAACTTCTGGTCGGCAACAAGGCCCTTATGGAAAAGGAAGAGGTGGACTTATCTTCTGCTCAAGCTGATTTTGTCCAGCTGACCCAAGAAGGGCAAACGCCAATCTTTGTGGCCAGCCAAGGGCAACTGCTTGGCCTCCTGGGTGTAGCCGACCAGCTTAAGCCCGATAGCCAAGCGGCCATCCAAGCCTTGCAAGCCAAGGGAATTGAGGTCGTTATGCTGACTGGTGACAATGAACAAACCGCTCAAGCTATCGCCCAAGAGGCTGGTATTAATCGGGTCATCAGTCAGGTTCTTCCTGACCAGAAGGCCCAAGCTATTGCCGATTTGCAAGCAGCTGGCAAGAAGGTTGCCATGGTTGGCGATGGAATCAATGATGCACCGGCACTGGCTCTAGCTGACTTGGGGATTGCCATGGGAGCGGGAACGGATATTGCCATCGAGTCCGCCGACATCGTCCTCATGAAGCCTGACCTGCTAGACGTGGTCAAGACCTTGGCTGTCAGCCAAGCTACTATTAAGACCATCAAGCTCAATCTTTTCTGGGCCTTCATCTATAATATTTTAGCTATTCCAGTGGCTATGGGTGTGTTATACTTATTTGGAGGACCACTTCTCAATCCAATGCTGGCTGGCCTAGCCATGAGTTTCAGCTCAGTATCCGTGGTTCTCAATAGTCTGGGACTAAATTATCGAAAAATATAGACGAAACTGTAGATTGGAGAAGTAGTATGGGTCATGACCACCACCATCAGCTAGGGAATCACCAGCAATCGCAAAGAGCCATCTTTGGCTCCTTTCTCTTAAATTTTGGCTTTGCCTTGATTGAATTCATCTTTGGTGCCCTCTTTAATTCGAGTGCGGTGCTAGCTGATGCCGTTCATGATACTGGTGACGCCTTGGCCATTGGCCTTTCTTGGATTTTTGAGAAGGTCTCGACCAGAAAGTCCGACGACCATTACACCTTGGGTTATGATCGCTTCAGCCTTTTGGGAGCCATGATTACAGCCACTATCCTAATCGTCGGTTCCCTAGTCGTAGTCGTCGAGAATTTTCCCAAACTCTTCCATCCTGAACCGGTCAATGCTAATGGGATGCTCTGGCTGGGCCTAGTGGCCATTGCCGTTAATCTGGGCGCCCAGCACTTGCTCAGCCGAGGCTCTAGCGAGCACGAGTCCATCCTCAGCCTGCATTTTCTTGAAGATACCTTGGGCTGGTTGGCTGTTATCCTGGTTTCGGTCTGCCTACATTTTACCAACTGGTATATTCTTGACCCTCTGCTCTCGTTAGCTATATCGCTCTTCATCCTCAGCAAGGCCCTGCCTCGCTTCATTAAAAACATGACCATCTTTCTGGAGGCCTCTCCTAGAGACTTGGACATGTTGGCCATCAGGCGGGCCATTAATCAATTGGATGAGGTTGAGGCCGTACCCCAGCTCAATATCTGGTCCATTGATGGTCATCGCCATGTGGCCATGATTCATATTATTTTAGAAAATCGTCAGGATGAAAAGCTAGTTAAGGATAAAATTCACCACATCCTGGAAGATTATCAGGTTGTTCAATCAGCCATCGAATGTGATGATTCCAGCTTTGAGCACCATCATCATTGTCCACCAAGTCATTAGGAGAAAAGTCTCCTCACAATAAAAGAATGGAGTAAGTATTATGTCAACAACTTATCAAGTCAGCGGAATGAAATGTGACGGTTGTGCCAAAACCGTCCAAGAAAAATTATCAGCCGTCAAGGGTGTCGAATCAGCTCAAGTTGATTTGGCTAAGAATCAAGTCACCATCGAAGGCAAGCCTTGGATGCTCTCCCTCAAGCGAGCTCTCAAGGGAACCAAGTATCAGCTGGGTGGCGAAGTTTAAGGTCAGACTCTTAGAAAATCTCAAGATGACTAAGCAAAGCAAAGTTGAGATTTGAGGAATTTCGCCTTGCCTGGCAAGACATATTGTGGCCTGCCTCCTTAGCGACCAGGTCCTCCCTCCCGTCTTTGATTTTCATTGAGGGTAAGCTCGTTTTTCCTTGTGCTCTCATCTTGCCCTACCAATGAATTTTCTTGACTGAAAAGTCGGCTATATCTGCATCTGGCAAAGTCCATAGCAAATAATTGGCAAAGACCAAAAAATTCGCTAGAATGACAGTAAAACTAAGAAAGAAATAGGTGATACTATGGCAGAAGTCGTAACCGATAAAACCTTTGAAGAAGAAACCAAGGACGGACTCGTCCTCGTTGATTTCTGGGCAACCTGGTGTGGCCCTTGCCGCATGCAGGCTCCAATCTTGGAGCAACTTTCAGAAGAATTGGACGAAGATGAGCTCAAGATTGTCAAGTTGGATGTGGATGAAAACCCAGCCACCGCTCAAAAATTTGGCATCATGTCCATCCCAACCCTGCTCTTCAAAAAAGACGGCCAGGTCGTCAAACAAGTCGCTGGTGTTCACACCAAGGACCAACTCAAGGCTATCGTGGCAGAACTAGCCTAAACAAGAAAAAAGAGAACCGCAAGGTTCTTTTTGTTTACTTGAAGCCTAGGAAGACTGCCCGCATCTTATTTGAAATTTAACCAACCACTTGGATAGACTTCTTGTCACCAAATCTTAATCTAGCAGGTAAGACAAGTATTAAGGGATGACCAGTCATCAATGTTATAATGATTACAAATAAGAAAGGATGCAAATCATTATGAAAACGACTGTATTTGTAAAAGCTGGCCAAGTGGCCGTGCAAGAAGTTGAGAAGCCCCAATTAGTTGAGGCCGATGATGCTATCATTCGTGTGGTTCGGACCTGTGTCTGCGGTTCCGACCTCTGGGGTTACCGTGGTGATGATGATAAGGCTGAAGGCTCAGAAAATACTGGTCATGAAGTTATCGGAGTTGTTGAAGAGGTTGGTTCTGCCATTACCACTCTGAAAAAAGGAGACTTCGTCATCGCCCCCTTTACCCACGGTTGTGGCCATTGTGCAGCTTGTGTGGCTGGTTTTGAAGGTGCCTGCCAAGATCACACCCCTGCTACCAATTTCAGCTCAGGCTACCAGGCCGAGTTTGTACGCTACCCCCATGCTCAATGGTCTCTGGTCAAGATTCCAGGTCAACCAGGTGATTACAGCGAGGGTATGTTAGCTTCCCTACTCGCCTTGGCTGATGTTATGCCAACCGGTTACCATGCTGCCCGTGTTGCCAATGTCCAAAAGGGTGACACCGTAGCAGTTGTTGGTGATGGGGCCGTTGGCCTCTGTGCCGTCATCGCTGCCAAACTTCGAGGGGCTAAACGCATTATCATCATGAGTCGTCACGAAGACCGACAAAAACTGGCTCTGGAATTCGGGGCAACAGATGTCGTGCCTGAACGGGGCGAAGAAGGGATTGCCAAGGTCCGTGAATTGACTAATGGTGCTGGTGTGGATGCCGCTCTTGAATGTGTTGGCACCCAACTTTCAACGGAAACAGCTCTGAAGATAGCTCGCCCAGGTGCCGCCATTGGTCGAGTTGGTGTTCCTCACACCCATGATATTAATCTCAGCGATTATTTCTTCCAAAATGCTATCATTGCTGGCGGACCAGCCTCTGTAACCACCTACGACAAGGAACTCCTGCTTAAGGCAGTTCTCGATGGCCAAATCAATCCTGGTAAGGTGTTCACCCAAACTTATAGCTTGGACAATATCGACCAAGCCTACAAGGATATGGAGAACCGCAAGACCATCAAGGCAATGGTTACAGTCTAAAATTGACTCTGTAAGCCAGATGGACAACGACTTAAATCTGCTTCTACATATAATATTAAGTTAAAATCAAAACCTGAATTGTTTTCAAGTAGGAAAACTTTGTTGTGGGTTAATCCGCTAACGAAGTGAGCTAAAAATGATATTTTCGCCGTAGTTGAATTTTCAGTGACAACGGAAGTGTCACTGAAAACGGGATTTTTGAGACTTTAGGCTCAAAAATTTATCACGGGGCAAAGACATCAGCTACTAAAGTAGCGATGTCTAACACCAATCTTTAGAGCGATTGGCTAGCCCCCTGATTAACTCGGTTAGGCCAGTAAAATTGACCGGCCAAACCTCGTGTCGCAATGAAACTCCGAAGGAGGTTGTTTCCGTCCGCACTACTTAAGAAAATATCAAAAATCTGATTTTGATGTTTGATGAATATAAAAAGCCCAAACCGATTGGCCTGGGCAACTGGGACACCTTAGTGTCCCTTTTTCTTTTGACGACGTTTTTCCTGTTTGAGTTGAAACTGTCTTTCCTTGTACTCTTGCTTTTGCTGGCGTTTGGATGCCTTCTTTTTCTGTTTCAGCAATTCATAACTGGCCTGCATGGCCTGTTGAGCCTTGGAGGACAGGACAGGCTTTTTCATCTGTTTGCTGACCTCCCTTTGCATCCGCTTGGGATTAATAGACTTATGGCTCATGGATTTGTCGGGCTCATCAATGACCAAGCCCAGCTCCTCTTGTCGTCTCATCCAGTGGCTCAAGCGGCGGTGGACAAAGTTGAGAACTTCCTTGTCCTTGGGTTCCTTACCAAAAGCATAACGGAAAGCCTGATAGCCCAGTTTCTTATCTTGATATTCAAGCAAGGCAAACCAAAAACCGCCGTCGAAATATACTGTCATTTTCATGCCAGCCCTCCAAAAAAGATAAAATTTGATAAGGGACGACCTGGAGGGAAGGTTACTGACACCAAAGGTGCTTGCAGACTACCCAACTGCAACTGTGTTTTTATATCGCCTCTATTATAGCATAGATCTGCTTTGCTGGCTTTACATTTTTAGAATATAGCAAAATTCCAGCTAGTCTAACTTGGTTCTATCTTTGGCAGACTAAGGGGAGGCCAAAAATTCAAGACAGCTTTCCCTTGACAATCCCACCTAGATGATGAGAAATTCTAGTTTAATCTTTTTGCTGGTAGGCCTCAATCATTTTTTTCTGGGGAGTTGCCATAGGATAATTGACAAAATCTTCTGGAGCAACCCAGCACAAGTCCTTGTCTCCTTTTAAGTCTGTTTGGTCAATTTGCCCTTCAAGCAGACTAACCTGCCATTTTTGATGGCTAAAAGTATGCTTGATAAGGGGGAAATTTCCTTTCGTCCAGACTGGCTTGAGTCCGTAATCCTCTTCAAAAACATTTTTCAAGGAGACTTTTTCTAAGACCTCATCATCCTTATCTTCTTCGAAAAGATTGAGCTGCTTGGCTAGGAGCTGGGTCTCCATCAGGGGAAAGGACCAGAAGCCTGCTAAGAGGCCAGCCTTTTGATTCTTCTCCAAAAGAAACTGTCCCTCTTGATTTCGGATGATGAAAGCCTGAAGCTGCATAGGCTTGGGCTTTTTCTTGGGTAGCTTAATAGGATATTTGTCGTAGGTCCCGTGTAAATAGGCAGCATTGAAGGCCCGGATGGGGCTTTCGTCAGGTCTGGGATTTTTAGCGGATTCGATATCCGTTCCCAAGTCCATCAAGGCCTGATTAAAATCACCAGGTCGCTCAGGGTCAATCAGTTCCTCCATAATAGCCTGGAAAATTTTTCTATTGCTAGGATTGCCGATGTCATAGTCTACCTCAAAGAGGCGGGCCATGACCCGCATGACATTACCATCAACAGCGGGCTCAGGCAGGCCAAAGGCGATACTGGCAATGGCCCCAGCGGTGTAAGGACCAATTCCTTTTAAACTCAGAATCTCTTGGTAGATCTTAGGAAAGATCCCAGCAAAATCGTTCATGATTTGCTGGGCACCCTTTTGCAGGTTTCTGACGCGAGAGTAATAGCCTAGGCCTTCCCAGGCTTTGAGCAACTGTTCCTCAGGAGCCTGGGCTAAATCTTTAATACTAGGGAACCAGTCTAAAAATCTTAGATAATAAGGAATGACTGTTTGAACTTGGGTCTGTTGGAGCATGATTTCAGAAATCCAGATATGGTAGGGATCCTTGGTCCGCCGCCAGGGTAGGTCTCTTTTTTCTTGGTCATACCAAGCCAAGAGGGTCCGCCGAAAGGACTGGATAGTTTTGTCATCCCACATTTGGACACCAAAGTCTTGTAAATTTAGTGTTTTCTTCATAGGAAAAATTATAACAAAAATGTTTGATAAAAAAGATTTAAAAGCTTGACAAAAGAAAACGCTTACATTATAATAAAAATGTAAATAAGATAAGACTTAATCAAGGAGGTATTCCCATGATTGGACAAAACATTTCGAGGTACAAGAACGGTGACAGGCCTTAGATGGTAGGCAAATAAAGATTAATTTTACGGTAAGTATTGTCGCTAGTTCGTATGAGATATTGTGTTAAGAGGTGATTGTAATGATTAACATGAATAAATCTCGGTACAAAAATGGAGACAGTAGTTCAATGATAAGCGTAACCGACCAATTAGTGGTTGATTGCTAGTTCTAGTTTGAGACATAGTAGTAAGCAGAAGATTTTTAAAGTAAAGCTCATAGTCCTAACAGTAGTTAATCTTACTAGTCAGTTGTAAATCTTGCAAAAGTGCTGGAGGAACGCTTATGTTGATGTTTGACCTAAGTCGTTACAAAAATGGAGATTCTTTAGCTGTCGCATAGAATAGCTAAAGGAGTGGTACCCATGCCAAAATTCTAGTGTACATTGAGAAAAGAAGGTGTGCTTATGCTAAACTTTAATCAAGGACGCTATAAAAACGGAGACATCCTAGGCTGTTGCATAAAATAGCTTAAGGGGTGAAACTGATGTAATGAAAAATTTAATAAAAAACTGCTTAATGAAGTCTAGTATTAAAATTAGAGGCTGAAAGTAGAAGATAACTCAGCAAGATAAATGATAAAAAAGAAAATTAGATATTCAAAAAAGCAAAACCTACTTGTCATTGAAAGAGGTGGCATTAAGATTGAATTTAAGCCGTAATCAAAACGGAGACAATTATCTACCTTAACCTCCTTATGAGAAAAAAGAAAGGCGTGATGCTAGCTTGACAGAAATTGAAACAGAACAATAGAATCCGATTCTAAGTGTGCAAGAATCGGATTTTTTAGTGCTTTTTTATTATCGGGAACTTTTGCCAATACTGTGACTAACTACTTGGCCCTTTTTTACTAGTATGAAAGTAGGTTAGCTAGAAAAGTTAAAAGTTTCTAAGATGAATTAGATTAATAATCACATTTGATAAGAGCTAAGTCGTGTCGCCAGTCAAACTAATAGAAAAAATTGAAAGAGGACAAATAAATCCAGAATCTAAAAAATCAGTAGCACTATTGGTACTGATTTCTGGAGTTGGAGAAGAAATCATTACCTTTGGAGCCATTGCTGATGCTTATTTTGGCTATAAGGCAGAAGGTTATTTGATTAATTAACCATGAAGTATGTTATAAATTTTATCCTTTAGATATTTTTGATAATTTAGATACAATTTTTTTAAGATTCTCTAAAAATGAGAAATTTAACCCCCTATCTTTCACGTCAATTTTAATGATGATAATTTTGCTAGCCATCTACGATTTATTCTGCACCTAAGAATATCGCTTGAGTTTTTTTCATTTTTTAAATAAGAGTAAGCATAGCTGAAAATCTCCACCTTCATTTTGGTATCAGGGAATTTTTTGAAAGGAAAAAGATTTTCGTATATATTAAAGTTTCAGAAAATTCTTATTTAGGTATCGTCTTTGTTTTTATTTTATTAAGTAAATCTTAAAAATATTGCTAATTGAGTCTATTTTTGTTAAACTGACTTCATAGATAGATATGCCCTGTTCCTTATTTGGTGTCGGGGATATTTTTCTGAAATCGTCCTCAACTATTTTCACGGGTTGGCTGGAAAGGAATCTTATGAAGCAGATCACTTATATTATTTTGATTGTAGCTCTTGTTATCGCAGTCAATATTATTTTAGAGGCCTTTAGACGCTACTTTAGATCTAAGAGAGGGAAGTCTAGTCCTCAATCATCTCAAGCAGTAGCTGGTTCTTCCAGTTCAGTTGGGCTATTTTGGCGTAGGCGCTACAAGTTTATTCCTCAAGTGGATACCAGAGACTGTGGTCCAGCAGCCCTAGCTTCAGTAGCCAAGCACTATGGTTCGGACTATTCTCTGGCTAGATTGCGAGAGCTTTCAAAGACTGACAAGCAGGGAACGACAGCTCTTGGTTTAGTAGAAGCTGCCAAGGCTATTGGTTTTGAAACCCGCTCGATCAAGGCTGATATGACTTTGTTTGACTATACGGATTTAACATACCCTTTTATTGTCCATGTGGTTAAGAACAAGCGTCTCCAGCACTATTATGTCGTCTATGCCAATGCTGGTGATAGCCTGATTATTGGGGACCCAGATCCTACCGTCAAGGTCACCCGCATGTCCAAACAGGACTTCCAAGAAGAGTGGACAGGTCTAGCCATCTTTCTAGCGCCAACCCCCAACTATAAGCCCAAGAAGGATGAAAAAAATGGCCTCATGAGCTTCTTCCCTATTATTTTAAGGCAGAAGGCCCTCTTGACTTACATTGTTTTAGCCAGTCTGATTGTAACCCTGATTGATATTGTTGGTTCTTACTATCTCCAGGGCATGCTGGATGAAT